>Ga0315280_10005690_pt1 | contig 17627 bp, 12 predicted proteins | sample YL17G06_40_MG_FD_203697 | JGI IMG/M metagenome (GOLD analysis project Ga0315280, IMG submission 203697) | Sediment microbial communities from Yellowstone Lake, YNP, Wyoming, USA - YL17G06_40 | ecosystem: Environmental > Aquatic > Freshwater > Lake > Sediment | place: USA: Wyoming | collected... | reverse complement strand
TCTTGCTCTGAAACAGCTTTTCCATGTATGGAAAGTACAATTCATCCACTACTCTCCTTTTCAATTTAACTCTTTCATCCACGTTCTTAAGCCACAGATTGTAAGCGTCCAACCCACAATAGCCGCTTACCATAATCTTCAACAGAGCCTGAAGATCAACATCAATTGGCCTAGGCCATCCAGTTTTGGATAGGGGCTGCTCCCAGCAAGGGACGTCGATTCTCATCGGCGAATCCCGAACATCCATCAGAAGATAGAAAGAAACAAAACTAGGGAAACTCGGAATACTCGAAATCGTCTCAGTTGCCCAGTCGACGAACTCCGCGCCTCTTTCTCTAACTGTGATCGGAAAATTGTTCATAACATACTTCTTTGGGTTCAAGCTGAAAGGGCGCATTCTCTGGGCTGCCCTTGCAGATGGTCCAAGCACTAGTGGTTGAGTGTATCCTACGCTTTTGGCAAAGTTCATTACCAACTGATAATCCGGCCGAGACGATGCAAGCTCGGTTAAAACTGACTCGATTGTCTCAAGCTTTGATCCGTGTTTCAGTCTGAGTTTTCTGAATTTATTGAAGGCAGTTTTCTCATTTTCCAACACCTCGGGAAAAATAGCAGTCAACCTCTGTTTGTCTCCAGCCTCGATGTCGGTTTTTTCGAGCTCTTCAACGAAGATTTGTTTCAGCAAGAAGTCACGGTAGAATGTTGCCCTACTTTCCTTGCTGACTCCGGTTATCAGTATGCCTTTCTTCCTGCAAAGATCAAGCAATTCTGCGTAGGTCTTGAAGAATTCAAGAACAGCTGTTCTATCTTCCTCGATTTTTGTCTCAACCGGAACGTGCATGGCTCTTCCATAAAGAGAACCGTCTATCAGAATCGCATTACATTCAAGACCGTTTTTTAAAGCATCAATTGCCACTTGGAATTCAAGCATCTCCATTTTTGTGCCAATGTAATAATGTGCTTCAAGAAGACCTGATTTTGTGAAGAACACGCTTGTCTGTAGTTTTTTATTTTCTTTATCCTTACAAATGGCTAGGGACCTAATCACATAGAAAATGCCACCAGTTGACATCAGATTCATGTACAAGCTTGAATCGACAGCCGTGACACCAAGCTCACCGACATTTGACCTATATTCATCAGTCTTTGCTAGTGGTCTCCACAAGGGCGAAAAATGCTTTTTAAAAGTGTCCTGCAATGGATTTGGCTTGCCCCTCAAGATCCTTTCTTTCAAAGTCTCTTTTTGGTAGCCAATTGACGAAGCGAACTCGTCAAGAAAATCTGGCACCTCGAACCCTCTCTCTGTGGATTACTAATGCTTCATGGAACTATTTAAGAAAAATCGGCTTGACGCAGATGAGAATCAACTCGTCTTTAGAATGTTATTACACTTTATAATCAAGTTCCCGATATTTAGTACTTGATAATATTGCCCAGTCTCTATGTCTGCAGAAAATGCGGAAGAACATTCACCAGCCAAGAATTCAACGAAAGCAGATTCTGCAAGGCATGTGGAACCTTCCTTTCACCAAAACCGCTTCGTACTGACCAAATCATACTTCCAGAGAGTCCAAGCAGAGCTGTCCGTCAACCCGTTGAATATTCTGTCAGGGTTCAGTTTGGCCAGCCCGCACGTGAAGAAAAGAGGAGAGCACAGGCCAAGAACACTCTGATTCCTGAAAAAGATGATGAATCGAATGTATCAAAGGAGTTAATGCCCGTACCTTACATCAACTACACGGATCCACACAACATGAGAAAACTCCTTGAAAACGGCCAACACTCTTCTTTGGAAAAGTTTAGGCTTAATCTCAAGGCGCAAGAGATCAAGAGAATTGGCGTTATCGACAAGTTAATCGCAATGGATGTTCTGCGAACAAAGATCGATGCGCATCCATATCAGATGAAGGTAGCTTTGGCCGTTCTGCAGAAAATGAATGTCAACGCGATTCTCGCAGATGAGGTAGGGTTGGGTAAGACCATAGAGGCTGGAATAATAATGAAAGAGCTCCTCATACGAGGAATCGTCAACTCCGTTTTGATAATCGTTCCGAAGAGCCTCCTGCTACAGTGGAAAAGGGAGATGGCAGAGAAATTCGGCGAGAATTTCGCCGTGGCAAATGACAAAAAGGAGTTTGTCGACTTTGATGCCGATGACAGAATAATATGTTCGCCTGGTTTAATGGTAAGAAGGTTCAAGGAAATTGAAAAGCGAAATTGGGATCTTGTCATAGTCGATGAGGCACATACTTACAGAAATACCAAAAGCAAGGGGCGACTGCATCTGACAAGCATCCCAAGAAACTACCTTCTGCTTCTGACGGCAACTCCTCTTTGCAATAGACTGACTGACCTGTATAGCCTAGTTGACTTGATTCATCCGGGACTTCTTGAAACCGAACGTTCATTCATATCTCGCTATGTGGCAGACACCAAATGTCGCGTTGTTAGACGCAGTATGGTTGAGGAACTTAGACAGACTATCTACAACATGATGTGCAGGACTAGAAGGGCGGAAACAGACATACCTTTTACCAAGAGATTCGTGGAATCACGCAGAATTGAAGCGAATGAGGCCGAACGCGAATTCATCGAGAAGGCAACGCAATATCTGAAAGACATAGGCAACAATAGGTTCAAGACCATAGAACAGCTTGAAAAAGAGAACCCTATAAGAAAAATAACTGAACTGCAAAGCAAAGCCATCCTTGTCCTTCAGGCAATTTCCATGCAGCAATCATTGTCAAGCTCTCCTTATGCAACAATCGAATCATTGAGAAAAAGATATGACAGATATCCCTCAGAAAGCGCTGTCATATCCAACCTGATTGAACTTGCAACGAAGATTCAATCTTCAAAACTGGAACTGTTGAAGAGCGTGCTCACAGAGATAGGCAAGGAGCAGGCAGTCATTTTTTGTTTAAGGAAAACTACGGTTGCCAAGCTGAAAGAAGCACTTGACCAGCAGTTCGGAAGAGCTGAAATATATGTCGGCGACATGGGATCGTCCGCGAGAGACCAAGTTATTGAAGAATTTAGAGAAGGCAGCATACGCTATTTGGTAGCAACTGATGCTGCAGCCGAGGGTCTCAACCTGCAGAACTGCAACGTAATGTTCAATTATGATCTACATTGGAACCCCATGAAAATTGAGCAAAGAATCGGCAGAATTCACAGATTCGGACAAGAGCGTGACGTAACGATTTTCAATCTGAGCATAAAAGACACGATTGACGATTACGTGCTTCACATTCTATATCAGAAAATAGACCTGTTCAACATGACAATTGGAAAGATGGAGACTGTGCTTGCAGAGATAAAAGAAGGAATGCAAGACATGGAAAAAACTGTCATGGAAATCCTGCTGCGGAGCACGAGCCGTATTGACATAAGAGAAGAACTGGAAAAGCTGTCAAACGACATAAACTACGCGCGGAAGAAGCAGGAGCTGGCGGAGAAATTCACAAAGGGTGTCCTAGATTGAGCTCCAAATACGCCAATACTGAATTACACAGATTCATCAGAGCATTTGTGGAATCAGAAGGAGGAAAACTGACTGACGTATGTGACGAATTCTTTGAGATAGAATATCCACGGTCTCTGGGTCCAACAAAGTTCACCTATCAACCTGCAATTGCACGCGAAAGAAGAATAGATCTCATTGCAACCGGCAGTTCAGCACTCGAAGAAATAGTCAAAGAATGCTTGACCAAAGGAATTCTTGCGTCAATATCTCTGAAAACAAGAGAGGACACCGAAACCTATTTGAAGAATTTCTTCAAGGATACTGCGTATTCCTGTGACTATTGCGAAATAATGACCCTAGAAGACAAAGAGATCTCATTTTGCACAAAATCTCCAAGGTGTTACCACAAGATAAACAATGGCAAAATAGCAACGATAAAAATCGTCAGGAAACAGCCACTTTGGCTTTTCCAATTCTATTTCTCCGCATTTTTCAAGAACAAATTGAGAAAAAACGAAGAGATGGTGAAAATCCTCATTGACGAAGAGGGAAACAATTATGATTTTGATATTCTGGCACAAGATCAATTCGAATTCACTGACTCTAAAGAAAAAATGGACCTAGACTCGTATGACAAACTGAAATCTGCAGTAGATGAAAAACTTGACTCAATACTGAAAGACAAGCAATTCGTATTTGATCTATTATTGAAGAAGCAGGTTACGGGTAGACTGAGAAACCTCGAAAGACAGTTGGAGGAAGAGAAGCTAGAGAGAAGTATCTCAAAAAAGGACATAGACTTCGATGAAGACAAATGGAAAACCGACAAGGACACAACCCTGCAAAGAGAAGGAGAATCACTCAAAACTGCAATTGACGTCAAATTCCTCAACCTCCTTTCAATAAGAACTGAAAGGGTATTCTTTGAGATCACTTTGCACAACAGTTCGAAGATAGATTCTTCATTCATCGTCGGCATTGACAGTCCGGCTCAGATTATTTGCTCTGGATGTGGAAAGACTTTTTATGAAGGATATGCAACCGAGGACGGGTTCTACTTATGCATAGACTGTATCAAACAGACCGTTGACGTTGGCAAAATATACTCCAAGGACTATAATCTGCCAGTTGACGCAATAACAAACGAGTATATTGAGCAAGAAAGAAGCTTTCAGTGCAGTGTCTGCCGGAAGCTGAACTCCAAACTCTTTGAGTTTAAGTGTAATCGTGATGGATCAAGCGTGTGCATCAACTGTTGTACTGCATGCACGAAGTGCGGAAAGCTATTTTCAATTTCGAATGCGGCAAAAAGCAAAGAATCCGGAAGGATGTACTGCAGTGAACACATCATCAAATGTGACAACTGCAGTGCCCCTATAGGAATAGACGAGTGCAGAATGTGTCGAGCCCTCGGAAAGAGAGTCTGTTCTTGCACCACGTTCGCCAAATGCACTCTTTGCGAACAGCAATACTCAACAGAATCACTCATCGATGGAAAATGCCCTGCATGCAATCATCTTTCAGAAGCAAGCGAGTTTAGCATTATATCCTCCATTGTTCGGCACGACCCATCGCGCAGCAAAACTAAGAGATGGCTGATCGGCAGAAACCGAATGAACTCAGTAGCAATAGCGAAAGGTCTCTTCTCAGACACACTGTTCGTAGTTGAAGGAGACACTGTTGTCCATCAAAAAACCATCTCACTATTCAAAAAATTCAGAGGGCACTAGCATGGAAAACGTGAAGTTCAATGGACTTCTGGGTGAAATACTCGATCGTTACGGCAACATAGATTTGGTTCAATTCCTTGAAAAAAGACTCGATATCCCAGAATACAAGGCAAAAGCCCTAGCCGAGAGAATAGAAGGCAATTTCAACCTTAAAACAGCTTACGAACTCAAAGAAAAAAGTCAAGAGCTAAGACCAAGAGGGAACGAAGAAAAAGAAGCTGCCAAACCAGCAGGAATCAACATATATGCCCTCGACAATCTTTCAGGTAGAGAATTCGAATACTTCTTGAAATGGCTTTTTGAAGGAATGGGCTATTCAGTTCAACTAACAAAAATCACGGCTGACTCTGGCGTCGATCTGGTAGTGAACAGAGATAACGAAAAGATTGCAGTTCAGGCCAAGAGATACAAGAGGACCATGAAGATCTCGAACAATGTAATACTGAAAACTCACGGCGGCAAGGACATCTATGGTTGCAGCAAATCAATGGTTGTCGCCACCTCTTACTTTACCGAACAAGCAGTGAAAGATGCGAAAAAGTTGAACATAGAACTCTGGGACAGAGATACTCTCTCGGCGAAGATCGACGGAATAAACGAAAAAGTCAAAGAGTCGCAGGAGGAGGTTCACTTTCCAAAGTATAAAGGCTCCCTCCTCAAAAGTCTATTAGGTCTGGAAAACATGGGGATATTCGTTGTAGAGAGAAAGGACAACGGCAAATATGATATTCATAGACACGGAATACGATATCCCGTACTATCATTCCAAACTCGAGGTCTAAATACTGTTACCAGATGCGTCTTCAGAATCAAAAACAACAGGCCAGTTGGAGAATACGAAGGCTATGCTCTAATTAGAAGCGACAGACATTTCAGGTACGGACCACATGAAGAGCAAGCCTACCAGAAAGTAGTAGAATACTTACGGCAATTCCTATGAGATCTTCTAGACAGACTCGTTGGCTAGATTAAGTTGTATACGTATCGTGGTCTACTTTCTCCTACTTCTATCCAATCTACTTAGGACTAGGGCCTGCTATTCGTGTGATAATAGCAGTAACTAGCGCGCGCGATCCTGAATATCCTCAGGTCGCAATAGGAGTTCCCATATAGGCTTCCACTCCACCCAAGACTGAACGACCTATTCAGCCCTTCTTGCATAAGTCTATTAGGAACTGGATTCAGAATATATTCGTCGGGATCAGGATGCTTCCAGTAGGCTTTTCAGACCTCGTTAAACTCGTAATCGAAGACTGGAATTGGGATGAGCTTCCAAAACAACGCAACGATATCTGGGATGCGTTGCTCTACCCAATTTTCCTAGGAGCCACAGTTCGCAGTGCCCAAGCAGCCTATGTCAAAGAAGTATTAGGCGACATTCTAAAGTTCAAAGCTGCACACACTGTTCCAACGGATCCAATTTGGAGCAAGAAAGCACTAGCTATAATCAACAACGAAATGAACAGCATCAATGGAACACCTGGAGAAGGCTTCAAAAGGGCAATACTCCAGATTGCAGCAGCCGATATCGAAAGCCTCGATCTAAGCAGAACAATCGGCACAGCATTGAACTTCTTTGATAAATACGGAATCACGGTTCAGAGAATCAAGAATCTTCAAAACGATACGGGAGGAACTCTTGATTTGGTCGATCTAGCTGCTCGAGAAATTCACAATGTCAGATACATTAAAGGGGTTCTTTGGCTATATGGCTGCGGAATCGCTAAGGATCTTGTTCCACCAAATTCGCACGTTACACGATTTCTGAATGAATGCGGATATCCTGGCTTCGGATGGTCACGAGACCCGCCTGATGATTCGCAAATATTCACTCCAGCCTGTAATTGCATGCGAGACGTCGCTAAACAGGTGGAAGCCGAATTGAAACAGCCAATTACTTCCAAGCAGGCACAGGCCGCAGTATGGTATCTACAAACTTGCCGTGGATTGTTACCGCAGGGAAACGCACGACAACTAACTCCAATAACATTGATTGCCTTCATGAAAGCCCAAAAATGGGACATCCGCAAATTGAGTCAGATGCTGGATGATGTGGAACAACTGGAAAGCCTAGCGTCAGATCTTAAGGCCTCCCTGTAGCGCGCGCGCTACAAATATGCAATAAAAGAAGAGGAACGGGGGTATCCCGTTTTCACCCTTATTTCCCGCCGAGTGGCTGCGGGGCGCTGGATGTTGTCTGAAAGCGAGACCATAGGTATGAGTAAGAAGACCATGAGCCGAGGTAAGTGGGCCGGTCAACCAGCAATCAGAGAAACAAGGAAGTGGAGTGAACTTCTCAGTTTCCTGAGATAGTGGGACAGGAAGCACTGCCTAGCCCTGTTGATGGAAAATTTTAAGGTCTATTCGTACAGAATATACTACATGCACGGGAGAGAATGAACATGACAATGCACCTCTCAGTCCGCCTGCCTTGGCATGACAGATGTTGGGACGGCAGAATATGTGATAACCCACAGGCAAATGTCTTCTGTGGAGGCCTCTATTCTGTCAATGCTGAAGTGATACGGAAAAACAAAGACATGCCATGGGAAGAATCACATAAAGGAGAAGACTGCCAGAAAACGGAGAAGCTTCCCCCGTGCAGCCTGACAATTAACACTTATGGAAAAGGAAAAATCAATCATACCCATTTCCCGAAAATATTCCTGGGAAACAATGTTCAACCTGTTGAAGAACCCATTCCTCCCCTTACAACTGGAACCTGGGCTTATGATCAAATGTATGAAACTGGAACCAGCGAACGTTATGCTGCCGATGTCCAAGATCGTCAGATTTCAGAGTATTTCGCCCAGTTTGAACCAGGGCGTTCATTGGTCTTCTTCTATTTGAATTACGACAACCCTCTTAATCCTGAGAACCGCAAATATGTTGTTGTCGGGGTTTCACGCTTAGCCGAAACGGGGGATCAGCTGCGATGGAAAGGAATGGACAAAGATCGCGAAGCCCTCCTTGGTAACATGATATGGAACCGAATGATAACTCACAAGTACCCAGATGAGGGTGTGAGGATTCCATATGATGAGTATCTAAAGAGGAACAAATCCTTTGACCATATTCTCTTTGAAGTCGACGGAGATCTTGCAAGGAGATTCAAATATGTGAGTCGAGGTTTCACAGACGACGACGCAGCAATACTAATCGAGAGAATAATCGAAATTGTCCAGAAGCTGAAGAAGGACAACATAGCCGAAGGTGTTGACTGGAACAGAAAGCTGGAATGGCTTAATCGCGTACTTTCTGAGGTTTGGAAGAACAGAGGGCTATTTCCAGGAATTGGAGGTGTTCTTGAGTATCTGAACTTCCCAAATGGCACAATCTACGTGCGAACCGATCTGAAGAACCTACCAAGCGAGAAACTAAAGGATCATATCTTTGACATAATTGAAGGAAAAAGGGAACCAGATCAGAAAAACAGAATACCGTACGAAATAGCACGAAAAAGATGGAGAACCCTGCCCGACCTTATCAAGAAACTCCTAAAAGACCGCTTCTGTATGTTCGAAATAAGTGACGATCAAATCAAGCGGATTCTCTCTGAAGAAAGAGAAAACTGGTCAATAACCTCAAGCCTAGAAGAAATCTATGACAACCCATACTGCATTGCAGAGGAATATCAAGGAGAAGATCCAGATGACAACATAGGTTTCCACAGAATCGACAATGGTATGATGCCTCCAGAGGGATTGAAAGCCACATGGAAAATAAGACCCGATGACGACCGGCGAACAAGAGCCGTCATGGTTCAGAAACTGAGGGCTGCAGCCTCAAACGGTCATACATTTCTTACCCAAAAGGATCTATTTGAAATGCTGAAAAAAGAAGAACAGTCGAAAGGTAGTAACGAAATTGACATATTCAAGATAGAAGCAAGCAAAGATCTCTACGAGAAAAAGCTGGCGATAGTTCCATGGAAAACCAGCAACGTGTTCTATTTGAAAATATACTATGACCATGAAAACCTCATTAGAGAACGAGTGAACAAACTCATGAAAAGAAACTCGACCCCACCGAGCAAAATCCATTGGAAGACGCATCTTCCGAAGAGCAAGAAGAAAAACAGACGTTTTCAAGAAGCCGTTACAGAGCAAGCTACTGCGCTAGAAAGGATGTATCGTCATGCTTTCAGTGTTCTTAGTGGTGCTGCGGGAACGGGAAAGACAACAGTTCTGAAAGCGCTAATAGACGGAATACATTCCAAAGAGCCAGGCAAAACATTCCTTTTGCTGGCCCCAACCGGGAAAGCAGCTGTGAGAATGAGCGAGCGAACCGGCCATGAAGCAATGACCATCCATCGCATACTGATGAAAAATGGATGGATAAATGAGAACACGTATCAACTCAAGTTGAGTGGCGGCGACAAAATCTCGAGTTACCAGAACATTGTGATAGACGAGGCTTCGATGGTAGATCTTGCATTGCTTGGCACACTATTCAGAGCGATCGATTGGAATGTCGTAGAGCGCTTCATCCTAGTCGGAGACCCAAATCAACTTCCACCCATTGGGGTAGGTAAGCCATTTGCAGACACTGTGACCTTTCTGAAGAAGAACGCTGAATTGGCAGATCATCTCAGCTTACTTTCCGTTAACTGTCGCCAGATTGAGGAGCACAGCGCAACACTGGCTTTCGCAAACACGTTTGTAGGATCTGAAGATGTGGCGGACGAGGATATCTTGACCAAGATCGCAGAGAAAAGAAAAGACGGAAAGAAGATAGGAAAGGATTTTGAAGTGAGATACTGGAAAGATGAGACTGATCTTCCAGAGGTTCTGAGAATAGCATTCAATGACATTCTAAAAGAGGAAATCGACGATTTTCATGCAGGAAGACCATATGAAGCCTTTAACAAACTTCTCGGCTTGAACGAAGAAAGCACCGACCGAAACCTCTCACGACTTCAAATCCTTTCACCATACAGAGGACACTACTACGGAACAGATCCGATAAACCTCTCAATGCAGGACTACCTTCGAAAAGGAACGTATTGGCCAAGTCTAGGCTTCGCCCGTCTTGACAAAGTCATTCAAATCGCAAATATCAATATCAGGAAAAACTGGAGGATCGCTTGGAACCCAAAAGAGAATACACATGTGAATTCATACCTATTTAACGGTGCGCTTGGATACGTTAATCCGTTCAAAGACAAGACGAAAGAACACAAGCTCTGCGCAGTGTTTGACACTGCACCAGACACTCTGTTCTTCTTTAGCAAACAATTCGCAAAGAAAAACCTTGAACTAGGCTACGCAATCAGCGTCCACAAGGCTCAAGGAAGCGAATTTGACACTGTAATCCTGATCATTCCATCTGAGAAGCTTGGCCTCATATCTAGAGAACTCTTCTACACCGCCTTGACCAGATCCACCAAACGACTTATCTTGCTATTACAGAAAGACATCACAGCAATACTTCACGCCCGTTGGCCTGGGAACTCCGTTCTACTGCAACGCAACACTTCACTATTCGAAATCTGGGAAGCACCAAAAGAGATCGAAAAATTCAAACCAGAAAATCTGATACATACCACGATACGCGAGGAACTAGTCAGATCCAAATCAGAGCTCGTAATCGCAAACCTACTCGCGGCTCACGATGTGAGTTACTACTATGAAAAACCTCTCAAGGTGTCAGAAACAGACTTCAAAATTCCAGACTTCACTGTCGAATATGAAGGCAAAGAATACTACTGGGAGCACTTGGGACTTTGGTCGGACAAGGAATATCAAGCGTACTGGTGGAAGAAGGAAAAATGGTACAAGAAAAATGGTTTCTTTAGTCGACTCATAGTAACACGAGAAGAAGCGGGTTTCAACAGTAAGAAAGTCGAGGACATAATCAGGAAACGCTTCTCTTAGCAGACTCGATTATGAGACACAGAGGATAGGGTTGACGTGGGAGACATTTTTGTCGATTGTGAGTGAACTAGTGATAACAAAACGAGAGTGATAGGTGCTTATAGCCCTAGGCAGGGCCGATTTCAGCTTTATGGCAAGGGCCTGATTAGAAAGCGCGCGCTTTAGGCCCCTGGGGGCATACCTATTAATGCAAGGATGAAGAGGTACTGTTAAGTTACCCAACATTTCAGGCGAATTTTCTCCTCGATAAACTTTCAGGTTGCGTTAATGTATTCTGACTCTTTGAGTCTACCCCATTATGCGTTACGAGTTTAATAGCATCACTTATGCCTTGTTTAACAATGTCTTGCATTTGTTCTAGTTCTTTCAACATCTTGTCTCGCTTAGCGTATAGCGTAGCAACTTTTTTCTGAATCTCAATTAATGGTATAGCAACAGTCATCTTTTTGAATAATGATCGTGGAAAGTCACCAATCCCCCAGTAGGAAGTTCTATGCGCACTAAACTCTGCACTATAATGCCCACAAAACCAATGAAGGTCAATCTCACCTTCATATTTCTTTTTTGCTTTTATGGCATAGGCATCTTCATGTACTATATACTTGCCCTTCTCGACGACAAACATTCTTCCAGCGTATCCCTTCCGAGCGACAATTATTGCAGGGCAAAAGAGGACATGGAATGCTTCATTGACTTCCTTATCATCGTCTAATTTGCCTATTGGAACTGGTGAAGTGCTGTAAACTGGAATAGTGTTTGTCGAAAGTGGTTGGTGTGTATACAAATACTCTTCATTGAGTCCTTGGTTGTTAGGTAGAAATTGAAAGAATCGCCCTGCTTTGCCTTTGTACTTTATTTCTTTCGGCAATATCTTTATTCTTACTTGTTCTAAGCTATACATAATTTTCACGCCTTGCGGATTGCGGTCTCAATCAATTCCCCCTCCTTTCTTAGAAGGTTTTCAAACTCGCCATAAGGAATTTCAATAGGCTTGGAGCGACATAAGTAGAGTTCACTACATAAGGAGAAAAAGTTGTCGGCATTGACTTCGTTTATTGGCACTGACCTCGCTCTTCCCTTTTTTTCCAATTGCAAATATCCTTCTTCGAGTTCAGGAATATTGTTTTCTCGAATGGGGTATCTCTTTTTTCCCTCTTGAAAACCATCATGCTCAATAATGTAATGCCATATCGGTGATTGTTGGGTTTTCCCTGCTTCTCTTGGGTTCTTTCGCATGAGAAAGAGAACATATGTCTTCTCAGTTGTGTATGGCTCAAATGCAAAATTGGGAAGCGATATGATTGCTTCAACCTGAGCATCGTACATTAGATTTCTGCGAAACCTCATATAATTTGTTGTTTCTACCAATCCATCGGGAACAATAACAGCACATCGCCCACCATACTTTAGTGATTTAACGATTTTTTCCACAAAGAGCAATTCGTAGCGACGGTTTCGGGAATATGAGAAAAGGCTTAGGTTAGCAGAACCATCATATTTTCCATATGGGACATTCGCCATAACGTAATCATACTTGTTTTCTTCCAGTTCAATAAGCGAGTCTTGAGTCTGCTTGATGTTCGTTCCACTATTTCCGGCCATCATCATATTTGTTCGAGCAAATGTGACAGCGACTTTGGTATTTGTATCAAAACCATAGAATGCCGATTCCTTGAGTTCTTTCAATTCAGCATCATTAAGAGGGCGATTTTCTTCGTACACTCGCTGTAGGAACAAAAGTGCCTCAACCAAGAACCCCCCAGTACCACACGATGGATCACAGATCTTCATGGGACGAGGCATCTTTTCATCTTTTAACAAAAGCTTGACGATGAAACGAATAATGTGACGTGGTGTATAAAATTCTCCGAAGTCTTTCTTTTGCTGTTTTCCTGCAAGCGTTTCATAAATCAAGCCAAAAAAATCGAAATCGCCGCCGTAAAAGCTGTACTGACCCAGTTCTTCGTGTATCTTTCCGCATGCCTCATCGTCAAGTTTGTCATCGATGCCTAAACATCCTAAGAGATGAGCATATGTGTGGAGTTTTGTAATATCTGAAATCGTGTTCTTGATTTCTCTACTCATTCGTCCAACACGCCAATCATTCCACAAAAAGATTGTTCGGGGCAAAGTACGTTCAATGTCTTGTTTTTCTGTCATAAGTTTTAGGATGCAAAAAGTGAGAGTAGTTTTTATCATCGAATCTTCGCTTCCTTTGCTAATACCACAAGCACGGAAAATTTGACGAATATTCCATAATGATCCTCGAAACTGTTTTGGATTTGGAGTAGGTTTATGTGAGAATGATTCATAGATTACTTCTGACTTTCCTTTACGGATTTGAGTCTGAATCATTCTAAGAATGGGAAGCGGTTGGATGTCTGTCACTATTTGACCATCGATTTTTATTTCTGAAAGGTCACAGGTGTTATAGCAACGTGTCTGTGTCAGTGTGTTTGTCACAAAAAACGCGTTCAGACACTGTTTGCTTGCTTTTTGTTGCCCCTGCGTTTGTGCATCTAACCAGTCTGTGTCCCCAATAGATGCAAACCGATCTTTACATTCGATCAAAGCCACAATCTCTTTTTCAAAATTTGGATCTGTATCAGGAAGAATAGAAACCCAGAGATCACCCCTCAATCGCCCACTTTGATCGGTTGAAATGTTCCGTCTTATTTGAGCAACTGGAATCCCTATGTCGGCAAGTTTTGGATATAAGTTATGATCGATGTCGGTGTCTTCTCGTCGTCGTTTTTTTGACATTTTGCTCAAGTCTTCACTCAAGCAAAATGCTATTAACATTTTCGGATTGTGGTTCTGTTAGCTTGTTGGGCGATTGCTCTTCATGTTAACAGTCGGGTGACGCCATGTTATCCTTTTATTTAGAAAATCTATCTGCTTCTTCCTTTGGTAATACCTCGATGAGATGTAGGCAGTTTATCTTCGACTATGCCTCCACAATCTCTGTGAATTATCTCGCCCTGCTCTTTATCCACATATGTGCTGTGTTTTCCTAGAACTTCAAGGCAAGTTGGGCAACGTGGAAATTTTCTCCATTCCCCGATGTGTCTGTTGATTATAGTCCAAGCTTTCTTGGGTACTCTGCTTTTGGGATCAGTTGGTGCGACATCATGCTCAATAGCACCTGTTTTCGTATCATAATTCTTTATCTTGAAATACACTTGGAGCTTTTCTTTCTTTAGATCTTCTACTATACTCTGCTCTAATTTCCTAAGACTTGGTGCTACGCTCAATAATCTCACCTCTTACAACTACAACTTGCATATTGATTTCATTAAAAGCTTTTAGGAATTGGTGTTACTTTTCGGTTGATGGGTGCGGTAATATGCAGGAATATTGGCTCGTGTTAGGATTCTGTTAAGTTACCCCAACGTAACAAGTTATCGATAGAAGTAAGATGATTGGCTGAATTGCAAAGTTTTTTTCTCATCTTCCTAGCAGTTTTCTACAATGTCACAAGTATTAAATAGTAAAATCGCAGACGAAGAACTATGGACATCAAACAGTTAATAAAAGAGTTGACCCAGTCAAGCCTTGTCGCGCAATGTCCATTATGTCAAGAAGAATCTAAGCTTTCTGACTGGCTACTTTTCGATGGTCAGAAAAAATTTCCTGAATCCGCAGAAGAAAAGAAACAAGCACTTCTCCAAGCATTTGCAGAAAGGGAAAAGGAACTTAAGGAAAGCAAGCTATCTGTAGATGTTGAGTCAGAAAAGAAGGCGATAGAGGTAGGTTTTGGAACAATAATCGAAAACTTTGTACCCGCCTACAAAGGTTTGAAAATGCAGTTCTGCGAGTGCCGACCCTTGTTTGAACCCATAGACATGGTTGTTTTTAATGGGTTGATGAAAAACGCTGTTGATTCCATAACCTTTCTGGAGATAAAGTCGGGTAATGCACAACTTAAACCTAACCAACGAATGATACGAGATACGATAAACGACGGAAAAGTCAAAATGAAGGTGTTGTAATGAACAACCTACTGGATACTTTTCAATCCTTCCGAACGATCTTATGCTTATGCCCCAATTGCAAGGAAATTATGAGGTTAAGTGATCTTCATCTAAGATATACAGGAAAAGCACCAAAAACATGGCTTGACAGTTATGACCAGAGCCTTCTCCAACTACAAGAAAAAGAGAAGAGCTTTGAAGAAGAAAAAGAAAAATTGCGCAAACAGTCTGTTGAACGAGGACGCAAGCAAGTTCCGCAACTTGTTAAGAAATGTCTTTGTCCTGATTTTAGAAGTCTAACATACGACCCCTATGACATTAAGGCGATTATGCACCCAGTTGATTTCATCGTGTTCGACGGAATGAATGCAAAGAACATGAAAAATGTCATCCTATTATCGAGAAAACCATCAGACAAAATGCAAAGCAAAGTCTTAGCGTCAATAGGAAAAGCGATTGACGAAGAAAACTATAGCTGGAAAGTCGCCAGAATAACCCTTGACGGGAAAGTCTCTATCGAATAGATGCAGAGTATTGGTCTTTATCGGCTTTTCTCGCTTTGCTTATTTGACCTTGACCTTTTCCATGATTCGCTTTTCATATTACTCTTGCGTCAAGATGCCTTTCTCTTCTAGTAACTCAACAAGGCTAGAGAGCATTGTATCTAATATGCGTGAATACTGCATCATGTTAGGAAGTCTTATATATTGAACGGAAAAATCTGTAGTGTAGAGGAATGAAGTTTTGAGTGCATTCGCAGCTGTTAACAAGGGTTTGCGACCTATAAAAAGATGATTTGACCACAATTAAAGGGCAACTTGACCAGATTAGTACCGCAGTCGAGGACATGTCCAAGCGAATCGAAGAAATTGAGAAAATTCTGAAGACACAGGAAGCAGAGAAGAAGAAAATCAAGGTTACTTGAATTGACCAGCTTCACTAAAGTTTTCAGTCGCAAAACCGAGAGAGAGTTAGATTACACTACCTCTGAAAATGCACTTGCAGAACTACAGATTCTAGCAAAACAGAGAGGATGGGCGATTTTTGAAGCTCTCAAAGTCTTGAAAGATGGAAAAGCAGATAGTTTTTCATTCACAAAAGATAGTCCATATAGCTACTTCTATGCACGAATAGCAGAAGAGAACGTAATTTTCAAACTGAAGACGAGAGAGAAAGAAACCGAGTTTAGGATTCCAATTGAACAGTTAGTTTGAACCTTTCCTTTCCATCATTTTTGCGTTCTGTATTAATGTCGTTCATCTATTTTTGCCTTGAACTGTTACACCACATACTTCAGCAGGTGTTTTTCCTTCTAATCCTTCCTCACCCAACATTTTTTATTTTGGACAGTATTAGAGTCTATATGACCTTCTTCCAAATAATGGATGACCAAAATGAAGAAAATCCAAATTGATTATAGCTCGAACCTTAACGGAACGATAATAGACCTTGAAACAACCCATTGGAATGCGGAAATGGGAGAAATCATTACTGCTGGCTTTCTTTCGCAAAGCGGGTTCATAATACTTCAAAGATTGGAATCAGATGAAGATGATTTCAAAAAGAGAGTAATCAAGGAAATGAAAACTGCAAAGAAACCTTGGTATGCTTTCAATAAAGAGTGTGAGGAAACTTTCTCTGGATTGAAAGTAGACTGTGATTTGCAGGAGGATCGTGAAGCTGCCTACATAGCCTTGAGAGATGAGGGCCTTCTTGAATATTATAATTCGTTGTGTGACCCTCTCTTTAATGAAGAGATACCAAGGTTTTGGGATGCATGGAAATCAACAAAGGAGATTCTTCTTATATCGAAGATTGTACGGCATAATTATTGTTGTTTGACAAAAGAGTATTATCTCAAATTGAAGAGAATGGACAAACTTGATTTGAACAGGATTAAGCCATTTCTATCTTCTGCAGCGATAGAGAAGTTATATATTAGAAAACAACTTGGCTTTTTTGTGGAATAAACATTTCTTCATCAACCGAAAGTTTACAGTAAAAAGCATCAACCTAGGACTTTACAGAACCTGACTGTTTGCTATGTCACCGATAGCATCTAATCGTGGCAAAGGATTTTAGGTAACTTAAGTTAACAGAACCTAAAAGCATATAAAATATAAGGAAGTCTTACCATTACAGAGCCATCACTTGGGGAATCATAATGACTGAAAGGGCAGCGACTTTGACTTTAGTGACTTGTACAAGTTGCGGTAAACCAGTTCAACCAGGAGCGGATGCCACAAAATTTCTTTGTCCGAGCTGTGGAGAAATTCTGATAAGGCGTTGCGGAAAATGCAGAAAGTTTGGTCGTCAATATAAGTGTCCAAAATGCGGTTTTATCGGACCGTAAAAATGAAAGAGGGTTTAAAATGGGTAGTGTGATATTATCATACAAAATATTCCCAACGGACGTAATAGTTGACTTCAGCAATTTGAAGAAAGAAATTGAGGTATGCTTACCCGAGTTTGCTTCCGTCATGGGGTATGACGAAGAGCCTATTGCTTTCGGCTTGAAAGCCTTAATAGTGCACATTAAACTCCCAGAAGACAAAAGTGGCGTTCTTGATGAGCTTGAAAA
>Ga0315280_10005689_pt1 | contig 17631 bp, 18 predicted proteins | sample YL17G06_40_MG_FD_203697 | JGI IMG/M metagenome (GOLD analysis project Ga0315280, IMG submission 203697) | Sediment microbial communities from Yellowstone Lake, YNP, Wyoming, USA - YL17G06_40 | ecosystem: Environmental > Aquatic > Freshwater > Lake > Sediment | place: USA: Wyoming | collected... | reverse complement strand
AAATACGGCTAAAACTTTGGCAGAATTAAATGTTGACCCTCAGACTATTACGGCAGGACTGCTTCACGATATTCCGGAAAATACCAATGTGACTTTAGATGAGATTAGAAAAAAATTTGGTAAAGAAATCGCTAACCTGGTTGATGGCGTGACTAAATTAGGAAGGATAAAATATCGCGGCTTGGAAAGATATGTGGAAAATCTTCGGCGAATGTTTTTAGCAATGGCTAAAGATATCCGGGTAATTGTTATTAGGCTTGCTGACCGTTTGGATAATATGAAAACGCTGGATGTTCATCCAGAAGAAAAGAAAATCAGGATTGCCAAAGAAACAATGGAAATTTATGCCCCAACAGCCAATCGCTTGGGAATTGGTGAATTAAAAGGGTTTTTGGAGGATTATGCCTTTTATTACCTTGACCCAGCAAGCTATGAATGGACAAAAAAACTTGCTAAGGAAAAATTAGCCGACCAAATTAGGTATGTAGAAAAGATTAAAAAAATTATTAAAAAAGAATTAAAATTAAACAAAATTAATTTTGTAAATGTTTATGGCCGAATAAAAAATTATTATAGTCTTTATCAAAAGCTCCTGCGGAAAGATAAGGACATTAATAAAGTTTATGATTTAGTTGCTTTGCGGATTATTGTAAAAACTATTCCGGAATGCTATATGGTCCTTGGCTTGATTCATAAAAAATGGATACCAATGAAAGGCCGGATAAAAGACTATATTGCTCAACCAAAACCTAATGGATATCAGTCAATTCATACGACTGTCTTTACTGAACACGGTCGAATTGTAGAATTCCAAATTCGTACCTTAGAAATGCATGACTTGGCTGAATATGGTATTGCTGCTCATTGGCGTTACAAAGAGGAAAGCGGTTTACGAAAGAAACAAACAGCTTGGATCAAACAACTCTTAGAGATTCAAAAAATGATTAAAGATAATGAAAATTATTTAAAGAATATAAAAATTGATGTTTTCCAAAATCGGATTTTTGTTTTTACCCCCAAAGGTGATGTCATTGATTTGCCAGAAGATGCTACGCCAATTGATTTTGCTTATCATGTCCATACTGACATTGGTAATAAATGTACTGGTGCTAGAGTTAATGATCAAATTGTCCCCTTAGAAACTAAATTAAAAAGCGGCGATGTTGTAGAAATTATTATTAACAAAAACAGAAAAAAACCCAACCAAGATTGGCTAGATTTCGTTAAAACAGATATGGCAAAAGACAAGATCAGAAACGCCTTAAAAAGAGAATAGATTTTTTATTTTAATATTTTTCTAATTATTTCTAAAAGCTCTTCCTCTGAGAAAAAATCAATCATAATATTACCACGCCCTCCCCTTTTATTAATATTAACTTTCTGACCAAAAAATTCTCTTAACTTTTCCTCCCAATTTAAAATTCTTGCATCTTTATTTGCTAAGGTCCGTTGATGAGCTGTGACTTGAATTTTCCTTACTTCTCTTTCGCTTTCTTTGACTGACAAATTACCTTCTAAAATTTTATAAAAAATTTTTAATTGGTTGGTTTCAGCTGGCGCTTCTAAAATGACTTTGGCATGAGCTAAAGTTATTTTATTTTCGCTAATCGCTTTTTTTATAATTTCAGGCAATTGCAAAAGGCGTAAAATATTTGCCACGGTTGGTCTTTTTTTTCCAACCCTTCTGGCAATTTCTTCCTGAGTTAAGCCAAATTCCGTATTTAATTTAAGATAGGCTTCTGCCTCCTCAATGGGATTTAAATCCTGACGTTGGATATTTTCAATTAAGGATAATTCTAACTTTTCTAAATCCTTCGCTTCCCGGACAATTGCCGGCACCTCTTTTAAACCCAAGATTTTTGCTGCTCGAAGACGCCGTTCACCAGCCACTAACTGATAATTACCTTGAATAGTCTTAATGACAACTAGCGGTTGTAAAATACCGTGATCTTTGATGGAATTAACTAAATTAGCCAATTCTTCTTCATTTATATTTTTTCTTGGTTGATGAGGATTGAATTCAATTTTCGTGGGGTCAATCATTACCACTTCCATTCTGGCTTCCTTAAGATCAATGTTAATTGATGGTTCAACAACAATTGTTTTATTATCAGCAGTTTCATCGATAATCTTTTTATTGGGGATAAGACTAGCCAATCCTCGACCAAGGCCTTTTGGTTTTATCATATTTTTATAACCCATAACTTATAACCTAAAACCTAAAATGATATGTTAATGAGTAATTGGTTATCAGTTATTGGTTTTTAATCTTAATTAAAATCCATAACAACCCACTAATTCCCTGGCTAATTTTTCGTAGGCTCGTCCGCCACGAGAAGCTGGGTCATATTCTAAAATAGTTAAGCCATGTGATGGCGCCTCAGCTAAACGGACATTTCTCGGAATTACAGAACGAAATATTTTATTAGGAAAATAACGATAAATTTCATTAAAGACATCTTCTGAAAGTTTATTCCGACCATCATACATTGTTAAAACCGAACCTAAAATATTTAATTCTGGTCTTAAGTTTTCTTTGACTAAATTAATCGTATGCAAAAGTTGACCTAATCCTTCTAATGCATAATACTCGCATTGCACTGGAATTAAGACATCATCAGAAGCAACCAAACCATTGATTGTTAATAAGCCCAGGGATGGCGGACTGTCAATAATGATAAAATCATAATAATTTTTTATCTCCTCAAGATTATCAAAAAGTTTATACTCTCTTCTTGCTTGATCAACTAAATCAATTGCTGCCCCAGCCAGGTCAGGTGTTGACGGAGCGAGTTTTAATCTTTCTAAATTAGTGGGTTTAATAATATGAGAAAATAAAACTGGTTCAATGACTAGAACCTCATAAACGCCTTTATCAATTGTCTTTAAATCAAATCCTAAACCTGATGAAGCATTCCCTTGAGGATCTATATCAACAATTAAAACTTTATAACCAAGGTGACTAAGATAAGCAGCTAAATTAATCGCGGTAGTTGTTTTTCCTACCCCACCCTTTTGATTAACTATAGAAATCGTTCTTGCCATACTTTGATAATTATAATAAAATTTTTGTTTTTGGGCAATTTTTTCTTGACTTTTCCCTAAATTTATTTAAAAATAAAGGGTAATTGGGCCGGGATGGGTCGAGCGGCGAAAAGCAACTGAACTGCTTCAGTTGCGAGCCGCGAGACGGGTTGGCTGATGTCGCCGTTGAGGCGACCAGACAACCCAGGAGGAATTGGTAGACCCGCCATTCACTATCGCTTCGGCGGGCAAGCGCACATAATAATTTTAATCTTATATTAATGCCGCCGTGGTGGAATTGGCAGACACGCATGACTCAAAATCATGTGGGGGCAACCTCATGTCGGTTCGACTCCGACCGGCGGCACCAGTAAGTAAAAGTTAAATTTCGTTGGCTCGCCTCACTTCGCTCGGCGACCAAATTGTAGGGAATTTTGGGCGAAAAAATCAATTGGTGATTTTGTTTTGAATTTATTCAAAGTAAAAGAAAATTTTTTAGAGATTTGCTATAATTTTATTGAGAAAGGGTTTAAAATCTCTAGAAAATTTTATGAAAGAAAACAGTAATTTAATAAAAAATATTATTTTTGATTGGTCGGGTGTAATTAGTGATAGTATTAAAATTCATTATTTTATCGTGAATAATATCTTTGAGAAATTTGGAGCTAAAAAAATCTCTTTCGAAGAGTTAAGGAGAGAATGGGAACAGCCATACATGCATTTTTACAATAAATACTTACCCAAATTAACAAGAGAAGAAGAAAATATTGCCTACGAAACTTTCCTCTCTAAATATCCAATCCCAGAACTTTATCAGGGTGTAGTTGATTTATTACGAAAATTTAAAAAGAAAGGAGTTAATATGATTGTGATAAGTTCGGATCCTGCTGAAAAAATCTTTTTTAACATCATGAAATATAATCTTAAAGGAATCTTTAAGGAAATATATTTTGACATTTATGATAAAACCAAGGTTACAAGTGAAATCATAAAGCAAAATCAATTTAATCTTAAAGAAACAATTTTATAGGGGATACTGTTCATGATATAGAAGCTGGAAAATCAGCTAAGATTAAAACTGTCGGGGTAACTTGGGGACTTCATTCTAAAGAGAAATTACGCTTGGCTAACCCAGATTTTATAATTCATGATCTAAAAGAATTGGAGTCGATTATCTTTAAAAAAGTTAAGAGCATTAAAAATCTAAATGAAGATTATGAAACCAAATGATTATGATGTGATTTTAGATTGTTATACTGATGAACCCTCAGGGTACGGAGTTCCTCCTTACTTAGGAGTTCATCAAAGATACATTTCCGCTGCTTTAGATTATTTAGGTAGAAAACATTTTTATTTAACTATCGATGATTTAAGATATGCAAAAAATAAAAAAAGAGAAGTACCCTATGGAACTACGGATATCTCTACTTTAAATCTTTCTTTTAATACAAAAAAAGCATTGTTTTTATTAAGAGAAGCAAAGACGATTTATATTATAGTGGGATGTTTTGTAGATTATGAATATCTTTCTGCTTTACCTCCGCGAGCTTCAGAACTATACGAACTTTTGAAAGAATTTAAATCTCCACGAAAAATTCTTTTTTATGTTTTGGGAGGTGTTAAGAAAATACCTTCGAACTTTTTTAAAACTCCGCTTTCTTATATTGTGGATGAAATAGTAACCGGACATACTTATAATTTCTTATTAAAAGGAGAAAAAAGTTCATTTTTTCCAAATTATGATTTATTAGCTCAAATAACGAAAAGAAAAATTCCTATTTTAGAACAAATAAAACAACTCAGAATAATAGAAATTGAAACAATGACAGGATGTGATTGGGCAAAGTGTTCTTTTTGTATTGAAAGAGTTCGCCATCTTCCTATAGTTTTCAGAAAAGAGGAAGATATACTAAAAGAAGTAAGTTCTTTATATCAACAAGGAGCTCGATATTTCAGATTGGGAAGAAATCCAAATTTTTATTATTATATGAGACAAGATGTTTCTAAAATAGAAGCATTGCTTTACGGAATCAGAAATTGTTGCCCCGAACTTAAAGTTTTGCATATTGATAACGTAAGCCCTCAAAGTGTTGTTACTCCTCAAGGGAAAGAAATAACAAAATTAATTGTTAAATATTGTACTTCAGGAAACGTTGCACCTTTCGGCATCGAATCATTCGATCCTTTAGTGAGAAAAATAAATACTCTTAACGCCACAATCGACCAAATAATGAAGGCAATTGAAATATTAAACGAATACGGAAGAGAAAAAGGTGAAAATGGACAGCCTAGATTTTTACCAGGAATTAATCTTATATACGGTCTACCGGGACAAAGACCCGAAACCTTAAAGTATAATTTATATTATCTCAATCAGATTCTCCAAAAATTTGAGACACAACGACTTTTCTTTAGAAAATTATGTTCTCCATTTGGAGTAAGCATGCGTGAATTTTCTTCGAGTAAAGAAACTGAAGAATATAAAACTAGTAAAGAAACTGAAGAATATAAAAGATGGAGAGAAGAAATTTATAATAATTTCGCTATACCGATGCTAATAAAGGTTTTTCCTAAAGGTACTATTCTAAAAAATGCAAGGATTGAAGTATGGCAGAATGGTGATTCAATATTAAGACAATTGGGAACTTGTCCACCAAGAATCTTATTAAAAAATAAATTATTACTTATTGGTAATGAGTATGACGTTATAATAAAAGGAGTTGTGAAACATAGGACTTTACTGGGTGAGGTAATTAATAAGAATTAAATTATGAAATACGCAGGCATTCTAATCCCAGAAACAAATATTGTAGTAGAAGATGAAATAATTAAAATGATTGCTGAAGATGTTAATATTTTAAATAAAGTTTCTTTCCATTTCTCGCGAATTGAAGTAAAGAAAGATTATTCCAAAAACGAAAAAGCTTTTTTACAAGAAGTATATAATAATATAGGAAAAGCTATTAAATTATTGGAATTTATTCCTTTGGATATTGTTGGATTTTTTGCACTTCTGCAATTTTATCACAAAAATTTAATGAAAGACATTTTTTAAAAAACTCAAATAATATTCCTATCCTTCATCCACTTCAAGCGGTATTATTCGCATTATCAAAAATTAAACCTAAACGAATTCTATTATTTTCTCCTTACAACTACACTACAGCTATGGCTTTTGAGAAAATTTTGAAAAATGAAGGAATATCAATTTCTAGAAATATTTTCTTAAATGTAAATCGAAATATCGATAAATATGATTTAGATCAAGCAAGAAAATTGTTAATTAAGTTCCTTAATGAGGAGGTAGATTTAATTTTAATTCTCTGTACAAATTTCCGAACTCTTAAACTTATTACATTTTTTGAAAATAAATTTGAAATTCCAGTAATTTCTAGTAATCAAGCTTTATTTTGGATGATATGTAAAAAATTAGGTGTTAGATATCATGGACTAAAAAAATATGGAAGTTTATTCCAATTATAAAAATAATCGTACTATTTTGTTTATTGGAAATATTTCTCTTGATATAATTAAAAATCGGCAAGGAATTTCACGAACTATTATTGGAGGAGGTGCTTATATTAGCGCTTATTGCGCAAAAATGGTTTCTAATAATTTAAAAATAAAAATACTTTCTATCCTCGGAAATGATTTCCCCCTAGATATCATTAATTTTCTTCGGGATAAAAAAATCGATGTTTCAAAAATTCAAATGGTCTCAAAGAAATCCAACTCTTTTCTTATTGAAGAGAAAGACAATAAATCAAAAATTAAAATTATTAATCTTTTAGAATTGCCTAATTTCCTAATTAACGAAAAACTTACTCATCTTCATATTTCCTGTAGAAAAGGAGTTAAATCTCCTTATTTTTATTTGAGTACGTTAAAATATGAAAGATCATCAATGGATGTAATTTTTTCAAGCTTAAAAGAAAAATGCAAAGAAATAAAGAAATGTCTTGAATTAATTGATATGGTATTTTTAAACTCTCTTGAATATAAGATGTTAAATAAATATATAAAACCCCAAATAGAATCTTTTTTTCCAGAAGTTATTTTTGTGATTACTCAAGGAGAAAATGGAATATCAATTAAAAAAGGGAAAAAAGTATTTTATTTTCCCGGAATTAAGGTTGATAAAAAAAAGAGTGTCTCCAATACTGGCGCGGGAGACGCTTTTTTAGGAAGCTTTTTGGGTAGTTATTATTCTTCTAATTCACCTATTGAAGCCTTGATGACTGCTGTTTCCGCCGCGACACTTTCTTTGCAGGATTTTGGAATTACTCATCTTGGTAATAAATTATCCATTTTAAAAAATTATCAAAACAAGCTTCTGTCTAAATACAAAAAAATGGAAGATGAACTTTCAGAAATATTTTTTACCCAAAAATAATATGAGACTTCCTCGGATTATATTCTTGATCGGACCTTCTTCTGCTGGTAAATCTACCTTAGCAGAAATTATAAAACAAGAATTTCCTAAATATGAAATAATAAGCGATTTAGATGAATTGAAAAAATTAGCAGAATTAGAAAAAGAGAATAAATCTCAAAATAAATTTAAATTTTTTCCTTCCGGTGGTTTTGATATTTTAGATCCCAAAATTTGGGATGATATATTAATTTTAACTGCAAAGAAAGTACTTCCGGAAGAATTTTATATTTTTGAGTTTTCGAGAGGTATTGATCCGAAATATTTAACCATTTTTGGAATTTCAGAAGAAGAAGTATATGAACGATGTTTCAAACTTTTCTTTCAAACAAAACCAGAAATAAAAATTGAAGATACTTTAATTATCCATGTAAAATGTGATTTTTCTAATAGATTAAAAAGAAATCGGAGAAGAAAGAAAGAAAACAAACATTTCGTTGCACAAAAAGTGATGGAGAATGTATATTCAAAAGATATTTTTCATTTTATACCAACAGGACCTAATTTCGGTTATTTCAATGAAACGATGAAGATATTAACTTATTCTATAGATAATTCAAAAGAACTGCCCTTGAAAGATAGAAAAAAGTATTTTAAAATAGAGATATACAATGCGTTAAATATACACAATAAAAAGTTCTTTTAAAATTAAATATAGTCAAAAGGAGGTGAAAAAAATGAAAATACTTGATCCACAAAAATACAGCGAAATATTGACAATATGCGCTTCTCAGGAACAAGTAAGGGAAGAGGTATTAAAAAATCACGAAGATAATATGTGGTGGCCTCGATCGATTAAAGATTGGAGAATCCGTTTCCTCGTAGCTGGAGTAAGTGCAAGAATTAATTATCGAATGATCAAAACATACCAGAGAGTAATAGAAAAGCTGAAAAGGTATAGTTATGAAACTATTGCTTCGATGAGAAAAGAGGAATTCGTCTCTATTATAAAACCCTTGGGTCTTACTAATTTACGAGTAAAATTCTGGCAATCAACGATTAAGTTCATTGAAAAAGTAGAAGAAGGAAAGATAAAGATTTCGGATTTCTCAAACGATGAATTGATTTGTTTGATAAGAAAAGAGGTAGAAGGAGCAGATTATCATCTCGCCCAATGTTGTGCTCTGTATCTTCGCTGCTATTACTGCGGGATTATACCTGTCGATAGTGGAATGATAAGATTCCTTGCGCCTTGTTTAGGTTTTCCCCTTCCAAAAGGATCTTACGCTTATGAAATTTTACGAAAAGAGTTGGAAGAATTGTCATCTAAAATTGATTGTTTAAAAATTGCAAACACTACAGGATATCAATCCATTATTTTTCCGAAAAATAAACCATTGACTTGGTGGATGCACCTGGTGCTAATTTATTACAAAAGAGCTTTTTGTAATAAGCATAATCCTAATCTCTGTCCGTTAAGAAGACATCCCTTAATTGGAGAATTTATCGGTAGAATGTGTGATAGGAATCACCCACAAATAGGAGGAGTAAAAAATGTTATATTTGAAGGTATTGATGGAACTGGAAAAACTACTATGACAAAAATGTTTCTAACGATTGGTTTTAAGAAAGTTCACGCAAAATACCATCCAGAGATTGAAAATCTTTATTCATTTTATGATAGCCTTTTAGAAGATCTCAGCAATCAAAGAATCGTATTTGACAGATCGTTTATTTCTGAAATGGTGTACGGCCCCATTTTAAGAAATAAATCTCGGTTATCGATGAGACAATTAGAGAATCTTTTAATCAAATTAAAAAACCAGAAAACTCTTTTAGTGTATCTCTATTCACCGTTAGAAATACTTTTAAAGAGGAAGGGACAAGAGACTAATCTAATAAAACATTACCCTAAGTTGACGGGAGAATATGAAAAATTAATCAAAATAGTGGAAGAATTCATACCAGTGGTTCAACTGAATTCCGGAAAAAATCACCCCAAACAGATCTTTTATCTAATTTGTAGATTTAAATTCCCGAAACAACTTTAAAGGGGGGTATCATGGAGTTTTTTTAATAATACACCTTTTACTCTATGATATTCCCTTTTTTTATTTTTCGCTATTTTTTTAATAATTTCCTTCCCCAAATCAATATTTAAAATTGAGGCTAATCCATATAAATAAATGGCTATATCTGCTAACTCTTCTCCTAAATGATTTTCTCTTTTTCGCCAGGCTTCAAAAGCTTCTGCTAACTCTCCTTGAATAAGACAAAATTCCAAAGGTACATTTTTAATATTAAAACCCTTAGCTTTTTTATTTTCGAAAATGATTTTCTGAATCTCTCTGTTTATTTTTTGAAATTGTTTTTTTGTTTTTTCTTTCATAAAATTTTCTAGAGATTTTAAACCTTTTCTCAATAAAATTATAACAAATCTCTAAAAAATTTTCAAATTATGTAAGCGAGCCCGCCCGAAGGCAGGCAGGAGAAAAAGGTTCTGGAAATTTTTGCGTTTCGGTTTCAGGCAGGCGGGGCAAAGCCCCGCCTGCTAAATTTTAGCGTTTGAGATTTTTTCTCCTTGATTTATGAATTAAATTTGGTAAGATGATAGAGAAAGTTTGAAATCCTTTAACTTTGAGCACCAGTAAGTAAAAGTTAAATTTCGTTGGCTCGCCTCACTTCGCTAGGCGATCAAATTGTAGGGAATTTTGGGCGAAAAAATCAATTGGTGATTTTGTTTTGAATTTATTCAAAGTAAAAGAAAAATTTTTCATATTCATTTGTCTCAGTTTCGCCAAAGGCGGACTGTTTTTGTTTTACTATTGCTTTTTTTGTTTAATTTGGTAGAATGTGTGACTTAGGAGAGTCAAACTAGTATTTGGCTCAATTTGAACCTTGAAAACCAAATGAGGAGGTGGGAAAATGATAACCATTAGCTCAGTTGAAGCATGGAAATTGCTTAAAGAGATTGAGGAGTATCTTTTTCAAAACACACAGTTTTGTTTTCTGAAAGGGAGGATAGAAGGGAGAGTTACCACTGAAAAAGTAGTAGCATTACTTAAAGAACTAACCGAAATCGAACTTCTATCTACAGTTTATTATGAAAATAAAGATACCGAAATTGCCGGAATGGAAGATCTCGGGAAGGGAATAAAGGTTTGCGCTACCAAGTTATTGGCAGAATGGGAAGCCACAAAACCTTAGGGTAGGATTAATATTAGCTCAAGGCCTAGCTTAAAATAAACCTGGCTTTTTCTTTTTGTAAAAGTATTAAAAAATCCGCCGCCAAATTCATAAATTTTATTTGAAAAATTTTCTGATATAATCTATTATTAATTTATTAAAAAACTTAAATCGGAGGGTCAATGAAATTCCTCAAATGGCTCTTTTACATTTTAGCAGTCGCCTTTCTCATTCTCACTATCATCAACATAATCAACAAACAAGACTTCAGATGGTGTCTGGCTGGCATAATATTCTTTAGTGCCGCCGGACATTTTTGTGAAGAGAAAATGAAAGGCATAATTTAAAATCCGCCACTAGCGGATTTTTATTTTTTAGCAATAGTAATTAAATTAATCCTACTTTTCTTTTTTGCTTTTTTCTCTTTATCAAATAAGTATACTTTTTCAATTCTTAGTCCTGAATTATTTACTAACTTTCTTAATCCATTTTTGGTAAAGGCATGATAATATAAATCTGTAATAACTTCGCCTTGCGGATTTTTCCAGGTAATAAACAAGTCTTTCCAAGAAATTTTCCAAAATAACTTATTAAAAAAATATTTCCAAGGAAATTTTTGCCACCAATACCAGTTGGTCATTAATAAATACCCGCCGGGTTTTAATACTCGTTTTATTTCACTTAATGCTTTTAACCTTAACTGCTTTGAAGGCAAATGGTGGAAAGTAGCGATGTAAAAAATAATATCAAAATAATTGTCTTCATATGGAAGGTCGATCATTTCCCCTACCTGAAAATCAGTTTGCGGTGATTCACGATTCGCGATTCGCGATTCGCGATTCGCGACGCCAATCAGTCTTTCGCTAACATCAATTCCGTGATATTCTAAATTTAAATCTTTGAGAAAAGAAAAATAAAGACGGCCATTGCCGCACCCTAAATCCAAAACTCGTTGACCATTTTTTAAATAGGGTTTAAAATCAGAAAATTCCGGCCATTGCCACTTCCTGGTTTGGGAAAAGTGGTCGGCGATTAAGTTATAATCGTCTTTGACTTTTTGATATAATTTTTTTGCTTTACTCATATGGAAAAAATTTATAAAAAGATAATCTTAAATATTCTCAAAGCTAATCCAAAAGATTATGCCGGCTTTTTAAAATTAAAAAAGAAATATTCTGCTGAATTTAAACTACCCCCTGTCTCAAATGCTACTTTAATTAAAGCCCTTCGTCAATTATCAAAAACAACATTAAAAAAATTTAAAATTAAAAAACTCAAAAAATTTTTAATTCGCCGCCAAGTCCGGACTTTGTCTGGTGTAACCCCAATAACTGTTTTAACCAAACCCTATAAATGCCCAGGTAAGTGTCTTTATTGTCCAGCTGAACCAAAGATGCCCAAAAGTTATTTATCCAATGAACCAGCAGCCATGCGCGCCAAATTAAATAAATTTGATCCAGCTAAACAAGTGAAAATGCGAATTGAAGCTTTAGAAACCAACGGCCATCAAGTTGATAAAATTGAATTATTAATTCTTGGCGGCTGTTTTAATTATTATCCCAGAAAATACCAAAAAGATTTTATAAAAAAATGCTTTGATGTATGTAACTCCTATAATCAACGGGGTCTAAGGACCCCTAATTCTCAGGGGGGTAAAAACCAATGCACGGATATTAAAGGGCAAGTCCTTTCGTGCTATCTAAAAACGGCTACTCGAAAATTTGGGTTTCTTAGAACTCAACCAGCTAAAAATCTTGTAGAAGCCTTCGAACTGAATGAATCTGCCAAATACCGAATAATTGGTATCACCATTGAAACCCGTCCGGATTTAATTAATGAAAAAGAAATCAAATGGTTTCGCGAGCTTGGCATTACCCGTGTACAACTAGGTGTTCAGCATTTAGATAATAAGATTTTAGAAAAAAATAAACGCGGCCATACGGTTGAACAAACTATCAAGGCAACCAAACTTCTAAAACTTGCTGGTTTTAAAATTGATTATCACATCATGCCTGATCTCCCTTATTCCACTCCAGCCAAAGATTTAAAAATGTATCGGGAATTGTTTTTAAATCAAAATTTCCAACCAGATCAATTAAAAATTTATCCGACAATCGTCAATCAATATGCACCACTTTATAAATTATATAAAAAAGGTTTCTATAAACCCTATTCAACTTATGAACTTAAAAACTTAATAACTAAAATAAAATTGGCCACGCCTTACTATGTTCGTATTAATCGTTTGATTAGGGATATTCCCAAACAAAGCATTGTGGCAGGGAATCCCATTACCAATTTACGCCAAGTTATCCAAACTGAATTATCTAAGAAAAAGTTGATTTGTAAATGTATCCGTTGCCGTGAAGCAAAACAAGACGTGGTTAATCTTAAACAAGCAAAACTTTTTACTATTAAATATCCGGCTAGTGGCGGCACGGAATATTTTATTAGCTATGAAAATAAAAACAGAACCAAACTCTATGCTTTTTTAAGACTAAGAATTAATAAAGATATTCAAAATAATTTTATCCCAGAATTAAAAGGTGCAGCTATAGTTAGAGAACTTCATACTTATGGACAATTGATCCCAGTGGGTTTTAAACAAAAAAAGATGGTTCAGCATACTGGATTTGGCAAACGTTTAATGAAAATCGCTGAAGATATTACTAAAAAACATAAATTAAATAAAATTGCCGTGATTGCTGGAGTTGGGGTTAGGCCATATTATAAAAAATTAGGTTATAGACAGTTGGGTACATATATGATAAAAAGTATTTGAAAAACAGAATTTACTAATACATATAATGAACTGGAGGAAAAATGATCTTTTATGAGCCAGACCAGTGGAAATACGGGCTATTTGTTCTGCTTATCGGAATTATCTTTGTAATCCTGGTCTTATGCTTTAGGACAATCAAACCCTAGGCCTTTGGTTAATAAAAATTAACTGAAGGTTTTTCATTTAATAATATTCGCGCTCTATCCAACGCCAGGGTTTATTTTTTTTATAAAAGAGTTATAATAAAAAATATATAATAATTACGCCCCCTATGCGAATCATTAATTATATTATTAATCTCAAAACTACTGCGACTCTAGATTTTATTGATATCACCGACAAAATCCAAGAAAAAATCAAAGAAACAGGTATAATGAACGGCATTATCAATATTCAAAGCTTGCATACCACCATGGCTGTTTTGGTTAATGAAGCCGAACCGCTTTTAATCCTGGATATGAAAAAACTTCTGGAAAAGCTTGCGCCCCGAACTTATAAATATGCTCATGATAATTTAAAAATCCGAACGGTTAATGTTTGTGATAATGAATGTATCAATGGGCATTCGCATAATAAAGCAATCCATCTCCCAACTTCAGTGATGATGAATATCGTAAAACAAAAACTTCAACTTGGCACTTGGCAAAGGGTTTTTGCGGTGGAACTTGACCGTTCCCGTCCGAGACACGTCGCTTTACAAATAATGGGAGAATAATATTTTTAAAATAAAAACCCTCTTCATTTGAGGGTTTATTTTATTGATGGCCATGTCTTTTTCTAATTTTAGAAATCTTCTCCTCAATAATTTGTAGAATTTCTTTTTTATTCGCGACCAGAAACTTTAAACCATCAATTAGCGTTTGCGAATCTTCTAAAGGGGTAAGAATTTCCATTAACCCCCATTTTAATTTTTGTTCGCCAATAAAAGTTGTTAGTAATTCATTAATCTTACCTTGATATTCATTACTTTTAATAAGAAAATTTGGGAATTGCACTTCTGGATGAATTATTAAAAGTGGTAATTCGGGTAGTAATGAATCTTTTGGGTCAGCAAACTTCTGATTTTTCATTATCTCACTTAAAGGGGGTGGCACTAAAAAGATTCCTGCGTTATGTAATCCAAAACTAACAAAAAATCCTAACCAATATTCACTTGATCCTTTGAAAATCTGCCGACTGGTGCGATGATAAAAAAATATTTCTTGGCCCTTTATCGCTTGATCAAGCCAGCGCTGGAGATAAAGGAAGAGTTGCATTTCCGCAAGAACATTAACTAAATTATTTTTAATAATTAAACGGTCAACGGTATCACTAGCGTGGATACAAACTAGATGTTGTCCTGCGGAAAAAAGTGAACGAGTAAGTTGAGCTTTATCATGACTACTTTTGACTTGAAGGTAAAAATGGGATTCATCAGGAAGAACGACTTTCCAATCTCTCCCTAGCTGCTCTTCACGACGGTTTGTTTTTCTAAAGCTTTTAATTAAACATTCTTGTTGCAGCTCCCTAAGTAATTCGCCAATAATTTCTTCTGCTCTTGCCCCTCTCTCTATAATGGCTTTGTCATAGCCATTTATTATGTTTTGGCTCATGGCTAATCCCCTTATTAATTTTAAGGTACAACTGTCATTAATATGATATTATAAGTTTAATTGGTCATAGTCAAGATGTTCCTGAACACTTTTAGGGTGATTTAATACCTCTGGCAGATTAACTAAGCGGTCTAAAATTAAGATTGGGAAAAGGCAAAATTCTTGAGGAGTTGCGTAGCCCAATGATTTGAGTTTCTGGCAAGGTGTCATATCCTGTAGTCCCATATTTGTTCTCACGGTATTGTAGACTTTTTGCCACCAAGCAGCAAGTTTAATAAAATCTAATTCTGATTTAACTTTTAATAAGAGATAGGGAATGTAGAATTCATAATCATCAGCTTGGTGGAATCTTTCAACAAAGGGATTGTCTTCAGGATGCCCTTTTCTGATAATCTTTCTCTCAACTCCTAGAGGAGTCCAGAAGTTCTGACAAGTTCTTTCAAAAGCACCTAATTGAGAAGCATTAAATTCTGTTCCTCCGTCTGACCAATTAATTATCTTTCCTAAAACACCAAATAACCTCAACCACCAGATAACCATTCTCCCAAACACTTGTCCGCAGGACCAATCTTTAGAATAGGACCAGGCTAAAAATCTAATTCTGGTTACTGGGTCAACAATTGACCACTGCCACTTAGGGATAAAATTGAATTTAAAACACAATTGTAAACCTCTAAAGGCAGGGTATTTTTATCGGCAATTTCCTTAGTATCCATCTCAATTTGTTCAAAGGGTAGAATTTTATCCCATTGATATTTAATTTGATGATATTCCCTCCTAACCATCTTTTTCTTTCTGGCCAAATTTTTGACTTTTAATATTTTCCCAATAGTGCTTTCCGGAATTAAAAGATCATCTCTTGAAGCTAGATACCATTTTAACCTTCTTTTACCAAAACCAGTCTCTTTTCTCCTTTTGACAATTAGATTAACAACTTCTTCTGTCGTTGTTGCTGGATGAGGAGTTTTAGGAATATGGGGTTTATCAATTAAGTTATTCTCTTTTTCTTTCTCTAGGGCCAGATAGATTGTGTTTCTTGAACAATTCATTACTCTTGCTGTCTTTTTGATGTTTCCTTTGTTTAAGACTAGATTTCCTAAAAGAGTTTTTCTGGCGAACTCTTCTTTCGTCTCCTTTTTGAGCGTAGTGTAAGATTGTGATATTGTTATCATAGTAGGAAGCCAACTCTTTAATTTAGTCAAAGATATTATGACCTTTAACCTTAATTTTAGAGCGCTTCCTACTTTCATTCCAAACTGCTTTTATCTTCTTAAAAGCCCTGGCTCTATTTTCTCTAAAGTGTTCAGTATCATTGTAGCCAAGAGAAAATTAAATTTGTCAATAACTAAAAAATATTATATATTTTAGCTATGTTGAAAAACATTTTAAATCAAGATCCTAAAGTCGCTGAATTAATCAGTGCTGAGCTCAACCGTCAAAAAAACGGCTTGGAACTAATCGCTTCGGAAAATTTTGTTTCCCTGGCTGTGCTTGAAGCCATGGGCACAATTTTAACTAATAAATATTCCGAAGGCTATCCTGGCAAACGTTATTATGGCGGCAATGAGTTTATTGATCAAATTGAAAATTTAGCAATTGAACGCGCTAAACAACTTTTTAAAGCTGAACATGCCAATGTCCAATCTCATTCTGGTTCAACTGCTAACATGGAAGCTTATTACACTTTATTAAATTTGGGCGATAAAATTTTTGGTATGGATTTATCATGCGGCGGCCACCTCACTCACGGCTCCCCTATTAGTTTTTCTTCCCATTTTTATAATTTTGTTTTTTATGGAGTTAATAAAAAAACTCACTTAATTGATTACGATGAAGTCAGGGAAATTGCTTTAAAAGAAAAACCGAAATTAATTTTAGCTGGCGCTTCGGCTTACCCTAGAATTATTGATTTTCAAAAATTTGGGAAAATTGCCAAAGAAGTTGGTGCCTATTTTATAGCTGATATTGCCCATATCGCCGGTTTTGTTGCTACTGATCTCCACCCTTCGCCTATTCCTTATGCTGATATCGTCACCACCACCACTCACAAAACTCTACGCGGCCCGCGCGGAGCAATCATCTTATGCAAAAGTATCTGGGCAGAAAAATTGGACAAAGCCGTGATGCCAGGTATGCAAGGCGGGCCGCTGGATCATATCATTGCAGCCAAAGCCGTGGCATTTGCCGAAGCCCTAAAACCGGAATTTAAAATTTATCAGGAACAAATATTAAAAAACGCCAAGGCTTTGGCTGAAGTACTATTGGCAGAAAATTTTAATTTAATCTCTGGCGGTACTGATAATCATTTAATTTTAATTAATTTGAGTAATTTTAAAGTCACCGGCAAGCAGGCCGAAAAAGCTTTGGAAGATGTCGGCATTTATACCAACAAAAACATGATTCCTTTTGACGAGAGAAAACCTTATGATCCCTCGGGCTTAAGAATCGGCACGCCAGCTTTAACAACAAGAGGATTTAAAGAAGAAGATATTAAAATTGTCGGCCAATTAATTGCCAAGATTATAAAAAATATTGATTCGGAAGATATTAAAAATGAAGTAAAAAATACAGTGAAAGAATTGACTGAAAAATTTCCGATTTATTCAGAACTTTAAATAATACACCCCCTCCTGCCTCCCCCTTTTTAGGGGGAGAGACTAGTGAGCAGCGGGGTT
>Ga0315280_10005688_pt1 | contig 17631 bp, 13 predicted proteins | sample YL17G06_40_MG_FD_203697 | JGI IMG/M metagenome (GOLD analysis project Ga0315280, IMG submission 203697) | Sediment microbial communities from Yellowstone Lake, YNP, Wyoming, USA - YL17G06_40 | ecosystem: Environmental > Aquatic > Freshwater > Lake > Sediment | place: USA: Wyoming | collected... | reverse complement strand
CATTATTTGCCATTATTCTTAAAAGATGGACCTAGAAGCAGAATTCTAGAGGGGTTATTAACAAATCCATCAAAAATTGATATAAGAGACTCTAAACTTCAACCAACTAGTGGAATTAAATTTATTACAACTCCTTTTGGTTTTCTAACTTTCAAACTGCAAACTCTACCAATAGCATTAATAATTTTAGCGTTATTTTTGGTTTGGAAGAAAGAAATTCCCCAACTGGTTCCGCAAAAATATTTTCTGTATTTAACTCTTTTTGTATTTGTTCTTTTCGCTCTAGATTTGAAAACAATAGTTTATAGTCAAAATTGGTACCCTATTTTCAAAAATGAAACCTATGTTGATTCATACAGATGGATGAGCAACAACGCAAGTATTTATTTATTTTCTCCTAAAGAGAGAGATTTTATTCTCAATTCATCTTGGGACTCTTATAATGATACAAAAAATCTTGATTTTTACATTAATGGCAATTTTATTTTTAATAAAAGTATTCATTACTTTGGAAAGAACTATTATACTATAAATAAAATTCATTTAAAACAAGGAGAAAATATCCTTACATTACAATCAAGAGAAGATTGCAAAAGACCAATTGATATAGAAAAGAACTCCACAGACACGAGATGCCTAAGCTTTACCTTGCTAGATTTCAAACTGTTTAGTTATGATGATCTAACTAAGCAGAACGTCATAATCTATGGCGAAAACTGGTATGATGTTTATAAAAATGCTACTTATACAGCTCCATACAGATGGATGAGCAACAACGCAAGTATTTATTTATTTTCTCCTAAAGAGAGAGATTTTATTCTCAATTCATCTTGGGACTCTTATAATGATACAAAAAATCTTGATTTTTACATTAATGGCAATTTTATTTTTAATAAAAGTATTCATTACTTTGGAAAGAACTATTATACTATAAATAAAATTCATTTAAAACAAGGAGAAAATATCCTTACATTACAATCAAGAGAAGATTGCAAAAGACCAATTGATATAGAAAAGAACTCCACAGACACGAGATGCCTAAGCTTTACCTTGCTAGATTTCAAACTGTTTAGTTATGATGATCTAACTAAGCAGAACGTCATAATCTATGGCGAAAACTGGTATGATGTTTATAAAAATGCTACTTATACAGCTCCATACAGATGGATGAGCAATAACGCAACAATTTACGTCTTTTCATCAGAAAAAACCAAAGCACTTATTTCATTTTCTTTCGGCAACTACAAAAGCCAAACTCTTAACATTATTCTTAATAATAAAACAATTAATTTTTATTCCATAAATGAAACAAATACAACTACAGAATTAATTGAGCTAAATCCAGGAGAAAATATTTTACTATTTCATTCTCAAGAAAATTGTAGCGTACCTATAGAATGGAATGATACAAGATGCCTGAGCTTTGCCTTTCCAACAAATAAGGGCATAGTTATAAGATCTGAAGATTTGATTAAGAAAAATGAAACTTTAGTTTTTGGCCATAATTGGTATTCCGAAGAAAAATTTGGAAATATAAGCTTTAGATGGATGGGACAAAGTTCTAATATCTATTTGATTAATCCCAATAAAGAACCGAAACAGACAAACTTAAGATTTATTGGCTGGAGTTATTATAAAACAAGAATTATAGAAATCTTGTTTGATAATTCTTCTAAAAAGATGGTTCTTTACACATCACCAGAAGAAGTTTCTATGAAGTTTTTGCTTAACCCCGGGATAAATATTTTTAAAATCCAATCAAAAGAAAAATGTGAGATTCCTGCCAAAGTTGAAAATTCTGCTGATAATAGATGTTTAAGCCTTGCTATCGGTAATTTTACTATTAATTTTAATTGAGGGTTTTATTTCGAAACCCTTATAAATGTTATCATACTACTGAGTTCTAGTGAAGTAAATGGATAGAAGAAGTGCTATTAGACAATTATTTTTGTCTAAACCCAGTGATTATATGAGATTAAGAGAGCCCGAATACTCGGAATCTTCAGACGAAAGAAACGTCAAAGCCATTGCTAATAGTGTTCCCACCTCCTACAATAGGCATACTGTTTGGAGTAGTTTGGGAAGGAATCTAGGTCTTTTCAGTAGATCTGCGCTAACACCAAATCTTGGAACTTATGGAAACCTTGGAGTAGAAGCCATCGAAAAAGATGGAAATTATCAGGTTGTAAGAATTGGTAAAAGAACATTTGTTATAGGTGCTGTTGTTGCTGGTGCTATAGCTGCTGGAGCTGTTGCTTATTATTTTGTTCCAGGATTTAGAAATTTAGTAAATGGGTTTATTGATAAATCACCACCATCAATAAAAGATTTGAAATGGGAGCCAACGAGAGTTGTTAATGGAAAAATCTACGATGGAAAAGTTAGCTTTGTTGCTGAAGATTGGCTTTCAGACATATCAGAAGCATATATTGATTTTGTCCCAGTTTATCCGCCTGAAATACCAAAAGAGGCATTTCCAGCTGAAGATCCAAGGAGTTTTACATTGAGACCAAATGAAACGCCTAGTAAAACTGCAAGTTTTTCTCAAGCATTTACTGGCTTGAAAGGTGGAAAAGGATATCAAATTAAAGTTAGAGCTAAAGACACCGCTGGAAATGAAAGCACAGGTAAAGCATATAATTCCGATAATAAAACTGGGAATATTTTAGATATTCCTTATCTTAGACAATTTGAAGATCTGACGGATTCTGATGATATACTTGTAGGGGCATATTATATGTCTTATTGGGGTAAAAAAAGCTGGTTTAATTTTAATTTAGTGGGTGTTCGTACTCCACTATTAGGCTATTATGATTTTGCAAACCCATATATTTTTGCAAAACAAACCGATCAGGCAACTGGCCATAGAATTGATTTTTTCATGGTTAGTTTTAATTATGCGGATACTATTGATGATCCAAAAAAGTTTTTAGGCGTAATCAATAATCCAATATCTAATAACATAAGAATTGCCTTACTTTACGAAACCGAAGAAAATCTACCACAGAAACTTTTATCACCAGAAAACATATTTTATGGTGATTACTTTACAGATCTTGATGATAAAAATACTTTGGATCAAATGAAAGCACATTTTACCTACATTAATGAAATGTATTTTTCAAGTGAGAGATTTCTTAGAATTCAGGGTAGACCAGTAGTTATGCTTTATCATTCTGGAGCATTTATTGGTGATGTTTCTCACGGACTGGGAATGATAAGAGATTTGTCTCAAGATTATGGATTTAATCCCTACATAATAGGTGATAACATGTTTTGGGATGGTCATAGTGAACCAAATCTTTTAACTTTAGAACTTTATGATGCAATTTCTGATTATGACATGATTGGTGGTCGTAAATGGTTTACAGATACAATTCTACATTATGAATCCTCATTAGATAAAGAATTTGACTTTTGGCAAGATGCAACAAGGCAAAGGGGAGTACCACTTATTCCTCTTGCAATTCCTGGTTTTGATACAAGAGGCATTACCGATTGTTGTAAAGAAGTTTTAGAAAGAGATATAACAAAGTGGCCATTAAGATTGCAGATAGCAAAGAAACATTTGGATTCGACTATTAGAACTATGATGATATCATCATACAACTTGTGGACAGAAAATTCACAAGCTGAACCTTCTATCGGTGAAGGATTTTCAGTTTTAGATGGAATCAAAAATTTATAATAACTAGAACCCATTCACTTGCAAAATCAAATATTTAAAAATATACTATAAATTTACAAAGCAACATGGTGATGCTATTCACAAAATAAAATTACTTCAAAAAATAAATTTATTTTTGAATTACCCTAATTGTGGAATGAATTATATTTTGTCACAAAGTTTAAAACAAAAAATGTTAACATATATAACATTTTACCCTACTGAAAAATGTAATTTAAATTGTCCAGGATGCTTAAATGCTATTTCAAGAAATAAAAGATTGAATAAAAGTAAAATAGATCTTAATTAAGCCATTCATTTATTTTGCTGGTGGCGAACCAACGTTAAATAATGACATTTTTAAGATGATATCTTATGCCAATAAAAAAGGATTTATCACATCAATGACGACAAATGGTATATTATTGAATAAAAAATACAGAGACATTTTAGATTCTGGCTTGAGATTTATTACAATATCAATAGATGGCTTCGAACAAGGTCATGATGAAATGAAAGGGACACCCGGTGCTTTCAATAAAACATTATATGGATTGAAAAAACTTGTTTCTGCTAGAAACAATAAAATTCACATTAGGGTCAATGTAGTTATCAACCGAATGAATTATAATTATTTGTTCAATCTGGTAAAATTTATATTTTCCTTAAATCTGGATTAAGTTTCCCTTCAACATTTTAGTTTTTATAATCCAGAAATCGAATCTATGCAAAAAAATGTGATTTAGGAGATGAAGTTCAAGGAGCTAGAATAAAGTCAAAATGTTACTTATCAGAAAAGCAAATAATCGCACTCGAAAAAGAATTAGAAAAAATCAAAAAATCTAAATTTAATGTCGATTTTAATGAAACTAAAGTGGATAATATTAAAAAATATTATGAAGGTAGATTTCCATCGAAAAAATCTACCTGTAGACGAGTGAACAACGAATTGGGCATAAGGGCAAATGGTGATGTAGAAATATGTCCAGGATATATTTTGGGCAATGTAAACAATGGCAAAATTATTGATTTCTTTAAAGGAAAAAAAGCCGAATATTTAAGAAATATTCTTAAAAGGAGTTTAATTCCTGCATGTTATAGATGTTGCAGATTAAATTTTAATTTTGGAATATAAGAATTCTTTGTAATTTCAATAAATGGTTTGAAATCAATTATATCATTACCAATGTCTTCAAAGTTTCATTATGTAAATTCTAACTTGTGTTTCTTTCATTGAAATATTTTCTGAGGTAGAAATTGCAGGAAATATGATATTTCTCCCGTAATGGCAGGTATCTATTGACGAGCATCATCTTTTAATTTTCTTCTATCAAACCAGTGATAATTTAATATTGAAGAATTTCAATGTGTTAATACTTATCTAATCAAGTGCACTGATCTGCATAAACAGCTGAACATCCTATTATCCAAGGTCCTTCTATACTTGTCTTCATTTCCATAAGATGTTTCAACAATTTTTGTTCCAATTCATAAGCAATTCGGAGTTCTGAATTTATCAAATTATTTTTCTCTGTGGGATCTAGGTTCAAATTGTACAGTTCTTTAACATTCTTCGTGCCAGGTGCTTCTGCTAAAGTTAAAACAAATTTCCAGCCGTCGGCAGTGATAATCGCTCTCTTATGAGTGAATAATCTATAATCAGTTTCAGAATAAACATCTCTACTAACATTTTCTCCTTTCATTGCTGAAATAAGGCTTTGTCCTTTCATTTGAGTCTCTACAGTTTCATTCACAGGCATATTCAATAAATCAAAAATAGTGGGCATCATATCTAATGTTGAAACTTGACTTGCAGCTATCTTGACCCCATTAAAGTTTGGCGCCCAAACTACCAATGGAACATGAATTAATTCTTGGTAAAGCGTGTGGCCATGATCGAGTCTATTATGCTCATAAAATTCTGTTCCATGGTCTGAGGCAACTATGATGATTGTTTTATTAAGTAATCCTTCTTTTTTCAACTCATTTATAAAATTTCCAAATCTTGCATCTGCATCATTTATTTTTTCATCATACCATGCTCTCCAAAATCTGACATCATCGACAGTAAGATTTACAACACCATTTGCCAAACCCTCTTCCCTTAGTTGTGCTTGTTCTTGAATAGTTCCATTAAATCTTCCAGTATAGTTGAAATCAACAAATCTTTTTGTGAAATTCTTTAGATTATATTGTCCATGAGAATCATAGCCATGAATAAACATGAAGAATTTTTTTTCTGAATTATTTTTTAGCCAATCAATAGCAAGTGGTATACTGGAATCAAAGCCATTGAATCCTGCAGGAGTATCAACATAAATATCAAAACCTATAGAATTTCCCTGCACTCCTCGTGCGCCTGCATCTCCAGTAAATCCTACAGTAGTATAACCATTTTGTTTCATAATTTCTGCAAGAGTCACTGCGGTTGGTGTAAGATTTCTTAAATTTGCGACTATTGTGATAGGAGGATCATAAACAGAAAATTTATTGACTACTCTATGTTCAGATGGATACATTGAAGTAAACCATGATATGTAAGTTGGAACCGTCCATGGTGCAGGACTGATTGCATTTTTGAATAATATTGAATTCGATGCAAAATCATCAAGATTTGGAGTCGTATTTATAGGATATCCGTATGTACCAACATGCGAAGACTGCATGGCATCAAATGCAACTATTATAACATTACAGTTCTCGCATGAATACTGTTTATTTTTGTTATTCTGGTAAAAATCGAAATAAAAAACAGTAAAAATCAAAGTCATCAATGCTAAAAGACCCAAAATGATTTTAAAATTCATTATTTTCTATTTAGAAAAAGAGTAATATATAGTTAGATTCTCTCAATTCTCAATTGAATGTGTAATTCACAAAAACAGAACTATTGAAAATATACTGAACCCCCGACGAGTCTCGTGATTCTTTCCATTGGTTTAATATCCGGATTAATTCAGTTTCAATCGATAAATTTCTTCCATATAAATCATTTTGCTCATTCGGGTCATTTTTTAGATTGAATAACTGATAAGAAGAATAATTTTGAACTCTTACAAAGAAATTGGGATAAATACAATAAGTTTTATTTTCTTCTTCACATTTCTTTGAATAAGTATAAATGAGTTGACTCACATCATTAATTCTCTGATAAGGTCTTTCTATGAGTTTCCAATCATTTGTTCGAACAGATATGTGTTCATAAAATGAGTTGTTGGTATTTTTCAAATCTTGTAAGGCATCTGTTTGATTGTATCTTGACAGCACATCATAGACTACTTTTATTGGTATAGCATTCTCTCCCCTAGTGTTTATAATATCTGGGAAAAAGGATGGGTAGGGAATTCTTTCAGTGAATGCATACTTGTTGAAATCTAGATCTGCTTTTCCAAAAATTAATGAAATTAAACTTAATGAAATTAAACTTTTTCCCTGAGCGGATTCAGGAATTGGAATATCAACCATATCTAAGATAGTTGGCATAATGTCAATACCTTGAGCTTGAGTTAAAATTGTTTTACTATCTTTCAGTGCAGGGTTGTTTATTATCAAAAATGTGTGGATAGTGTTCTCCCAGATGTCATTGTGTGTAAATCTGCCATGATCACCTAGTTCTTCTCCATGTTCTGACTGTATTACAATAATCGTGTTTTTTATCAAGTCATTTTCTTTGAGGCCTTGCAAAAGCTCTCCAATGTAATCATCAGAATACTTGAGACCTGAGTCGTAATTATCAATTATATATTGCCTATCATTACTAGTTATATCCCAACCTTTTATACGTGGTACTACTTCTCCGTCAAGGGTCTGATTTTTAAATAGACCAGAATAATTTTTATCTACAAACATATCAACATATTTTTGAGGAGCATTAGGTACGCCATAAGGCCAGTGAATATTGCCTATAGAAATCCAGAGGAAGAATTTTTCTTTAGTGAAATTTTTTAATTCGCTGATGTTTAATGGAAATCCATCAGACTCATAAGTACGCCTGTATACTTTGTAACTTGGAGAGAATTGATTTACAAAGGTTCCGTCACCAAAAAAATTTCCAGAGCCAACGAAGGCATAGTTATTGTATCCGTAATATTTCAATACATCTTCTAACTTTGTTGATTGAGGATCAAGGTAATATATGAAACCAACAAACCCATTTGATGATGGGTATCGAGAAGTGTGGATTGATGCTTCGCTTATTGGAGTTAAGTAAGCTTGAGTAATATAATTCGGAAAAAATATCGAGTCCCTTGCGAAATTGTCTATGTTGGGAGTGGTATTTCTCGAATAACCGTTTATTCCTAGATGATCGTATCTTACACTATCAACTGAAATGAGAATGATGTTGCAGTTAGCACATTTATAGTTAGGTTTTTCGAAAACCAAAATTAAGAGAACAAAAATCAAACAAGCAACAAAAATTATTCTATTATTCATAATAATTATGATATTCAATTCTTAATAAAACCTTTTAATAGATACTTTTTCACCCCAAAAGTTAAGTCTCAATTATTAATGAACTAATGATTTTTATCAAATTTTAATAAACAACTTGAAAGACATATGTTTGATTAGATTGAAAAACCAATTTATAGTTCGATTTATTGAAAAACTCTTTAGGGCTCACTTCTTTAAATTCATAATTAGCAGTTATGTACTTGTCTGCTAGAAAAATGTAAGTAATATTGAACTTTTCAAGCAATAACTTGAACTCAATTGTATCAGTACCATTGCCTTCAATCAGGTTCATTATGCGCACTCTATCTTGTATTTCTTTCATTGAAATGTTTTCCGGGGTAGAAATTGCAGGAAACATAATTTTTCTTCCCGTAATGGCAGGTATCCATTGGCCAGCATCACCTTTTAATCCTCCTGGATCAAAAACTCTTATAAAATTTAAAATTGTGGAATTTTTTGGTGTATTAGAATTTATCCAGGTCATAGCATTCTTTTCGTTTATTGAAACCAAAGGATACGAAGACACTGCCAATAATCCAGTAATTATGTTGGATAAGCCAACAATAACTAGCAAGAACAAAATTGGAATTGCTAAATTTAGCTTATTAAACAAAATTATTTTTTTGATTTCCAGAAAGAAATAAGAAAAAATTAATGAAATTGGGAGAAATATAAGTTGTCCTGTTTTTGAAGGTCTTGCATAATATAGTGCGGGTATTTTGTCAAGTATCGGTAAAAGTTTTAATTGGATGTAACTTAAACCATTACTGAAGAAAACAAAAAGAATATAAATTAATATAAATGATAAGCCCAATTTTATTTTATTTTTTAAAATAGTGAAAATGGAAGCTAAAAATATGAAGACAAAAACAATATCATAGATTGACACCGAAGATAATTGTAGAAAACCACTGTAAAATTCTCCATCAAAAATATATAGAAATGGTTCAAATAGAAAATCGTAAGCAATATTTACAATGTCATTTTGCTTTGGAATTGCTCCTCTTGCTTGCCTATTCCAATCATCTGAAATTATTGTTTGATCAATATTTTTTGTATAGAATTGCGAATAATAATTTAATGTAAACAAAAAGGGGAATAAAATTAAAATCACTAACAAAATGGCATATGTTTTAACAATTTTAATTGAAAAAATTTCATATAATTCTTTTATGAAGAAAGGTATAACAGTTAGCAATAAGTAAAGTGGGTAAAGTGAATACGTTAAAAAACCGCTCACTGAAAATATAAATAAAAGAATCAGATAATGATAATTTTTTTTCAAATTCTTATTAACATATATTAAAGGAATAGTCATTATTGCTAAAAAATATGCTAAAAGTGTTGCATTATCTCCAGAGGGAAAGGTGAAAATTGGATACGCTGCTATTAAAGATATAGTTGCTGCAACAATACTTTGATATTTATTTTTTAAAATTACTAATGCGAATGCGTAAACACTTAGAGGCAATAATCCTTGAATAAAATTAGTGAAAAACAGAGTAATTGTCCACATTTCTGTATTTGAAATTATATGATACCATGCAATCACTGATGGGAAACCTGGAGGATAAGATAACTTACCAGAAATATAAGGTTCCCATGATCCTGGAATTCCATTATTATCAACTATAAGACGTGCAATGGTACTCATTACTATCGGATCGTAAGCCAAAGGAGAAATTAAATCTTTTATGGGATAAATCCTTGAAAAAATGCTTAAGTAAAAAACGACTATCAGTATTAGATCATTCTTATCAAGTTTTTTTTCAAATATAAAATAGAATTTTTTCTTTTTTTTGATTGAAAAAATTATACAAGTAATAATTAAGAGTAATCCAAGGCTCAGGATTGTGAAAATATTCAATTCGATATTCAAAAGCTTAAATAGAAATGTGAAAAAGGTAATTACAACTATTCCAGTTGCAAATGCAAATAGCAAGACTGGTTTTGGAGCCTTTCCTTCATCAAAAAATAAATTTAAAAAAAGAAACCCCAGAAAAGTTGTTACGCATATCAACATCAAAATGCTAGCAGGAATAAACATATAGAAGGAAAAAAATATTAAAAGAAATACAATAGTGGTATATGAAAATTTTAATTGCATATATAACAATATATAAAATAATTAAATGAATATATGGGCAAACCACTTGAAGTATTCCTTAGAATTGAATTTTATATTTTACTTTTCGTTTTCATCTTTTCTCTTTATCTTTTGAACATGAGTTTTTGGCAATCAGATAAAGAGGCCTTTAGTTTCTTTGCTATGCATTATAAAGAAAATTGGTTTTCTTTTCAAGATAGTCATATCGGTGGAATGACCTATCTTAATACTTATCCTCCTTTGGTATTCCAAATCATGGCATTACTTTCATATGTCGTTTCTCTAAATTTAAGTTATCAGCTTGTTATTTTAGCATTTTGGATTTTATTAGCTTTCTTCTCAACTAAATTTTTCTTTGCATATATTGATGGTGAAAAAAAATATAAAAAATATTTTTGGATAATTTTCTTATTTAATTATTTTGCTCTTGGTATGTTTAGAGCCAGTGTAATAGAAGGATGGATAACAACATTTGTAGGCCTTAGTTTTACTTTCATTTCTTTGTATTACTTTATTCTATTTTTAAAAGGTAAAATTAAAAGTAAAATTTTATTTATATTACCATTTCTATTGACAGCAGCTACAAACACATTCAGTTTTGTTTTTCTTTTGGGGGTTTATTCATTCATTTTCATTTTTGATTACAAAATTGTACTGAAAAAAACAAAATTAATTTTTATAACACTTTTTTTCTTATTTGAAGTTGTTTATTTCTTAATCATCTATAGCCTCCTGAATAGCTACTTACAAGGTTATGTGGAAACTGTTATGGGATCAAGAAATCCCCTACTTTCAGAAAACTTTGTTGAATGGTTTTATTCACATTTTGGAATATCACTTGTAGCATTGATTATATTTCCACTATATAAACCGCTTAAAAAGGCGTGGAAATTATATGTGCTTGCAATAATATTTTTCATAATAGGACTTGGAAGAACAACACCGTTAACAAAAATTGTTTTTGGTGAATTAGAAATATGGCTGATGTACGATCAATTCCTGTTTTTCTCGTCAATTTTCTTCACTTTATTTTTAAGTTTCTTTTTAGTGAATTTTATTTATGGGAAATTTAAATCATTTAATGCAAAAATTTTTATTTCCTCACTTTTTATTATTTATTTAATTTATAATTTATCTGAAGCATTTATTATCAATCCATTTGCTTTATATAAAGACCCTGCTATTGATCAATCAAAAAATTTTGTTTTAGATTTTCTTAATTTTCAGCAACCAGAATATAGATACCAGACTTTTGGGTATCCGTGGAAACGTGGAGATTTTTATCTTAATACAAAAATGCACACACTAGACACAGATTATACTTCTTTTAAAACTATTGATATTCTCAAAAAAACTGGAGTTCGACATATAAATGATATAAAAAACCCAAATCTTATTTCCCAATTTTTTAACATTGCTTCAAATTGTTCTGTAAAATATGTAATTACATTTAATGGTTTTTATGAAAATATTACCAACGAGCAAAACTGGAAAGTTGTTGCAAACGAAAAATTTGGCGAGTATAATGTGATAATTTGGGAAAATCCTATGGAAGTAAACCCTATCAAATCAATTCCAGAAAAAATAACAATTGTTAATTATTTGTGGGGAAGTATGCCACTAATAACACTTTTCGCATTCATATTTATACTGTTTAAAAAGTATAAAAACAAATGAAGGATGATATTACTGAAACTTCTAAAAAAAAGTTTGCAACCACAAAGTTATTTTTTATTTTTTATAATCATTTTTGGTTACATTCTTCTAAATTTAAATTTTCTAGCATCAGATAAAGATTTGTTCCTTTTTTTTTCACAACACTATAAAAAAAATTGGTTTTCTCTCCAAGATTTACATTTAGGCGGAATTACTTACCTTAACGCTTATCCTCCACTTGTCTTTCAAATCATGGCATTGCTTCTATTTGTTATTTCAGATCTAAAATTAGCCTATACGTTTATAATGTTGATATTTTGGATTTTATTGACGTTTTATGCATCTAAAACTTGTTTGTTGAATTTTAATTTAAAAGATAAATATTTCAAATTCATATTTTTACTAATTTTCTTTTCCATTGGACTTTTTAGAGCAGTTTTGGTTTATGGTTGGCTCACGTTTATAGCAGGATTATCTTTTGTTTTCATGTCTTGGTATTATTTTTACCTTTTTTTAAAGAATAAAGAAAAGTCAAAGCTATCCTTTATTTTGCCAGCCATCTTAGCTGGGTTTGCCAATATATACGCATTCATTATCCTGATTGGCATTTTTGTCTTTGTAGCAATTGCTAACTACAATTTAATACTAAAAAAAATTCAATTCCGTTATCTACTCATGTTTCTCTTAATAATGTTACTTGCATATTTTTTTGCCTTCCTGTACCTTAATGAAAAATTTATAAACTATGTAGAAGTCTTTCACAAATCTAGAAACCCACTTGAAACTGAAAACATTAACCTTTGGTTTTATACAATTTATGGCTTAGAACTTTCAATGGTCGCCATATTTTTATTATACAGACCTCTGCATAGATATTGGAAACTGTACGCACTTTCAATAATCTTTCTTTTGATAGGCTTAGGGAGAACTACACCATTAGCACAATTTATTTTTGGCAATTTAGAAAAAGTATTAACTTTTGACAGGTTTTTAACGTTCTCAGCAATATTGTTGACTTGGTTTTTTGGTGTTTTTATAGTGACGATTATTAAAAATTTTCGTGAATCACTTCAGTCAAAGATTTTAATTGCTATATTTTTTATTTATCTCTCATTCAACCTAACTGAAATTTTGATGCATTACGATGATCCCTTGTTCAGAACAGAAGGTAAAGAAGAAGCTAAAAATTTTGTTTTGGGATTCCTTAATAATCATTCAATTCAGTACAGATATCAAACACTTGGATATCCTGGATTAATCGGAGATTTTTATCTTTATACAAAAATGCCGACAACAGATACAGATTTTATATCATTCTCTAACATAGAGTTTGTCAAGTCTGCTGGAATAAGGCAAATAAACCTAATAACCGATGAAACCCTGCTTTCTAGCTTTTTTAATGACTCTTCAAAATATTCAGTCAAATATGTAATTACATTTGATGGTTTTTACGTTAAATTTACAAAGGAGCAAAATTGGAAAGTGATAGAGAATAAAACCTTTGGCAATTTCAACGTAGTAATTTGGGAAAATCCAAACAAAATAGAACCTATAAAACCAACTCAAGAAAAAATAACATTATTTAACTATTTGTGGGGAACTGTTCCATTATCAACACTATTTCTTTTTATTTTCATGTTGGCTTATCGCAAATTTTATAAATCCTAATTATATTACCAATCTTTTCATGTGAGAACTTGAAATATGAATGTTTGATTAAATTGAAAAACTAGTCTATAATCTGATATATTAAGAAATTCTTTAGGATTTACTCTATTAAATTCATAGTTCGAAATTTTATGTTCTCGATCAAAAAATACATATCTATCAGTCAAAAATATATAGGTAATATTGTATTTTTTTAACACTGACTTAAATTCTGAAGTTTCAATTTGGTTATTATCAATCAGTTTCATTAACTCCAATTTTTCTTTTATTTCGTTTAGTGAAACGTCTTCAAAAAGAGAAATCGATGGATAAATTATCATTCTCCCTGTAATTGCTGGTATCCATTGCCCAGCATCACCTTTGAAACCGCCGGGATCAAAACCAATGATGACATTTAAAATCGTAGAATTCTTTGGTATGTTAGTATCTATCCAATCGAAGGCATTCTTCTGGTCAGTTGAGACAAGGGAATTTGAATTTAGAGTTAAAGTCTCAATTATATTATACAATCCAAATGCAGCTAGAATTATTAGAATAAAAACTGCAAAGTTGATTTTATGTATTTTCCATTTCCTTAATTCTATGAAGAAATATGAAAAAATTAGTGAAAGTGGCAAAAATATGAAATGACTAATTCTTGTTGGCCTTACATAATAAAGTATAGGCATATAATCAAGCACAGGAAAAACATATAATTGGACATAACTTAAAGCATTGCTGAATAAGACAAAAATTACATAAGTTAAGACAAAAATCAAACCAGCTCTGCTTTTGTTTTTAAAAATGATGTAAATGGAAGCAAGGAAAATAAAAACAAAAAAGATATCATAAATTGCAAGAGAATTTAACTGAAGAAAAGGTGTGTTGATTTTTCCATCTAATATATAGAGAAAAGGTTCTAGAAGAATGCTATAAGCAACATTCATGCTATTGTTATAATTTGGAATTTGTTCTTCCGCATTTCTGTTCCACTCCGCCAAAATATAATCTGATTTATTGATTTGTTTCGTATAGAACTGTGAATAGTAACTCAACGTGAATAAGAATGGTAATAAAATTAAAAATATTGATAGGATGAGGTATTTTTTTGTAGGTTTAATTAAGCCATTCTTATAAGTTTCGTAAATGAAGAATGGCAAGATAATTAACAACAAATAAAATGCAAAAGTTGAATAAACTAAAAAACCAGCGACAGACAGCACAAACAAAGCAATTAAAGAAGCATAATCTCTTTTGAAATTGTTTTTGGAATAAATCATTGTAAGTGAAACAATGATTAAGAAAAATGTAAGAACTATTGCATTATCTCCAGAAGTAAAAATTGGATAAACGGCTATTAGAGCTATGATTGCTGCAGCAATGCTTTGTGATTTATTTTTAAAAACAGCTAAAGCAAAAGCATATACAGCAACTGGCAATAGTGCTTGGATAAAATTGGTGAAAAACAAAATAATTGTTGGTATTGGGACATTCGAGATTATATTGTACCAAGCTATGATTGAAGGAAATCCAGGCGGGTAAGACAATTTTGTTGGCATGTATGGTTGCCATGAGTCTGGAATTCCTTGATTGTCTACTATAAGGCGCGATATCGTTCCTATTAATATTGGATCAAATGCAGGAGGAACTATCAAATCCTTTATGGAATAAATTCTTGAAAAAACACTCAACCAAAAGATAAGTATTAAAATTAAATCATTTAATTCTAATTTTTTCTGAAATTTAAATTGAAATTTTTCTTTTTGTCGTATCTTGTAAAATATCTGAAGAATTAGTAAAAAAGAAATTATAAATAGGATGTTTAAAAAATCCAATTTGACACTCAACATTTTGTAGAAAAATGTAATAAAAACAATTAATGCAATCCCTATTGCAAACGAAAAGAGTAAGATGGGTTGCGGAATTTTAGTATTGTCTAAAAACAGTGTCAAAAAAACAAAACCAAGAAGAGTTGTTATGGCAAACAGTAGAAGAAGGGTAAAAGGAATGAATAAAGAAAATGAAAGAAATGCCAAGAAGAGCAAGATGGATGGATATGAGAATTTTAACAACATACTATTCTTTATATATAATCATTTAAAAATAATGTTGCCTAAGCGATGTGATTGTCAGTTTACCTTTTGTTTATCCAGTTGTTATTTATCTGAAATATCAAAGGTATTTTAAGAAAAAGTTAAGGAAATAGTATGATAGAATGGCTTTTTTTGATACTCATTTGGACTTACATAGGTCACTATTATTTATTTGATCTTTTAGCAAGAAATAAAAAACTTTTTTACAATAAGAGGGAAAGGTCTAAAATCAAATTTTCTATAATCATACCTGTAAATAAAAAATCTGAAATACTGAAAGACAAAATTAAAAATACTTTACAAGTTTCTTATCCAAAAAAACTTGTAGAAATAATTGTAGTCGATAATCATAGTGGAGATAATAGCGATATCAAAAACATTTTTCCAATGATAAAATACATAAAACGAGCAAAAAAGGGCTTAAATAGTGGATTGAATCAAGCTTTATCTATTGCAAATGGTGGCATTATAATAAAAACCGATCATGACACATTTGTTTCAAAGGATGCATTGAAGATATTTGAACAAATTTTGAAGTCAAACCCAGATATCGGGGCAATTGCCGCGACTGAAAAGGTTAGTGGAAATGAATTGATGAAAAGTTACAGAGACTTTTTGAATAAAATTCATATTAACGAAAGTCTAGTGCATTCAACTTGGATATCAGGCTCTTTTTACGCATTTAGAAAAAATGTTATAGAATCTTTTCCTGAAACAAGATTGGTTCCAGATGACGGATACATATCTCTTCAGTGTGTGAATAAAAGTCTACGAGCAGTGTCAACTGATTTGGTGAAAGTTAAAGAAATTGTTTCAAAGAAAAACACGCAAAACTTCTTTAAATTCAGACGTTATGTTTCCCAAGGAATTTATACATATTTTAGTAATTTGCCCATTATTTTCAAAAATAAATTTTTCTTTTTAGTTAGTTTAAGGAATTTATTTCACTTTATAGTCACACCTCTAATAATTTACTATTTCCTATTTTTCCACCCCAATTTATTTTTGATTTTGGTTCTGTTTGGGTTTTTCATTTCACTTTTTTCTACTAAAATTCGAAATCTTGCTATCCTTTTCTTGATTTTCCTTATTATATGGCCTATCGCTGTCTTGTTCGCAATTTTCAAAATTGAAAAATGGTGAAATTGATAGTTCTGATATCCAGTTTATGTGAGATTAAAAATGAAGCATATAAAGGGAATGTACGGAACGATTCAAGAACTTATTCCACAAAGGTTTGATTCGTTTTGATTCTATCTTACGTGGCTTTAAATTTTGTACAAGCCTTTCAATTTCTTCTGCATTTTGATATTTCAAAAATTCAGTACTTTTTGTCTCCAAAAATACCCATATCTTTTTGTACAAATGCTCTGCAATATTTTCGGGAGTGTCCTCTAAAATTATCAATCTTTTTTTAGTCACTCTTTTAACTTCTTTCAGAAAATTTTTCTTATCGTGCACATAATGTAAAACATATTAGTAATGAAGTATCGAAAGATTTATTCTCAAAAGGTATGTGTTTCCCGTCATAAACTTTTAATTTCAGTTTTGTCAAATTCTTATCCACGATATCTAAGGGTTGGACTTTTACTTTCATTTCATTTGCAATAAGTTCTGATAGCAGGCAGTTACCAGCACCGGCATCAAGTACGTTATCTCTTATGTAAGGTTTTATGAGTTCAAAGGTTTTCCTGATTTTAGTGTCAATTAGTTTTCTTGGTAGCATAATTACTTATTTTCTGCATATACGAATAAATTGTAGGAGATATTGTGCAAAAGCTAAAAATTGGAATTATAGGATGCGGATCAATTAGTTCTCAGCGTCACATTCCTTCTGTTTGCAGAAATAAAAAACTAAAACTAGTTGCCATTTGTGACATTGACAATAATAAAGCAATGTTAACAGCGAAAAAATTCAAAATTCCCAGTTATTATTCTGACTACAAAGAAATGTTAGAGAAAGAAGAAATAGACATAATTGATATAGCTACACCTATACAATTCCA
>Ga0315280_10005687_pt1 | contig 17631 bp, 6 predicted proteins | sample YL17G06_40_MG_FD_203697 | JGI IMG/M metagenome (GOLD analysis project Ga0315280, IMG submission 203697) | Sediment microbial communities from Yellowstone Lake, YNP, Wyoming, USA - YL17G06_40 | ecosystem: Environmental > Aquatic > Freshwater > Lake > Sediment | place: USA: Wyoming | collected... | reverse complement strand
CAGCGCGTCCTTGCGGCGGGGCGGCGCGAACTATCTTCGCCCGCGGCGCCCGAGCGGCGGCGCCTGGGCACGTGGGAGTTCGCCGTGGCGGCGGCCGCGGCCTTCGTCCTCGTCTTGAACCTTTCGATGAGTGCCGCCAACGACACGACCTGGAATCCCCCCGCCGCGCTTGACCGCGACGCCGTCACGTCCGCGGCCGAGCAGATCGGCCGCCTGGTGCCCGAACTGGCGCCGCAGGAAGCGCGGCGCGAGGCCCTGATTCTCGTGGGAGGTTCGCCTCTGCCCATGGTGCTCGAAGTCAAGGTCAAGCCCGGCGAGGCGCCCTGGATGCGCCCGGACCAGCAGAAACTCCTGCTGCCCGACGCCACAGACGTGAAACCTTAATGCAAAGGAGGAACCCGTGGGCTACTTTTTTCTGATGTGGATCGAGAGCATGGCCGTGTGCGTCTTGTTCGTGGCCGGCACGACGGCCATCTTTGCGCGGCGCCCGCGGCGACGGGTGCAGATCCTGTGGTCGATTTTCTTCGGGGCCTTGGTCCTCTTGGGCGCCGCGGCGAAGACCGCCGGTGTCTACCTCCTGGTGTATTACCTCATTATCAGGCCGTGGTGGCTGGCGTACATACTCTCCTGGACCATCGTGTTCGCCGTTGCCGCCGCTGTCGTGATCGTCCGCGGCCTGCGGCGGCGCGAAGACGGGGCCCCGCGGGCGCGCGGGTGGTCCGTCGCCCGGATCGCCATTGCCGGCGGGGCGGCAATAGCCCTGGCGCTCATGACGTACTGGAACATCGACCTGACGGCGAAGACGCGGCTGGCGGCCATGCGGGCCGAGGTCGGCGCCATTGCGCTCTCGGTGGCGCCGGCGCGCGTCCCCGACCGGCAGAATGCGGCCCTGGTATACCAGAGGGCGTTCGAGGCCATGGCGAAACTCGAGAACCAGCCGAAGGAAGTGCGGGAGAAATGGAATGACTGGACCGACCCGACGCCGGAATCGCCGCTGGATCCCAAGGACGCCGACCTGCGGGCGTTCCTGAAGAAGAATGAGGCGGCCACGGCAATCCTGCGGCGGGCGGCCGCCATGCCAGACTCTTACTTCGAACACAACTACGCCCAGCCATCCTTCAGCGAACTGATGCCCGAACTCTGGCAGATGCGGCACGGGGCCGACCTGCTCGTGCTGGACGCCCGGTGCAAGGCCGCCGACGGAAACGCACGAGGCGCCCTGGAGGACGTGAACTGCCTCTTCGCCATGGCCGCCCACGCGAGGTCCGAGCCAATGGTCGTCTGTGTCATGAGCGCGGCGGCCATAGACAGTATGGCCGCCCGGACGCTCGAAGACGTGCTGGCATCGACCCGCCCGAAGGCCGAGGACCTGGCGGCGCTCGCCATAGATGAGGGCTCGCCTTACCAGCAGAGCATGGCGCGGGCGTTCCGCATGGAAGAGGCGTTCGTGCTGGGCTTTTTCACGACACTGACCGAAGTCCAGGACTCCGAAGCCCTTCACCTGATCAAGGCACCGCCGATGATCGTCGCGGAACCCATGGCCAGCGTCTGGCGCACCTTCCTCCTGCCCGACGACATCGCCAGTTACCGGCAGGTGATGCGCCACTATGCGGCGATGACCGCCAGGCCGTACCGCGAAGCGCAGGCCGACTGGGCGAAGTGGGACAAGGAGTTCGGGGCGACGGCGGTGGGCCTGTTCACCCGCATGATGGTCCCCGCCCTGTCGGGCGCCGCCAAGTGCACCGTCGAGGCCGACGCGCGGCATCAACTGGCCCGCGCGGCCGTGGCGGTGGAAACGTATCGCGCGAAAACTGCCAAGTGGCCCGCCCGACTAGACAACCTCGTGCCGGATTACCTCGACGCCGTTCCCATGGACCCCTTCGACGGCAAGCCCATGCGGATGGCGGCGGCCCAGGGCGCCATCGTGCTCTACAGCGTCGGCCCCGACCTCAAGGACGAGACAGGCGCCGCGTGGGACAAGGAGAAACGCGAGGGCGACATCACCTTCCGCCTGCCGGCCCCCTGACCCCCCGAGCGCCGCGCTGGGCGGATCCGCCCGCGGCAGGTCGGGCAGGCCGCGGCCATGTCAATCTACGCACAGGGCGTCGCCTTCGCCCAGGACGACCGCCCGGCGGAAACGCATCACCGTAAGGCCGTCGGCCTCGCCGATGCCGGCCGCCACGCGCCGGCCGTTCAGGCGCACGGACGCCGTCCGCGAGACAGGGAGGTTCAGCCGCAACTCCTTCAGCGCGATCTCGCCGCCGTCGCAGAGGAGGGCGAAACGGCCCGCCGTCCGGCGGAACGTGCCCCACCCCGTCGACGACACCCACGGGGCCAAGAGGTCGTCGCCGGAGATCGGCGGCGCGAACGTGACGCTGGCGCGCGGCACATCGATCTTGAAGCCGGTCGCGCCCAGCAGGATGGCCCACGACGACATCGCGCGGTAGTAGTGGTCGCCGCACTCGACGTGGTTCCAGCACCGCCCGGCCCGCAGGTACCGCTCGTGAATGTTGCGGACCACGGCGTACCCCTCGGCCACGAGGCCGAAATCGAACATCATCGAGCCGATGGCATACTCGATGCCCGTCCACGGGGCCATCGCCTGGAGGTTCTGATATGTCGATAGGCGCGGCTTCCGGTTCGGCGGGTACGTGGCGTTCCGCAGGCCGTCTTCCGCGCTGAAGTTGTAGCGCATGACCGCCTTGAGGGCCGCCACGATCCGCTGGCGCGGCAGGGCGCGCCCCAGGCCGACCAGGTTCGTGAACCATTCGCCGTCGATCTGGTCGGTCATGCAGCACTCGTCGCGCTGGCGCCCGTCGACCCACAGGCTGTAGTACTCGCCGTTCCAGAGTTTCTTCTCGAACGAGGCGACGCCCTTCTTGAGGACCTTCCGCCACCTGGCCGCCTGCGCCTTCTTGCCGAGGTCCTCGGCCAGCCGCGCAGCCGCCAGCAGGGCCGAGAGCCAGAGGCTGGCAATGTACGACGGCGTGCCGAAGAAGTTCCACGCATCGTACGTGTTGCGGCGGGTATCGTGGTCGGGCAGGCCGTCGCCGTCGGCGTCCAGGAGCGCAGTGTTGGCCATCGCGCGGACGACGTGCGGCCACTGGCGGCGCAGGTGCGCCTTGTCGCCCGTCCACAGCCAGTCGCGGGCCGTCAGGAGGACGAACTGCTGGTTCATGTCGACGCGGTCGAAGCCGTTGTCGACGGCCGAGAGGTCGGGTGTGAAGAAATGATGGACGCGGCCGTCGGCCCGCTGGAACTTCGCCCCCATCTCCATCTGCCGCTTCTGGAGTTCCGGAAACAGCGCCAGGATGTTGAACGAGCCCTGGTAGGTGATGTCGGTCGTGTGGAATCCGCAGCAGCCCAGCCCCTCCCACACGGCGAAGTCGCCGGCCCTGGTCCACCACGTGCACTTGGTGAGGGTCGTCAGTTGGCCCGCCCACGCGTCGGCCAGGATGGGGTCGAGCGTCGTCGCGTGAAGCAGGTCGGCGAAGGCCAGAGCGCGGGCCTCGATGGCCTCGCGGCGGCCCGCCAGGAACCGGTTCACATCCTCGGCGTCGTCGAACCAATTCTCATACATATGTCCCAGGACCGGGCCGCGCTCGCTGAAGTGGTGCGGGAAGTGCCAGCCCGCCGTGAAGGCGATCCGGCGCTCCTCCTGCGGCGCCAGGGTCACGGTCGAGGCCAGAGCGGCGTCGCCCCAGGCCCGGCGCTTGCGATCTTTGCCCGCCATCCGGTCAAGCCGCCGCTTCAGGGCCTTGAGGAACATGCCAAGGCCGGCGCCGCCCGCCAGCGCCTTGGGGTCCACGCGCCTTACGCGATCGTAAAGCGCCCGGGCGAAGGGATGGCGAAGGAGCGCCCGAGCCAGGCGCTTCTTCTCGGCCGCCGCGAGCCCGTCAATCTCCTCGTCCTTCATCGCCAGGAGCGGCGCGGGCGACTCCTTGGCCGGCAAACCGGGCAGGCGGCCACTGGCGCGGAACGGGTGCAGAAAACACTCGTGGACGATGCCGCAGGAATCATCCCAGATATGCAAACCCGACATGTAATCGGAGAATTCGCCGGCGATCCAACTCGCCTTGCCGCCGCTGACCGAGAGGCCGAGGCTGCCGACGGTGGCCTTGCACGCGGCCCCGGCCCGCGTGCGCATCGTCAGAAACGTGGTGCCCTGGTTGCGCGAGATCGAGTTGCGGAGTCGCCGGTCCTCGGCGCCCCACGCCAAGGGGTTGCGCAGCGCGGCCGCCAGCGACACCTCGACCGGCTCGGCCGACGTGTTCTTCACTCGAAAGACCGCGTAGAAGCCGGGCGTGCCGGAGGTCTCGGCGTCGTGCGGCACAAAGGGGCCGAAGAAGCGGGCCGTGATCGTCACAGGCAGGTCGCCGTCGAGGTACCGCAGCGTGGCGGCCGGGAAGCGGCCCTCGAACTCGATCTCGCGGACGCTCTTCAGCCACGCCAGGTTGTAGAGGTCGTGCTGGTCCGAGCGAACGCCCAGCCGCCGGACCACGGGCGCCCCGCTCCGCCGCTTCGCCCATGCGAAGAAGGCCAGGGCCCCGGGCGGCATGTCGGGGCCGTCGACGCGGCAGCACTCGGGCTGCCTCGGCGCCCAGCGGCCGAGATTGAAAATCTGCCACTCATGGAAATATCCATCCGGACGAATCTCAACCGACCCGGTGCCGATACCGCCCAGGGGGATGCCGCTCGTGTGCTCGATAAGGCCTTTCATCGTCGCCATGCGGAGGACTCCTTTCGCCTTGTGGCCGCTGCCGCTCTGTCGGCCGCCAAACGGCGATAGGGTACATGCCGCTGACGTGAAGGTCGAACAAAATGAGGTCCGCCGAGTCACAAGGGGCCCATTACACCAGAGGCTTCGACGGATTCGTTGCCTCCGCCGCCGCTCCGATTGCTTCCGGCCGGAGCGACCCAGTTGCCGGGGGGGGCCGCATCCACCGAGAACCTCCCCCTTTCACGGCACACTGGCGCTATAGTAGTATCCAGCATGACGCTCTTATGCCAACCGTGAAATGCTCCAACGAGACCTCTTCCATGTGCCACGGGCTTCTTGCCAGCCCGTGGCACGTGAAGCACCGACGGGTATGACGAACCGGCCACGGACACCGGCTTGTCGCGGTCGGAACCCTCTGCTAGAATGCTTGCACTCGTGGAATTGGGACGGCGGTCCCCGCAGAAGGAGCCAGGCCATGACGGAACTCGTTTTTCATGTCGAGGAAGACCCGGACGGCGGGTTCACGGCTCGGGCCGTCGGCGCCTCAATCTTCACGGAGGCGGATACCCTCGAGGAACTGCGCGAGAACATCCGCGACGCGGTCAACTGCCACTTCGACGATGCGGCCGAGAGGCCGAAGATCGTTCGCCTGCACTTCACGCGTGACGAGGTAATCGCCTTGTGAGGCTCCCGCGAGACCTATCGGGCGCGGACTTGTCCAGGGCGCTGGGCCGCCTCGGCTACGGGGTCACCCGGCAGACCGGCAGCCACATGCGGCTGACGGCCGTCACGGCCCGTGGCGAGCACCACATCACGATTCCCGACCACCGCCCGCTGAAGGTTGGCACGCTGAGCGCCATTCTGCGCGATGTTTCCGAGCATGCCGGTATCTCGCGGGAAGAACTCATGGTCAGGCTTTTTTCGTAGAGTTGTTCGCACACTGACGACAAGAGCGCTGCGGGCCCCCTGACCCGCCGCGCGGGCATCCCGGGCATCCGGCGCGGCGGGCAGTCCTGCCCACCGCGCACCGTTCCTCGCGATTGCCACTGGCGGCCTCGCGGTTACAAACGTGTTACACACGCCGGCCGGGCCCGTCGTATACTCTGGCGGCAATGGTTTTTGCTGGCCAGGCGAGGGCGAGGGCGGCAGAATGCGTGGAACTCCCGGACGCCGAGGGCGTCTATTACGCCGTAGAGTTCAACGGGTTGAAACCCGCGGCTACAGATCGTTCTCCCGTGGCGGGGCCGGCCTGCATTCCGCGCGGCGGACAGGACTGCCCGCCGCGCATGAGACTCAGCGGCGTAGGGGCAACCTTGGCGTTCCATCACGTCCCATTTCCGAGGGCACGATCATGCGACAGAAGCGAATGCGTTGGGCGGCGGCGGTTCTCCTGGCGGCGGCGTGGGCCGCGGCGGCATGGGCGGCCGAGAACCCGCCGGCGATAAAACCCCAGACCCCGGCCCCGGCGGCGGCCCCCGCGCCTGCGCCGGCTCCCGCGGCGCCCGCCGAGAAGCCGGCGGCCACGGAGCCCGTCGTCATCAAGGAAGAAAGTATCTACATCCCGTACACCAAACTCCGCGAGGTCTTTGAGAAGGAGGGCCGCGGCGTCTTCCTGCCGTACGAGAAGTTCCAGGCCCTCTGGCAGGCGGCCCGCGAAAAGACCGCCCCGACGCCCGAAGGCAAGCCCCCCGTCGACGCCCTCATCTCCGAGGTCGACAACAAGGCCACGGTCTCGAAAGACGTGATCACGGTGGCCGCCGTGATGAAGATCGAGATCCTCAAGGAAGGCTGGAACGAGGTGCCGCTGCGCTTGAACGACGTGGCCCTCACGAAGGCCACGATCGACGACCAGCCGGCCCGCATCGTGGCCGACGCCGCGCAAGGGTACAAGTTGCTCGTCGAGAAGAAGGGCAAGGCGCCGCAGCAGGTCACGCTGGCGCTGGGCTTCGCCAAGGCGTACACGAAGGCCCCGGGCCAGAACAGCGTGTCGTTCGAGAGCCCGCCGGCCCCGGTCTCGAAGTGGGAGGTCACGATCCCCGAGTCGGGCGTCAAGGTGAACATCTCGCCGCTGCTGGCGGCGACGGAGGTTCCTCCGGCGGCCGGCGCCGCCGACAAAACGGTGATCCAGGCGTTCGTCGGGGCGGCCCCGACCGTGCGGGTCGAATGGACGCCCAAGGCCGAAGGCGCCAAGGGCCTGGAGGCCCTCGCCACGGTCCAGGTCCAGCAGCAGACGAGCGTCGAGGAAGGCGTGACGCGGACGCGGGCCCAGTTGGCCTACGAGATCAGCCGGGCGGAACTGGCGCGGCTGGAGGTCGAGGTCCCCGCCGACGTGAAAGTTGTCAACGTGTTCGACCCGAACGTCCGCGAGTGGTCTGTCGCGCCGGCCGACCAGGCGCAGAAAGTCACCATCCAACTCTTCGAGCCTGCCAAGGCGGCCCAGAACCTGGCGGTTGAACTCGAGAAGTTCAGCACCGACCAGGCCCTCGACGTGAAGGTGCCGATCCTGAAGGCCCTCGGCGTGGGCCGCCAGCAGGGCGTGGTGGTGGTGCAGGTGGCCTCCGGCCTGCGGGCCGAGGCGACCGAGCACACCGGCCTCATGCAACTCGACGCGGGGGACCTGCCCCAGGCCCTCGCGAAGGGCAAGTGGGACTTCTCGTACCGCTACGCGGCGCTGCCGTTCAACCTGGTGCTGCACGTCGAGAAGGTCCAGCCGCGCGTCCTCGCCGAGTCGCTGGTCGAGGCGCACCTGGCCACGGAGTCGCTGACGGTCGACCTGCTGACCGTCTACACGGTCGAGCGGGCAGGGGTCTTCCGCCTCGAACTCGACGTGCCCGAAGGCTTCGACGTGCGGACGGTGCGCGGCCTGGCGGCCGCGGGCGCCGAGGCCGCCCAGGTCGACTCGCATCACCTGGAGGGCGCCAACAAGACCCGGCTCCTGGTGAACCTCTCGCGCAAGGCCCTCGGCAAGGTGGCCCTCGCGGTCCAACTCCACAAGGCCCTGCACGAGCCGGACCTGCTGACGCCCACCGGCAAGGCCGCCGACATTCCGCTGGCGATCCCGCGCGTGGCGCCGGCGACCGTCGAGCGCGAGACCGGCCGCCTCGTCGTCTACGCCCCCGAGAGCCTGCGCGTGAACCCCGGCAAGACCGCCGGCTTGAGGCCGATCTCGTACCAGGAAGCCATCCAGAACATGCGGAGCACGCAGAAGGGCGGGACGGAGCGGCCCGTCCTCTCGTTCGCGTACACGCAGGAGCCCGCCTCCACGGCCCTGGCGGCCGAGCGGCGCAAGCCGTACCTGACGGCGCGGCAACTGCTGGTGGCGCGGATCGATTCGGGCGTCGTCAAGTACGAGGCGACGCTCTTCTACGAGGTGCTGTACAGCGGCGTCAAGAGCCTGCGGGTCGACGTGCCGCAGGACCTGGCAGGTGAACTGCGCGTCGAGCCGACCACCCTCCGCCACGAAGCCATCCCGGCGGCCGACAAGCCACAGGGCCTCGCCGACGGCTACGTCGCGTGGCGGCTCTCCGGCGACACCGAATTCATAGGCCAGGTCCAGGTGCGCCTCCTGTGGGAGAAGAAGATCGAGAAACTCGACGTCGGCAAGAGCGTCGACCTGGCGATCCCGCGGCTCATTCCGCGCGACATCGACCGGGCCTGGGGCCAGATCGTCCTGGCGAAGGCCGAGACGATCGACGTCCAGGAGTCGACCGGCAAGGACAAGGTGGCGGGCCTCAGGCCCATCGATCCGCAGCACGACCTGATGACGGGGGCGGCGGTGCCAGGGGCCGCAAGGGCCTTCGAGTTCCACGACGACTGGGCCCTGACGGTCGTGGCCACAATGTACAAACTCGAAGAGGTCAAGCACACCAGCATCGAGCGGGCCGTGGTGCGGATCGTCGTCACCCGGGGCGACCAGTTGAGCGTCCAGGCGCTGTACCGGATGCGCAGCGCCCGCCAGCGCCTGCTCATGAAACTGCCGGCCAACGTCGAGTTCGACATCGAACCGCTGCGGCTGAACGGCAAGGCGGTCTCTCTGGAGCGCGGCGAGGCGCAGAAAAACGAGTTCTTCGTGCCGCTGGTGGGTCAGTCGGCCGACGCGCCGTTTCTGCTGGAACTGCGGTACACGCTGAAGGGGGCCGGCCTGAGCCTGGAGTGCCCGGCGTTTCCGGAAGAGCCGGCGATCCAGAAGGTCTACCTCTCGGCGTGGCTGCCGCGCGAATGGGACTACCTCGGCTCGGTCGGCCCATGGACCCCTGAGTTGCACTGGGTCTTGTGGGACGTGGGCTGGCGTCCGATGCCCAACCAGGACGACGCCTCGCTCATCCGCTGGGTCCGCGAGGGCGTGCCTGGCGGCGGCGCGGAGCAGAGTTTCCAGACCGATGGGCGGCCGTACCTGTTCTCGACGCTGCGGCCGGAGGCCCCGCCGGCCGGCGGCCTGCGCCTCGTCGCCATGGACAGCCTGTACTTCGCCGTCCTTGTCTGCGGCACCATCCTCGTCGTCGGCATCGCGCTGGTGTTCACGCGGGCGGGCGTCCGGCTGCTTGGCGTCGGGGCGTTTGTCGTGCTGGTGGTGCTCCTGGGCGTGTTCGCGCCGACGTTCGCCATGCAGATGGCGACGGGGGTGACGGCGGCCGCCGCCGTGGTGGTGTTGGTCCTGTGGGCGCTGTGGTGGCTCCTGGTGACGCGGCCGCGCGACCCTCGCGTGATCGCACGGCGCGAGGCCCGCCTTGCGGCCCTGGCGGCCGCCAAGGCGCCGGCGGCGCCGCCGGCTGCGCCGGCGAGCACACCGCCGCCGACAGGCGGGCCGCCGGCCGCCAGTCCGCCTCCGCCCCAGGACAAAGGCGAAGGGGGTGAGACACATGCGTAAGCCCCTTGTATTGCTGATCCTCCTGGCGCCGGCCCTGGCGGCCGTGATCTCGCGACCCGCCGCCGCGGATGCGCCCGCGCCTCCCAAAGAGGAAAGGGTCCGCGAGATCTTTGTTCCGTTCGAAGACCTCAACGTGCTGCTGGAAGGCGGCACGCAGCGCGTCCTCCTTACGCGCCAGCAGTACGGAGAACTCCTGGCCAAGGCCAAGAAGACCGCCGAGAGCCGCGCGCCGCGAGAGGCGCTGCTGGCCTCCGCCGACTACACGGCCACGGCCGGCGACGAGCGGGCCGAGATCGCCGGCACGCTCCTGGTGAGCGTCCTGGAGGACGGCCTGTGCGCCGTGCCGCTCGACATCGCGGGCGTGGGCCTGCGCGCCGCCACGATGGACGGCAAGAGCGCCCCCGTCGGCCTGGCCGACGACGGCCGGCTGACCGTCTTCGTCCAGGGCAAGGGCCAGCACCAACTGGTCCTGGAGATGGTGGCGCCGCTGCGGACAACGGCGGCCCGGCAAATCATGAACTTCCGCCTGCCGGTGCCGGCCGCCGCCACGCTGCGGCTGACGGTGCCCGGCGACGTCGACGTCAAGTCGGGCCTGCCGGTGGTGGCCCGCACGTTCGACGAAAAGGCCGGCCAGACGCGGATCGACCTGCTGCCCCAGCGGGGCGACGTCTCGCTCGTCATGACCCTCAACAGCCGCCTCAAGCGCAAGGACCGGATCGTCGTGGCCCGCAGCGTCCTGGTGGACGAAGTGACCGCCAGTTACGAGCGCCTGCACGCGACGGTGTCGATGGCGGTCCTGCACCGGGCGGTCGACCAGTTCCGGTTTCTCGTGCCGCCGGGTTTCGACGTGACCGACGTGCGGTCGCCGCTGCTGGCACGCTGGGCCATCGCCACCGAGGGGACCCGGCGAATCCTCGAGGTCCAACTGCGCGAGGAAACCACCGAGACGACGGTGCTCGCCCTGTCGGTGGTGCGGTCGGCGCCGAACCTGGCGGCGTGGACGCTGCCGCGCCTCGAACCGCTCGACGTGGTCGGCCACGTGGCGGTGGTCTGCCTGGCGGTCGAGGATCGGCTGAAGGCCGAGGCGATCACGCCGGTGGGTCTCATTGGCATCGACACGGCGGTGCTGGCGCAGGCGCTTCCGGCGACGGTCCTGGAGGCTCAGCCTGGGGCGGCCCGCATCCGGCCGGTGGTGGCGTACTACGCGCCGCAGGCCGATTTCAGCCTCTCGGCCCGGTTCGTCAAGCCGCCGGCCAGTTTACGCGTGACCACGAACCTGCTGGCGATTCTGGAGGACGGCGGCCTCCAGATTCGAGGCGGGTTCGCCCTCGTGCCGGAGGAGGAGAGACTCTTCGCATTCGATTTCTCCGTCCCCGCCGGGTGGGACGTGATGAGCGTCACCGGCGAGTCGAGCGAGCCGATTCCGTTTGAGCGGTACGGGGCGGCGGGCCAGGCCGGCCGCGTCCTCGTGCGCCTGCCCGCGGGGGCGCCCCCGGGGCAGGAGCGGCGGGTCTTCTTCACGGCGGTCAACGTGCCCAAGGGCTGGCTAGGCGACTGGAGCACCACGACGGCCGACTTCCCGGCGTTTGTCGTGGCCGGGGCGGCCCGCGACGAAGGCGCGATTGCCGTCGACGCCCGCGACGACATGACGGTGCGGCCGGATGCGCTCGAGCGCCTCACGCCACTCGACGAGAACGAAAAGAACAAGTACGGCCTGGCGGGGGCCGCGGCGTCCCTGGCCTATCGCTACGAAAGCCAGCCCTACAAAGCCCGCCTGACGGTCGAGCGGACCTTGCCCCGCATGACCGCCCAGACTTTCTCTTTCTTCCGCGTCGAACGCGACGCCGTGGCGGCCCACTACGAACTCGTGTACGACGTGAGCCAGGCGCGGATGCGCCGGTTAGCGCTGGTGCTGCCGAAAGACACGCCGACCGCTCTCTCGATCCGCGGCCTCGGCGATGTCGCAGTCAAGGAGACCACCAGCGAACTCGTGGGCGAGAAGGATAAGGAGCGGCGCCGGTGGGTCGCCCTTCTGGCCGACCGGCGAAGCGGCACCGTCCGCCTGGCGGTCGATTTCGAGCAGCGCCGCGCCAGTGCCGAGGTCAAGGACCTCTTGCTGCCGGTCATCGAGGCCGACGGCGTCGTGTACCAGACGGGCCTCGTGTCGGTCGAAGGCAGCCCCGAACTCGACGTGCAGATTGCCACGAAGCAGCGCCGCGTCGACATCGGCGAACTCGTCGACGCCGAGTACCAGCCGGGGCGGCGGCTCCTGGGCGCGTACGGATTCCTCGGAGAGCCGGCCCCGGTCAACGTGTCGGTCTCGCGGCACCCGGCGTACGGCCTGCCGCCCGCCATCGTCCAGCAGGTCGAACTGGCGACCGTGATGTCGGCCGATGGGGTGGCCCAGACGGGCGCCCGCTTCCGCCTGCGAACGAAGGCCCTGTTCCTGGAAGTGCAACTGCCGGCCGGCTCGGTGCTGTGGTCGGCGACGCTCGATGGCAAGCCCACCAAGCCGCAGCGCGAGGCCCAGAGCCTCCTGGTGAGTCTGCCGGCGGGCGCCGAGGGCGCGATCCATGACCTCCAGGTGGTCTACGAGGCGCCCGTCAAGGGCTTGGGCCTGTGGAGCAGCATGGGGGTCTCTGCCCCGCGTCTGTTCCTGCACGGGGGCCTGCCGCCGGCCCGCCAGGAAGGGTCCGCCGCCGGCCCGCCGCCGACCCGCGAGGAAGTGCCCATCGCCGACCTCGTGTGGTACCTTTACACGCCGTCGGGCTACCGGGTGATCCGAGCCGAAGGCACCGCCGTGACGCACCAGGTGATGCCGCCCTCGCTGGCCGTGGCGTCATTGGCCAACGCGCTCTGGCGCACCAGCGGCGGCGTGGACTTCAACCACAGCGCGATTGCCGTGATTGTCGGCCTGGGGTCAACCGCCATGAGAGGTTGTGCCGGGGAGCACGCCTGGAGATACGCGATGGCGCCGGCGCGGCCGGCCGAGGCTCCTGAGGCCGCCGAGGAGCCACGTGATGAAGAAGTCGCAACCGATTTGACCATGGCGCTGAGCGCCACCCGCGAATCATTCATCAAGGAAGAAAAGAAGCTCAGCGGCGGCCTGGGCCATGGCGATGAACGTCTGACTTTCAAGAGTGAGGAGACTGCCGCCGGTAAGTCGGCGGCCGGCCGCAAACCTGCCAAGACGGCCGCTACCCCCAAGGTGCCGGGGATGGGCGGCCCTGGCGCTGATGTAGCGACGAAGCCGGGGACGGTGCCGGCGACGCCGGCAACACCGCCTCCTCCTCCGGCCACTGCGCCGGCGCCGGCGCCGGGCATTGCCGCGCTGGTTGCGCCCGAGGAGAAACCCGTGGCTGCCACGGCGGAGCCCGCGCCCGAAAAGCCGCCGGTTGAAAAGAAGAAGATCCCCTGGGCGCTCGAGGGCATCTCGAGCCTCCAGATCAACCTCGAGAAGTCTGCCGACGCCGTCGCGATCGAGTTCCGCAGTCTCGGTTCCCAGCCGCAACTCGCCCTGACGGTCGTCAACCGGGCGCGGCTGCGTGCCCTGGCGTGGGGCCTGGCGCTCGGCGTCTTCCTCATCGGCATGGCCCTGACGAAGCGGTCGGCCGGCCACAAGACGGCCTACGTTGTCAGCGTCGGCCTGGCGGCCACGCTGATACCGGTCATTCCGGGCCCGATACAGTTGGCGCTGGTGGTGAACGGGGCGTTCTATGCGGCGTGCCTGCTGGTTCCCTACTACCTTGCCGCATGGGTGGCGGGATGGCTGGCGGCGAAGGTCCGCCGCCTGTGGTCGCCGCGCGCCGCCGCGGCCGCGACGATGGTCCTGGTGCTGGCGGCCGCGCTGGCGTCGAGCGGGCCGGCGGGGGCCGCCGAACCTCCTCCGCCGCCGTACGTCATCCAAATCGTCCCCCCGCCGGAACCCGTCAAGGTGCCCGCCGACGCGCTTATCCTGCCGTATGACCCGGCCGCCGGGACGGGCATCAAGGCGGCCGACAAGTTGCTGGTGCCTTACGACAAGTACGTGGAGTTGTGGAACCTGGCGTACCCCGAGAAGCCGCTGGGCGAGCGCAAGCCGCCCGCGCCGTACTCCCTGGCCGGGGCGTCGCTCTCGGCCGTCCTGAAGGGCGACGAGTACATGCTCGTCCAGGGATACATCGACATTGAGGTATACTGCGATGAGTATGCGGTCATCCCGCTGCCGCTGGAAGGCGGCGTCCTGGCCAAGGCCGACCTGGACTCGAAGCCCGCCAGACTGAGCATCACGCAGGCGTCGCCGCGTCCGGCGCCGCCGGCCCCCCCGCAGGCCGCGTTGCAGCCGGCCGCGCAGAACCAGGCGATGATTGAACCGCCGCCACCGCCGCCGAAAGCGTTCCTGGTGCTCTACGCCGCCGGCAAGGGCCGGCATCGGCTCGAGGTGGCCGTGCGGATGCGCCTGGAGAAGCGCGGCGGCTGGCGCGTGACGGAGGGCCGTCTTCCGGCGGCCCCGGCAACGGCACTGGCGCTGCGCGTGCCCGACGCCGGCACCGAGGTCCGCCTCGGCGCCGTCCTCGACCGGCGGACCTACGAGACCAAGGCGGCCGACCAGGTCATCAGCACGGCCGTCGGCCCCGACGGCGCGTTCAGCCTCCAGTGGCGGCCGAAGGTGGCCGAGGGGCAGACCGACACCAGCCTGACGGCCCAGTCGCACGCCGTCCTGGACGTCCAGGAAGACAGCCTGCACCTGGCGTGGGCGCTGCGCCTGGAATTCCGCCACGGCGAACGCGAGTTCTTCACGGTCGAGGTGCCGGCGGGGTTCACGGTGGAGAAGGTCGAAGGGACGAACGTCCGCGGGTGGGAACTGAAGGCGGTCGGCGGTCGGCAGGAGTTGGAAGTCTCGCTCCTCAAGGGCGCCAAGGGCACCGAGGATTTCTCGGTCTCGATCTGGCGTCCGGCCGACAAGGCGGGGGGCGAGTTCGACGCCCCGCTCATCGGCGTCACGGGGGCGGTCCGCCACAGCGGGCGGCTCGTGATCCGCCGAAGCCCCCTGCTGGACCTTCGGACGGTCAGCACCGCCGGCGTCACGCGGACCGACCTGCCGCGCGAATTGCTGGCGGCGACGAACAAGCCCGTGGGACCCGCGGCCCCGGCCACCGAGAGCCCGCTGGGCATCCGCCCGTACCAGGCGTACGAGTTCGTCGCGACGCCGTTCACGGTGCGCCTTGCCGCCACCCCGGTGACGGCGAAAGTGGCCGCCACCGTCCAGGCGCTGCTGAAGATTGCCGAGCGCGAGCGGTCGATCGAGTCGCGGACGCTCCTGACGATCGAGAACCGGCCGCTGCACCAGGCCCGGTTCGTCGTGCCGCCGGACCTGAAACTCGACCGCGTCCTTGCGCCCGGAACGTTCGAGTGGGCCCTGACGGACGAAGGCGGGCGGCGGGTCCTAACGGTTTACCTCTCCGGCGGCATCCAGGGCGCGTGCTCCATCGTCGTCCGCGGGAAACTCGGCGAGGACCGGCAGGGCCTCGAGACCGGCGTCCCGCGCTTCGAGGTCCTCGACGTGGACCGCCAGGAGGGCGACATCGTCGTCCAGGTCGACCCGGCGTTCGACGTGCGGTCCGAGAACCTGGCTAACATCGAGCGGGTGCTTCTGGAGCGCACGTTCGGCTGGCTCAACCCGGACCAGCGGGGCATGGCCCAGTTGGCACTGCATTACACGCGGCCTGATTACAGCGGCCGGCTCATCCTGGCGCCCCGCAAGCCCGAAGTCACGTGCTTCACGGTCACCAACGCCCGCGTCACGGACCGGACGATCGAGGATGCGGTCCTCTTGAACTGGACGATCAAGAACGCCGGCATCCGCGAGGTCGCGTTCCTTCTGCCGGCCTGGATGAAAGACGCCCGCATCAGCGTCCCGCTGCTGAGGCAGAAGACGGTTACGCCGGTGCAGGGCGACCCGGCGCTGGTGCGCGTCCAACTCCAGTTGCAGGACGAGGTGATGAACGAACTGCGCGTGCTGGTTGAGAACGACCGTCTCTTGACGCTCGGGGTGCTCGACGTGCCGATCCCTGTGGTCGAGACGGGGCGGACCGACCGCCGCTACGTCGCCGTCGAAAGCGCAGGCCGCGACGAGGTCGAGGTCGAGAAGAAGGACGGCCTGGAGCCCCTGAGCCGCCAGCAGAAGGAGTGGACGGCGGTGGCCGGCCTCCTTCGCGGCGGCATGACGCAGGCATTCATCGTGACGCCGGGCGCCGAGAAGCCGCTCCTGGCCTTCAAGACCAGGCAGCGCGAGACCGTCGAGACCGTCAAGGCCCGGATCGGCCTGGCGAAGGCCGTCCTGGTCATGGACTCCAGCGGCGCGTACCGCGCCGAGCAACTCTACCGGATCGACAACCGGACCGAGCAGTTCCTCGACATCCAGGTGCCCGAAGGGGCGGCGCTGTGGACCGCCATCGTGGCGGGCCAGCCGGTCAAGCCGACGATGATCACCGACGTGGCCGCGCCGCGGTGCCTGCGCATCCCCATCGTCAAGACGGCCGCCGGAGACCTCGACTACGCCGTCGTCCTCAAGTACGGGGGCAAACTACCGCCCCTGGAGGCGCTGCGGATGAAGGTACAGTTCCCGCTCATCCGCGCCGTCAACGTCAACGCCGAACTCAGCCAGGTCGAGTTGCACCTGCCGCCCGAGCAGGCGTGGTTCTACTTCCGCACCAAGATGACGCCGGTCGAGGAGGAAGGGGCGTTCCGGGTCGGCGAACTCCTGTACCTCGGCAAGGCCGCCGACCGCCTCATCCAGACCGTCCGGTCCGACAATCCCTTCGCCCAGGCCCGGGCCAAGGCCAACCTCAAGACCATCGTCCAGTCGATGGAGGACGCCCAGCAGTCGGTGAGCACAGTCAACCTCAATACCGCCGACCAGGCGGACCTGGCCAGAGTCGGCGTCATCGTGAAGAATGCCGAGAAGGAAGTGCAGGAGCAGGCGGGTCAGGCGGCCCCGGTGGTCGCGGCGGACAACAACGACGCCATCCGCAGCGCATTCGCCGGACAGCGGGGCGTCCTGGCACGCAACCGCGTCAACACCCTCGGCGGCAACTGGACCGGCGTGGCGGCCCAACCGCAGCCCCCGCCACAGACGGAGGGCCAGGTCACGTTCAACAACGACTGGTTTGCCTCGAACAAATTGGAATACAAGCCCGCCGACATGGGAAAGGTCCAGGGCGGCAAGGAGCGCTGGGCTCAGGAATCCTTGGCAGGGCCGGGCAAACCCCAGCCGCCCTCCCAGCAGCCCGCCCAGCCGCAGGGCAAGCAGATGTTCGAGAAGTTCTCCGAGGAAGAAGGCAAGGGCAAGGCCGCCGACCAGCAGAGAGCAGAAACCCAGCGGGGCCAGCGGCGAGGCAACGTCGACGAACTCGTCCAGCGGTACCAGCAGAAACTCGACCAGAAGGCACAGAAGGAGCAGGAGGGCGCCCAGCAGGCGCAGCAGGCCCAGGTGGCCCCCCAGCAACTGGAACGACTGGAGGCCATTGGTATCGGTGGTGCAGGCAGGGAGTTAGGAATTAGTGCGTGGCGCGCTGATTGGGGTCCCTACCCGACGGGCTACGGGGGCGGCGAAGCCGGTGCCGCCGCAGGCATGGCCAGCCTCGACGTCGAGTTGCCCCAGCGCGGCCTCGTCTACCGCTTCACCACGCCGCGCGGCGACGTCGACGTGGCGGCCAGCGCGGCCTCCAAGCCCCTCATCGAGGGGCTGGAGCGAGTGGGCGCCGTCGCGGTCCTGATTATCCTCGTGCTGGCGGCGCGGCGCTGGCTTCGCGGCCGATCCTTCGACATCCGGACCCTGAGCATCGCCTCAACCGTGCTGATTGTCCTGGGTGTCATCGGCATGATGCTTGGCATTGTGCCCGTGGCCGGCCTGGTGGCGACGGTGGCGGGCGTGGCGATCAAGATTCACCTGTTCCGCGTCCGCCGGCGGCCCGCGGCAGCCTGACCGCAAGAGGCGAGCGTGGCCATTGGCGCGGCGGGTCACCGTACTTGTTTAGCATGGCCTCATGGCTGTCACCCTGAG
>Ga0315280_10005686_pt1 | contig 17634 bp, 15 predicted proteins | sample YL17G06_40_MG_FD_203697 | JGI IMG/M metagenome (GOLD analysis project Ga0315280, IMG submission 203697) | Sediment microbial communities from Yellowstone Lake, YNP, Wyoming, USA - YL17G06_40 | ecosystem: Environmental > Aquatic > Freshwater > Lake > Sediment | place: USA: Wyoming | collected... | reverse complement strand
CGGCCGACGTGGTGATCGTTGACGAGGTCTCGATGGTTGACGTGCCCCTCGGCTGGCACCTCTTCCAGGCGATAGACCTTGGGCGAACCGCCGTCGTGCTGGTGGGCGACCACAACCAACTCCCTCCCGTTGGACCGGGGAACATCCTTCGCGACCTGATCGACACGCGGGCTGTGCCCACTGTCATCCTCGACGAGATCGTGCGTCAGGCGGGCGTGCTCAAGGAGAATTCCATTGCCATCTTGCAGGGGGAAGTGAGAAAGACCGCACCTGAGAATGGCAGCGGCCGTCGCCCCTGGTACCTGGTGGATCAGTTCACCGATGTCTGGAATGTGCAACGCTTCCTGCTCGACCTGTTCGGCTCCGTGCTGGTCGAACGCCTGGCTTTCAACCTAATGGAGGACGTACAGGTGCTCACCCCGACGCGCAAGGGGCCGCTGGGCGTCGAGGCGCTGAACGTCGAGTTGCAGCGCCTAGTACAGAAGAAGCTGTGGGGAGTCAAGGTCGAGCCGCCCAGACCTGGTCGTCGCCCGCGGTTCCTGCTTCACGACAAGGTCATTCAGACTCGGAACAACTACGACCTCGAAGTCATGAACGGCGCGGTCGGCCGCGTGACGTCAATCAAACAGGACGGAGCGATGGAGGTCTCTTTCAATGGCCAGACCGTGACCATCACCCCGGAGTCCGGTCACCTCTCCGACCTTTCGCTTGCGTATGCCTTGACCATTCACAAGACCCAGGGATCGGAGTTTCCCTGCGCCATCGTGCTGGTGCACAAATCCCACTCGTTCATGCACCACCGGAACCTCTTCTACACCGGCGTGACCCGCGCTCAGGAAGTCGCCATCGTGATCGGCGATCGCTGGGGCCTGCGCAACTGCGCCCAACGCCGACACCTGGAGCGGCGTAAGACGTTCCTCTCGCTGCTTGGCCAGCGTGACGGGAGCGGGCAATGAGCGAGACCAAGGCCGTACCATCGTCGGAGAAGGCCCTCGGGCTACTGCGCCGCTACTTCCTATGTCGTACTGACACCGTCGCCTTTCTCGCTCCCTGGGAGCGGCCTTCTCCAGCCAACGCGGACGGTCAGCTCGATGAGTTGCTGCTTGCCCATATTACAGGCAGCAAGGCACCGAAGGTCACCGTCCGCTATCGCAACTCCCGTGGGGAGGGTGTGGTCAAGGGGCACTTCCGCATTGGGGCCTACGCTCCCGCGCCCGATGGCACGACCCGATGGCTTTGCCTCGACTTCGACGGCGGCGACCACTCGGAGGCGCTCGCCGATCCGACTGCTACTGCGCTATCCGTTTATCAGGTCTTCGATTCGGCAGGCATGCGCCCCTATCTCGAGCGGTCGGGCGGCGGACATGGCTGGCACTTGTGGTGCTTCTTCGATCCGCCCGTCTCGGCGCGCAAGGCGCGGGCGATGGCGAAGGCGCTGCTGCCCGAAGAGGTGACTCTCGCCAGCGGAGAGCGAGCGCGACCGCAGACCGGTCGAGGGATCGAGGTCTTCCCCAAGCAGCCGAAGATCGGGCGCAACGGATTCGGGAACCTGGTGTGGCTGCCGTGGTGGTCGGAGGCGAACGGGGCCGCGAACCAGTTTCACCAGCCCGATGACAAGGGCGTGCTGGTTCCGTTCGCGCCGGAGGAGTTCGAGACCCTAGACGAATCGCGGGTGGACGGAGTCGTCGCCCAGGCGAGCACTTCGGGCAAAGACCAGCCGCGGGCAAGCCCGCCGCCTGCGAAGCCCCAGGAGACAACAGACGAAGCCTGGCGCGAGTGGCGAGAGAAAGCGCTGGCGGCGTTGCCTCTGGAAGCGGTCTACGGGCAGTGGTTGACCGGGAAGACATGCGCTGACGGCTGGCTGCAATGCCGAGATCCCTGGTCGCCGACGGGAGATCGTGATCCCTCGGCTGGTGTGGCCGATGGTTCAGGGCAAGCCGAGCGCGGGGAGTTTCATTCCTTCATCTCCGGCAGGTCACTGTCGGTCTTCGACTTCCTGGTGGAGCGGGGCGAGGTCGCTGATTTCCGCGCGGCCTGCGCACGTGTCGCCCAGATATCGGGTGTGGCCCTACCAACCGCGGTGCGGGACTCGCCGAGGAAGGAGGCGGCGCATGGTCCCCCGACGATCCAGGTCAATAACCGACAACTGCGCGATGTCGTCGGCGACGCTTGGAAGGCAGTGCATGCGGCCAATCGCCCGCCTTCGCTCTTCGTGCGTTCCGGCGCGCTTGCCCGCCTTCACCATGCGGACGACGGCCCGCGTATCGAGGCGGCCGACGAAGCCGCCATCTACGGGTTCCTCGCTCGCTCCGCCGACTGGGTGAAGGTGACTGACAACGGGGTGACCAGTGTCAGCCCGGTGCGCGACGTGGCGCGGGACATGCTCGCCTACCCCGATGAGCAGGTTCCCCAGTTGGAAGCCGTGGTATGCGCACCGGTCTTTGACCGCCGGGGCAAGCTGATCGGCGAGCCCGGATACCATCCGGCGGCGCGGCTTTGGTATCACCGTCTTCCCGGCTTTTCAGTGGCGACAGTGCCCGAGCGGCCCACCCCGGAGCAGGTCAGCGCAGCCAGGGATCTGTTGCTCAATGATCTGCTCGTGGACTTCCCCTTCGCCTCCGAGGCAGACCGCGCCCATGCCATCGCGGCGCTGCTGCTGCCTTTCGTGCGACGCATGGTGGATGGGTGCACTCCCCTCCATCTGATCGAGGCCCCTACCCCTGGCTCCGGCAAGGGGCTGCTTGCGGACGTGGTGGCGCTGATCGCGCTAGGCCGGTGCTGCGAACCGACGACAGTAACGCCGGACGAGGAAGAGGCGCGTAAGAAGATCACGTCCCTGCTCGCCCGGGCGCAGCCAGTCATCCTGCTCGACAACATCCGCACCGGGATCGAGTCCGCGCAACTGGCCTCGGCGCTGACCGCGGATGTCTGGTCGGATCGCATTCTGGGACAGACGCGGATGATCGACTTGCCCAACCGCGCCACCTGGCTGGTCACCGCTAACAACCCGCGCCTCTCCCTGGAGATCGCCCGTCGCTGCGCCCGCATTCGCCTTGACCCCAGAACCGACCGACCCTGGGAGCGGACTGCCTTCAAACACGCGCCGCTGCGGGAATGGATCAGAGCGAATCGGGCGCGGCTGGTGCATGCTCTCTTAGTGCTGGTGCAGGCCTGGATCGCGGCCGGTAAGCCCCAGGGACAGCGGGTGCTCGGTTCCTTCGAGGGCTGGTCGCGCGTGATCGGCGGCATCCTGCGCAACGCCGGCATTGACCACTTCCTGGGCAACACCGAGGAACTCTATGAGACCGCGGACACCGAGGGGAACGAGTGGCGGGAGTTCGCGGCGGCCTGGTGGGACGCCTATCACGAGAACTGGGTATCTGCCAAGGACTTGCTGGAGCTGGCCCTGGAGCGAGATCTGCTCGGCAGCATCATCGGCGACAAGTCCCTCCGCTCTCAGCAGACCCGCCTTGGCCGCGCCCTCGCGGCGGTTCGCGATCGGCAGTTCGGCGAGTGGCGCGTCTTGATGCGCCGCGACGCGCACACGAAAGGCACCTGCTATCGGCTCGATCCAGCAGGCGACTGCGGAACTTGCGGAACCTCATGCGGAACCTCAGGCCCCCAAGTTCCGCGGGAAAAAGGCAGCAATCACGAGCGCTCGTTGCCATTCGCGGAACCTTGCGGATGTTCTGCCGTACCCTCCCCTCACGCGCGCGAGGCCACCTCTGATACGACCTTCGCGCGCGCGGGGCGAACCCCCGTAGAAGTTCCGCAACGTTCCGCAAATGCGTCAGAGAGCCTTCCAGGGGCATCAGAAGCGAAATTCGACGCGGATGTTGAGGGGCGAAGTTCCGCAAGAGGTTCCGCGAGGTTCCGCGGGGACGCCCCGTTTTCTCCCCCTGACACTGACGAGCCTATCGATCTCGCACAGATACCCGATGGCGAAGAGGATGATCTGCAATGACGGATTCCTGCAGTCCCTGCGTCCTCAGTCCCACCCCAGAGTCTGAGCTGGGCGACTTCCTATCTTCGTGGTGGGAGCGCTTCCAGGACAGGTGGGTGACGGCTGACGAGCTGGCAGCGCTGGCCATGATAGAGGGCAACCTCCCCCAGCAGGTCGGCCCTTCCGGTTTTCGATCTTGCCGAAGAGCGCTGGGCCGTATCCTCTACGCGGCCCGCGACACTCGCGTCCGGGGCTGGTACCTCCGTTGGCATGGGGGCAGCCAAGGGAGGTCGCAGAGGTTTCGTCTCGAGCCAATCGAGGAGGGATACTCGACGTGACCACCGAGGCTGGGGTTCGAGACGGAGCGCAGCTCTACGTCGCCACCAACCTGGAGACGTGGGAGGCGAAGCCGCCAGTCCGACCCGACCAGGACGAGATCTGCGAGCCGTGCGGGTTTCGACGGCTCGACCCTGAGTATTACGCCTGGCTGCGCTCCAGGATGGCGCTGGCGCAGAAGCGCTACGAGCGGGGCCGGCTTCCTTCCCGGCAGTACGAGGACTTGCGCCAGCGATTCAACGCGGTTCACTTCTGGGCGGTCGAGCACTTCGGCGAGCAGGCTCTTCGGGAGGCGATGAGATCGCTCGACCCGACGCGCTACTCGCCTCCGATGGTGAAGGATTCGGAAGAGCCATCACCTCCGCCTCCGCACCTCTGCCTGACAGATGGAGACTGGCGCTTCACTGAACCTGTCTCAGCCGAGACCGTCGCCAAAGTTGATGCTATCCGCGATCAGGCGCTCGCGCTGGGTTGGTCGGAGGCGCAACTCTACCAGAACCGCGGGCGCTACAGTTTCCCCTGCGGCGAAGACTACGGCCTGGTCTGCTTTCTGAACGGCGATGACCGGGTAGGTGAAATCACTCCCCAGTCCATCGAGATCATCAGTTCGCGGGGCAGCCGACTGCGGTTCTACAACCGCAACGTCGATCAGCCGTGGCTCCGTCACGTGAGCCAAAGCGCGAATCCGCAAGGCAGTCTCGACGCTTTCGCGCGTTTTCCCGTAGGTAGTTAGTGGAGAGCCATGACAGCAACGAGCACGCACAACCTGGCGAGTCCGAGGGGCGTCGAGGCCGCGTTTGCGGGCATTCAACGCTGGAAGAGTCGCCATATGCGCTCATTCCCACGAATACCTGCGAACACGCCTCGATGTTCGCCAACTCAGGCCTTGATTACTTCGCCCTTCCGAGGAAACATTCACCCAACGGCTGTGAGCGCCGCTCCAGCCGAAATCAGGGCCGGAAGGGCCTCGCGCAACTCACAACAGGCGCTCGTCGTAGGAACACTCGCAGCCTGCCTTCCGGCAGACGAAGGAGGTAGTGCTGTGAGTACCACGTTGACGCCTGTCCGCCAAACGGCGAGCAGGCAAGAACCCCTGGGGGAGAATGGGCTGGACCTGTCGAGCTATGACTCGCAGGCCTACAACATCCTCTCCCCGGTCCTGCGACTGGACACGGCCGCTCCCTACCTGCGCTTCCGCGCGGTGGAGGTGCGGCTCGACCCCGATGCGAACCGGGGCGACTGCTATGCTGCGCCGGGGACGAAGTGGACGAGGGATCGCCGCACCGGCGAACTCCTGCCCACCCACGTCGCCCCGGCCAAGCCCGGCTTGCTGAAGATCGCTTCGGCGGCCGGGCTGGTCATCGACCCCCACGATTCCCGCCGCATCAAGCCCGACGCCTGCGAGCGCTGCATCGACATGGCGCGCGCCACCGGGCAGGCAGTGCGCTGCGGGGACTGCCCGTCGCGCTATGACGTCGCCTACCAGCATATCGGGGCAGTGCGGACCGACACTGGCTGGCGCATCGTCAAGGCTTCCTACGAATGGAACCTGGATGCGCAGCGGCGGAAGATTGTCCGCGAGGCGAAGAAGCGACTGGCCAAGGCCCAAGAAGAGGGCAAGCCCTTCGACCTGGAGGGTCACGTCGAAGACCGCGTCGACCAGGTCATCACCGAGCGGTTCGGTCTCGCCGAGACCAAGTCGCTGCTGCGCCTGGTGAGAGCGATCTGTCACCTGCGACAGGCTTATCTGCGGGAGGAGATGGCTCGCCCCTTCGTCGTGGTGCGCACCGAACTCGCCCCCGACTTCGCCGACCCGGCGGTGCGCCAGGCGCTGGCTGAGAAGGCGCTCGTCAGCGGAGCGGAGATCTTCGGGCCGGCCCACGAGGAGACGCCAGTAGCCGCACTGCGCTCGGCTGCGGTTGACGCGCAGGTTGTGGAGCAACTGGCAGGCGAGCCGGACTTCACGGATGCCGAAGCCAAGGCGGAGGAAGCCACGGTACCTGTGGATGACGAGCCCGCTCACAACAACGGGCAGACGCACGTGGCAGACAACGGGCCAATTACAGAACCCGCTCCTGCCGAGGGCCCGGGCGAAGTACCCGATGAGGAAGCGGACGCTGTTCGCTGTGACGACTGCAACGCCGCGTTGCCCGCCAACGTGGTCGCCTACTGCCAGAGCGCCAGAGGTCGGCAGGCCTTCGGTGGCGCGAACTACTGCTTCAAGTGCCAGAAGAAGCGTCGCGGTGAGGGCGAGAAAGGTGACGCCCGATGAAGTTCGTTCACACCGCGGATTGGCATCTGTCCTCGCAACGAGGCAGGCTCGACTCGGAGACCGGCTTGAACGCGAGGCTCATGGACTTCTACCGCTGCGCGCGATTCACCGTCGAGGACGGAATCGCCCACGGCGCGCAGGCGATCCTTCATGCCGGCGACGCCTTTCATGGCTGTCGGCCCACGCCCACGGAAGTGCGGCTCTTCCGCGAGGCGGTCGGGCCGGCCCTGGAGGCCGGGGTGCCCGTGGTGCTTTTGCTTGGCAACCATGACGCGCCCCGGTCTCCGGTGGAACGGCATGCCCTCGACCTCCTGCGGGAGACCAAGGGTCTGGCAGTGATCGACCAGCCCACGCTGCTGCACTTCCAGCACCTGAAGACCGAGCAGCGCGACTTCCTGCGGTCGTGCACAGCAGAGCAGGCTGACCTTCAAGTGTCCTGCCTGCCCTGGCCCAACAAGCAGTTGCTGCTGGCGAGCGAGGAGAACCGCAAGCTCGATCCCGGCCAGCTCAACGAACTGGTGCGGGAGAAGATGATGGACTGCTTGCGGGGACTGGCGGCGCAGCTCGTTCCCGACGTTCCCGCGGTGCTGCTCGGCCATTTCTCTGTCGACCTGGCGCAGGCGGGCGGGCAGAACCGACTGATGATGCTCGGCGGCGAGTGGACGCTGAACGCCCACGAGATCGCCGCGCTCCCCTTCTGCTACTTCGCCCTCGGCCACATCCACAAGCCGCAGATGGTCGGCGGGCTGCCGCACGTCTGGTATTGCGGCTCGCCCGAAGCGGTCACCTTCGGGGAAGAGGGAGAGGACAAAGGCTATCTCCTGGTCTCTCTCGAGTCCCAGGGCATCGGGGATACCGAACGCGTCAGTACCCCCTATCGGCGATTCGTCACCGTGGAACTCGGCGACGGCGCGGCCTTGCCACCGGCGGATGAACTGGCCGGCGCAATCGTGCGGGTGCGGGTTCCCCAGGCCAACGACGTGGACTTCAGCGCGCTGCGCCGCGACCTCGAAGCGGCCGGCGTGCATGAATATCAGGTCGAGACCGAACGGGCCGAGGCTGTCCGCCGCAGGGCGGTCGAGGTCTCATCCGAGATGGCGCTCGAAGAAGCGCTCAAGGCCTGGCTGGAGCAGAGGCCTGACCTACAGCCGATGACGGAGGCGCTCCTCGCCGAGGCTCGCACCGTCGAGCAGGCGCTCCAGGAAGGAGGTGCGGCGTGACGGAGAGATTGGTTGAAACCCGACTCGTCAAGCTACGGCTGACGCTACATGCCGATCCATTCCCGCTCCGCGCGGCGGTCAGAGCGGCCGGCCTGGAAGATGAGCGTGTGGACGTGACACCGCCGATGGAGGAAGGCGAAGACGCGGACGGCAGCATTGACCTGCTCTCTCTCGTCGAGATTGCAGATGTGCTGCGCAACCTGGAGCCGCGCCACGTGAAGGACGCCTGCCTCTGGGTCTGCCCGGGCGAGTCCCGTTCCGATCCGGTCTGGTGTGAGATCGGAATCAGTGGAGGCGGGTTCGCTCAGCGCGCCTTCGTCTCGAATGAACCCGACCAACAGCTGATGGCGGTCATGAGGGTGCGCACGGACCTGCTCGCAGAGGAACTGGCGAAGCGGATCGAACGCGCCAGAGTCATCCTCGCGGGGCGAGAGGTCGAAGGAGGTGCGGCATGAGACCACTGAGGATGACCCTGAACAACTTCCTCTCCTATCGCGGCGAGCATACCATCGAGTTCGATGGCATTACCCTCGCCGCGCTCACCGGCCCGAACGGGGCCGGAAAGTCGAGTGTGATCGACGCCACCCGCTTTGCCCTCTTCGGCCACACGCGGGGAGGTCTCGACGGAGTGATTTCCGAGGGCGAGCAGACCTGCCGCGTCGAGTTCACTTTTGCGCTCGGAGACGAAGCCTACCTGGCCTCACGTCAACGGAGCCGCAAGGGAAACGGCAGCACGCTGCTGTCTTTCCAGCGACTCGATAGTGGTTCGCCGATTGTGCTTGACGGCAAGAGCGTCGCCGAGACGCAGGCGCGCATCGAGCAGACGCTGCAACTCACCGACGACCTTTTCACCGTCACGGCCTGTGCGAACCAGGGCAATGCCGCGGCTTTCAGCCAGGCGAAGCCCGCGGCACGCAAGCAGGTGCTCTCCGATATCCTCGACCTGGCCGCCTGGGAACGACGGGCCGAGATAACGCGGCAGATCGGGCGCGAGCTGTCAGCGCGGGTCGAGGGTGAACGGGCGCGCCACGGGGCGCTGTGTGACGCCGCTTCCGGGGCGGACGGCTTACGAGAGCAGATCGCCCAGAACGAGGCGACACAGGGCGACGCGGCGCGGCAGTCGGCGCAACACGAGGGCGACCTCGCCCAGGCGCAGGAGGCCAAAGAGGCGCTGCTGCGCGACCGCGAGGCAGACCGCGCTCGCCGCAAGGAACTCGACGACCTTGCCGCCCGGGCGCAACGGGCGCAGACGGGCATAGGCGAGGCTGCATCCCGGCTCGAGTCGCTGCGACGAACCGTGAAGGACAAGCCCGTGCTCATGCAAGGTCTGCAGCGCGCCGAGGCAGCGCAGACCTATGCGCAGGAGCTCGAGGCAAAGCGCCAGGAGGATGAGCGCCTCCGGCACGAGGGCGAACTCCTCCGCCAACGCCAGCAGTCCGCGGTCGCGGAGCACGCTCGCAAGGTCGAGGCATTGAAGGAGCGCGTCGCTCACCTGCGAAGCGCCCACGACCGCGAGGTCAAGGGCCTCGATCAGCAGATCGCGTTGCTCACCAAGCAGAGCGAAGTGCTGGACGAAGTGCCGTGCGCCAACTCGGTTGACGAAGCCACGCGCCCTTCGTTCTTCGCCATTCGAGACAAGTGCCCGCTGATCGCTCAGGCGCGAAACGCCCGGACGGCGCTGCCCGCGCTCGAACAACGGCTGCAGCAGTTGCAGTCGGAGCGGCCATGGGCCGAAGATGAACGTCGGCTCAAGGAACTACAGGCGCAGACGGCCGGCGACCAAGAGGCGGCGCGCTTGCGCGAGATAGCGGAGCAACGCAAGGAGATCGCCTACGACTCGAAGGAGCACGCCGAGGCGAAACGTCAGGCTGGTCGGCTCCAGGAATTGCAGCAGGCGCTGCGTGGGGTAGAACGCGCTGAAGCTCAGATGGTCGAGGTGCAAGCCAACCTCGACGCTGTTCAGGCCGAGGCGAAGCAGATCGCGGAGCGTAAGACCGCGCTGGAGAAGGAACTCGGCCCGCAGCGCAACTGGGACGCGATGCTGGCCCAGGTGGAGCGCAGCATCAAGGAGGCGCGGGCGAGCATCATCGACCTCCAGAACCGTATTCAGCATCTACGCCAGGAGCGAGGCAGCCTGGAGGAGCGCCTGCGGGCGGCCGAGCAGGCGACGAAGAAAGCCGACGGACTGGCAGCGTCGCTACGCGAGGGCGAGCGACGGCTCAACGTGCTCAAGGTTCTTGTGCAGGCGTTCGGCAAACAGGGAATCCCTGCTCTGCTGATCGAGAAGGCCGTCCCCGACTTGGAGGCCGTCGCCAACGACGTGCTGTCGGTGCTGAGCGACGGCCGCATGTCTCTGGAGCTTCGCAGCCAGCGGGAGACCAAGGCGAAGACGCTCCAGGAGACGCTCGACATCATCATCGCCGACGAGCGCGGCTCGCGGCCTTACGAGAACTTCTCCGGCGGCGAGGCGATGCGGGTCGACCTCGCCCTGCGCATCGCATTGTCTGTGCTGCTGGCCAGCCGGGCCGGCGCGCGATGCGAACTCCTGGTATTGGACGAGACCGCGGCTCCCCTCGACGCGCAAGGGCGGGCGCTGTTCGTCGAGTGCCTCCAGAAAGTGGCCGAGCGCTTCGCCACCATCCTGGTCATCAGCCACGTGGAGGAACTCAAGGACTTGTTCCCCTTCCGCTTCGAGGTCACGAAGAACGCGGAGGGCAGTCGCGTGAACCTGGTCGCCGCGTGAACTGCGGCGGCCCGCCCCGGCTTTCGGGCCGGGGCTGTTCTTCTTCGCCAGGGAGCATCATGCACAAGTCACAGCAGAGAACAATCTACAAGGTGCGCTGGGGACGTATCGCCGAGACCGGCTTCCTCGCCCTCATGCTGTTCTACGTCTTCGGCTACCTCTACTGGCAGTTCTGGGCGTTCATCTTCTCGCCTGCAGCGGCGTGGGTCATCACCGCGCTCGTGTGTGGCGGGCTGCCGGCGGCGTTTCTATGCGGCCGATTCCGGCGCACGTCATGTCCGGGCTGCCGCGAGCGCGAGGCCACCATCAGCCTGCTAGAGGACCGAATCGTCGAGCTGCTCCGAGAGCGCGACCGCCTGCGCTTTCGGATTCACATCTCCCTCACTGAGATCGTATGCGGGAAGTCCGAATAGGCCATTGCGTAGAGGTGCTGCGGGACATGGAGGCAGAGAGCGTCCAGTGTGTTGTGACGTCTCCGCCCTACTGGGGGCTGCGTCGCTATGACGGCGAGCAGGAGGTGGTCTGGGGCGGCGATCTCGACTGCGAGCACGAGTGGACTTCGCGCCGATACTATGCCGAGCAATCGCTCGCCAGGCATAGTAGGGAGGCCTTCAGCGAGGCAGGCGAAGCCAACGTCGCGCGGTTGAAAGCAGCCCGCTGGCGAGAGGACTCCACCTGTGCGAAGTGTGGTGCCTGGCGCGGCCCGTTCGGCTTGCAGCCCACGCCGGAGATGTACGTGGAGCACACGGTGTATATCCTGCGCGAGATCCGGCGGGTGCTGCGGCGCGACGGAGTCGTCTGGTGGAACCTGGGCGATACCTTCTTCGGAAGCTGGGGCAACTACGGAGCGCGCAACGGCAAACAGCGGACGCGGCGCAAGGAACGCTATTCACGCGATGCATGGGACGGGTTCACCGGTCGTCCACCGATGGCCGGCGCTCACACGACACTGAAGCCCAAAGACCTATGTGCTATTCCGTTCCGCGTCGCGCTCGCTGCGCAAGCGGATGGCTGGTGGCTGCGGTCGGTAGTCGTGTGGGACAAGCCTAATGCCATGCCGGAATCGGTGAAGGATCGCCCGACCGAGAGCCACGAGTACGTGATTCTCCTGGCGAAGTCGGAGCGTTACTTCTACGACGCGGATGGAGTGCGGCAGTCCTACTCGGAACAGACCACCTGGGAGCCCTATCTTGTTCGGCACCAGAAGGACGCGGCCGGCACGCTCGCTCAGTCTCCCGGTGACACGAAAGCTCGGATTCGGGAGAAGGGAGCGAATCCGCTTGGTGCAAATCTGCGCTCGGTCTGGCGCTTCGGGACTGTCGGCTATCCCGGCAACCATTTCGCCGTCTTTCCACCCGAACTCCCGCGAAGATGCATTCTGGCCGGCAGCCCGCCGAAGGTCTGCGCCACCTGCGGCGCTCCCTGGAAACGGCGGACTCAGCGCGAGATCGACAACACCGGCTACCCGAACGGGCCGGGCGGGAACTACGCCGCCAAGGGTCGGCCGCCGGGCGGGCAAGAGAGCGACGATTCCAGCACCCTCGGCACAGTCGCCAGATATCGCGTGACGACGCTCGGCTGGGAGCCGACCTGCACTTGTCATGGTGAGCCCGAGAAGACCGTCGTCACCTGCGACGAGTGCGACGGCACGGGGCAAGCGATGGTCTATCCGGAGACCGGTCCGAACACCGCCGAGCAGAACAAGCCGCCATATGGTGAGAACAACCCGCACCTGGCGCGGTTGGAGAAGGAGGCCACTGACGAACCCTGTCCGGCGTGCACCGGCGCGGGAGAGATCGAAGCGCAGAGTTGGCCGCCGGAAGTCTTGGAGAGCTGGCCCAGTCGGCCCGCTATCGTCCTCGATCCTTTCGCCGGCAGCGGCACCACGCTCATGGTCGCCGAGGACCTGGGGCGGTGGTGGATCGGGATAGATATCTGCGAAGACTACCTCCCGCAGATCCGGAAACGCACCGCCCAACGTTCGCTAGCTGGAGCATTCGAGAATGCGACGCACTGAGGCCAGCCAGGCAATGACTCGGAGAGAGTTCAAGCGCGCTCTGAGCGCGCAGATCGAGGCCGTCGCCATGCTGGTGAATCAGCGGAACGCGGCCTACGCCCACGCCGATGCGCTCAAGTGCTGGCGGAAGCGCGGCCTCGCCGGCCTGCTGGTGCGACTGGAGGACAAGCTGGCGCGCTTCGACACGTTCATCGAGCAAGGCGGGGCGACCGAATCGGAGTGGCGGGAGTTGCTGAGCGATATTGCCGGCTATGGCTTGTGCGGTTTGGTGTGGTTGACGTACGGGGATGACACCCGAGTCAGGGAGGCAGTCTGATGCCCTGGCGCGGCTTCGAGGCACTCCCACCGTACTTCGGCGGCAAGCGCAGGCTCTGCCCGCGCATCTTTCGCGAGATCGCGCGGGTGCATCCGCGTGAGAGCTGGTCGTCGCTGCGTCTGGTCGACCCGTTCCTGGGCGGCGGCAGCGTCAGCCTCTATGCGAAGGCGCAGGGCTTCGGCGTGCTCTGCGGCGATCTGGCGGAGCGAAGCGTGATCATCGGCAAGGCGCTGGTGGAGAATGACGGCGTGAGACTGAGCGAGCAGGACTTGCTGCGGCTATTCGTGCCGGCCGAGGGTAACCGCCACGTGATCGAGCAGAACTACGTGCCCGACTGCTTCGCGCTCACGTCGGCGCAGTTTCTGGACAACGCCTTCGCTGTGGTGGAGCAGGTCGAGGACGAGACGAAGAGGTCGCTGCTGCGCCTGCTGCTGATCAAGTATATCTACTGGCTGCGGCCGCACTCGAAGTTCTCGTCGCCGGGCGCGTTCAACCGGCCCTTCGCTGAAGAGCGCTGGGATGATATCAAGGCGACTTACAAGCACGCCATTGCCGCCAATGCGACCCATCCGCTGCCGGCAGTGCGGGCGTTGGCAAAGGATATCAACCGCGCCGTCGCCCGCGGCGCGCAGGCGTGTCGGGTCATGAAGGGTGACGCGCTGGAGACCCTCCGCGCCGGAGACGGAGCGCAGGTGCTCTACCTGGACCCCCCTTACAGCGGCACGCTCTCTTACGAGGATGAGTACCGCGTTCTGGACGAGATCCTGGGCGAGCGCCACGAGCCTAGCGCGTTCTCCGAGCGCGACGGCCTCAGCCATTTCGCCTCGCTGCTCGAACAGTGCGGAGGTTACCCGCTCTGGGTGATCTCCTACGGCAATGCGGTGGCCGACCTCGACGCGGTGCGCGCCGCAGTCGAGCGCTTCCGCCCGACGCGGGCAGTGGAGATCGCTTACTCCCACATGAACGCGGTGGCGACCCAGGCGAAGCGGGAAGCGAATCGGGAGTTCATCATACTGGCTGGAGAGATGCTGAAATGAAGGTGTACGTAGCAGGTCCATACACGCCGAACGACGGACGGGAGGAGACGCGCCTCGAGAACATCCGCCGGGCGAGCGAGGTCGCTCAACGGCTGCTCAAGGCCGGGCACACGCCGTTCTGTCCCCACACCATGACCGCAGGCTGGGAAGAGACTTGCGGCTACGATGACTTCCTACGGCTGGGGCTCGAGTGGCTGGCGACCTGCGACGCCATCCTGCTGCTCCCTGGCTGGGAGCAGAGCAAAGGGACGCGGCGGGAACATGAGGAGGCTGTGACCCTGGGTCTGTTGATCACAGAAGACCTGGAGAGTCTGGTTTCCGCCTCCGCCGAGGCTACGGCGAACAAGTCGGAGGGTATGGACCATGCCTGAGATGATCGCGCGGGAGCGCATCCGACCGAACGACTGGAACGCCAACGCGTTCGATCCGGCCAACTACCCCAAGCTGGTCGAGAGCATCCGCGAGAAGGGCATCATGGAGCCGCTCAAGGTCATGCCCGACCCCGAGCGTGAGGGCGACTTCCTCATCGTGGACGGCTATCACCGTTGGAAGGCGGCCGGCGACCTCGGTCTCGCGGAGCTGCCATGCGAGGTCTGGGACATCTCGCCCGAGGAGGCGAAGGTGCGAGGCCTGCAGTTGAACTACCTGCGCGGCCAGCCGGTACCGGTGCGGCTCGCCAACCTGGTGCACGATCTGAACCGCACTTACGCGGTCGACGACCTGGCGAAGATGCTTCCCTGGTCGGAGAGCCAGCTGCGGGATTCGCTGGAGTTGCTGAAGCTTCCGGCTGACCTGCAGGGCAAGCTGGAGGAACAGGCCAGGCAAGACGCGGCGGAAGCCCCCGTTCCAGTGACAGTCGTGCTGTTGGGTAAGGAGCATGACTACTTCGAGGCGGCGATGCGTCAGGCGAAGCAGCAGCTGGGCAAGGGCGCACGGCGGGGCGAATGCCTGGCGGCGATCTGCAGCCACTTCGTATCGGGCCAGACCCGCTCAGAAGAGAACGCAGAGACGGAGACGGCGGATGACTGAGCGAGCAGCAGCAGATACTGAATACGAGGTGGAACTCTGGTCCATCGCGCGCCTGCAGGCCAATCCTCGCAACTACCGCTCGCACCCACCCGAACAGGTGCAGGTGCTGCGCGCGAGTCTGCTGCGCCACGGCCAGCAGAAGCCCATCGTGGTGACGCCCGAAGGCGTCATCCTGGCCGGGCACGGGGTGCTGGAGGCGGCGAGAGCGGCTGGCTGGCAGGAGGTGGCGGTGAAGGTCTACACCGGCAGCAACCCGGAGGCCTACCTGCTCGATGACAACGAGACAGTCCGGCTCGCGGTTGACGACGAGCAGATCCTGGCTCGACTGCTGCAAGAACGCCAGGAGGCGGGGACGCTGGATTCTACAGGGTGGGATGAAGATTCCCTCCGAGAGTTCCTGTCCCGACTGGAGACGGGACAGGAATCCGGCCTGATCGACCCGGGCCCGGGTGAGCCGCCGGCCGAGCCCTTCACGCAGGCCAGCGACATCTGGCAGTTGGGAGAGCATCGGCTGATCTGCGGGGATGCCCGCGATCCGGTGACGTTGGAGTCGCTTCTGGAAGGCAGCAAAGCCCAACTGGCTATCACCTCGCCTCCCTACGGAGTCGGCAAGGAATACGAGGAGAAAGGGATCACGCCCTGGTTCGAGACCGTCAAGCCGGTGATCGAGAACCTGAGCCGCTGCGCCGAGATCGTCTGCTGGCAGATGGTGGACTTGTACGCGACCGGCACCCAGTTCATCGAACCCACGCTCGCCTATTCCATCCAGCTCTTCATGCAGGCGGGAATGCGGCCCATCTGGATTCGTATCTGGGAAAAGCAGGGGCTGAACTTCGGCGTCGGCCCCTATCATCTCGTCTCCAACAAGCCGGCCCAGCAGTATGAGTACGTGGCGACATTCGCGGACGAGAACGCTCCATTGGACATGCCGGAAGAGCGGCCCTATGCCTTCGTGACGGCCTTTGCTCAGGCGCAGCATCGCTTCGTGCAACGACTGACTCAGGCGGAGCGCAAGGCCTGGGGATATGCAGGCGTCTGGAAGATCAACACGGTGCCTGCCAACGACCTGCATCCGGCGATGTTCCCGGTCGAGCTGCCGGAGCGCTGCATGAAGCTGCATTCAGATCCCGGCGGTCTCGTCCTGGAGCCGTTCTGCGGCGCGGGCACGACGCTCATCGCAGCCGAACGCCTGGGGCGGCGCTGCCGGGCAGTCGAATTGCAGCCGGCCTACTGTGACGTCACCATTGAGCGCTGGCAACGGATGACGGGCCGAGAAGCGATTCGCGCGGGCGACGGGGCGCGTTTCCCCAGGCCTGCGGAGGCGGGATAATGGCGCAAAATGACGCGCTCAGGGGGATGATAGGCTGATGCCGCGAGGAACGCCGGAAGAACGAGAGGCGATTGCGCGCCGGCAGGAACGGGTCTGGCACTTGCGCGTGGTGCGCAAACTGACCGAACAAGAGGTCGGCCAGTTGATGAGCATCTCCCGGCGCACCATCACCCGCGACCTGGCGGCGATGCGAGCGCGTGGGCAGGCCGCGATCTCCCTCTCGGCGGCATCGGAAAAGGCGGTCGTGGACGCCGGTCTGCAGGCGGCGTCGGAGTTGGACGCCATCGTCCGGCAGGCCTGGACGGACTGCATGGCCGCCCCCGACGGATCGCTGGCGCGGGTGGGCTATCTCAACCTGGTGCTCAAATCCATCAGCGAGCGGTTGCGCATCCTACAATCGCTCGGGCTGATGAAGAAGGTTCCGGAGGAATTGTTACTTGGCGACCTTGACTTACGACAACTCAGCGACGCCGAGATCCAGTCCGCCCTTGCCTTCCTCCGCACGTGTGCGGCGGATGCTCGAGGCGAGACTGGCGGCGGCGCTGAAGACGCGGCAGAATCCGCGTCCCTGGATCGAGACGAACCTGTGGATTCGGGATAAGCGGCGGCGAGTCATCCCGTTCATCTTGAACGAGGCGCAGGCCGACTACCATGCCCACGCCACCCAGTGGGACGTGATCCTCAAGGCGCGCCAGCAGGGGTTCACGACCTTCATCTGCGGCCGCTTCTTCGCCGACACGCTGCTGCGGCCGAACACGACCTCGGTGATCGTGGCGCATGACACCGACTCCAGCGAGAAGATCTTCCGCATCGTGCAGTTGTTCTGGGAGAGATTGCCGGAGGAGGAGCGACGGAAGGTGGGCCCGCCACGCTTCTCCAACCGCCGGGAGTTCCTGTGGCCGAAGATCAACAGCCAGTTCTACGTGGGGACGGCGGGGGCGCTCACCTTCGGGCGCGGGCAGACCATCAACAACCTGCACTGCTCGGAGTTCGCTTTCTGGCCGAAGCCGGAGGAAGCGCTGATCGCCCTCACGGAGGCCGTCCCCGCCGACGGACGCATCGTGATCGAGAGCACGGCCAACGGAATCGGCAACCACTTTCACGATCTGTGGACGGCGGCAAAGGCCAGGGGGAATCGATTCGCCCCTCACTACTACGTGTGGTTCGAGTCGCCGGAGTATCAGGCGCCGATCACCGAAGAAGAAGCGGCGGCGCTGCAAGCAGAACTGGCTGCCGATGAGGCAGCCCTCGTGCGGCGCTACCATCTGACCCTGGGGCAGATCAAGTGGCGGCGCGAGAAGCAGCGAGAGTTGCGCGACCGGTTCAGCGCGGAGTATCCAGAGGACGATGTCACGTGCTTCCTGGCAACGGCGCGGGCGTGCTTCGACCTG
>Ga0315280_10005685_pt1 | contig 17636 bp, 25 predicted proteins | sample YL17G06_40_MG_FD_203697 | JGI IMG/M metagenome (GOLD analysis project Ga0315280, IMG submission 203697) | Sediment microbial communities from Yellowstone Lake, YNP, Wyoming, USA - YL17G06_40 | ecosystem: Environmental > Aquatic > Freshwater > Lake > Sediment | place: USA: Wyoming | collected... | reverse complement strand
CCGTTATGTATCCCAGTTCACTCCAGACGAGAACCTCGACCGTGGCAAGCTCCGGATCGACAATCCAGTATTCCTGAACCCCAAAACCGGCGTAGATCTTCCTTTTGAGGTCGAGATCCTTGCTACGGTTTCCTGCCGAGAGAATCTCGATGACAAGGTCCGGCGCGCCCTGTAAGCTTACCTCACCGATGATGCCGGCTCGTTCCTTACGGACAAAGAGGATATCGGGCTGGACGACGTTTTCCTCAGAAAGGATGACGTCGCATGGCGCCTCGAGGACTTGACCGAGGCCGCTTGCTTTCACATGCTGAAATAGTGCCACCACCAGATTGAGAGACACCCTTTGGTGTTTTGTGTTGGGAGCGGCGACCACGTACAACTCTCCATCGAGGATCTCGTAGCGCTTGTCCTCGGGGAGCAGAAGGTAGTCGTTGTAGGTGAATCTGATCCTTGCCCGTCTCATGATTACCTTCGACGTTACCATCATCCCCGCAGCGTTTCAATCCTGACGTCCATATTGTTTCGCCCGTCGCCGTTCAATTTCGCAGAAAACGAGGCACGCATTTCTCTTGGTTTTCTTCGCGGTCTTTGCGGTCTTGGTGGTTCAGTTTTTTTGAAAACTGTTGATCTTCGGGGTCCTTGCGGTCTTCGTGGTTCAGATCACTCGCGCCGAAAAATGTCCGCGACAGAAATCTTGGCCTGAGGCGCGGCCAGGGGGGAGATGTGGTCTCCGGGGACGAACCGCTGGCAGGTGCGATAGGATTCCTGACCTGGGTCCCGGTACACTTCAATGCAGCGATCGATGATGTTGACGATCCAGTAGTCCTCGATGCCCGCCCGCGCATAGAGGCTCCCCTTGCGCTGGCGGTCATATTCCAGGGTGGTGTCGCTGACCTCGACCAGCAGTAGAGCGGTGGCAGGGTGTGCATCCCAGTAATCCCGGGCGTTCCCGGGGACGACTGCCAGGTCCGGCTCGGGCTCGGAATCGGGAGCGAGCGCAATGGGCAGTTGCGACCGTATTGAAAAAGCCGAGCCGAAGGCGAGTCGAAGCGCATCGTGAAGCAGCTGAATCACCGTGGCGTGGACGCTTCCCTGGGGGGTCATCTGCAGAATCTCTCCGTCGATCAATTCCACACGCTCGCCGGGAGCGAACATGTCGGCGGCGATCATTTTGTCGTACTCTTCTCGAGTCCAGCGCCGCATCTCGATGGCTTTCATGGATTCACTCCGCTGCAAGAGAGTATACGGCACCTCGCGACAACAGTAAATCATTCCACTGCATAATGTTTCGCCGAGGGCCATTTGCTTTCATAAAAAAGGCGAACAGCTGCTCTTGAAACACGAAGACCTCCAAGACCCCAAAGCACCTGTTTTTCTTTGAGGTCTTCGAGATCTTCGTGGTTTGCATTTTGCAGTCCCGACTACCGCTTCAGGCGTTTGATGGCTTTCTCGAGATCTTTCCGGTCGACGACGCGCATGATCGTGACGGTTTTCTCATCGATCCGATAAAGAAGCCGGTAATCGGCAATCCGCAACCGATAGAGAGGATAACCAAACCCTTTAAGCTTCTTTTTCAAAGGCGTGGATGGAAAGGGATCTTGTCGAAGGCTCATGATGCCCTCGATAATCCCGGAACAGACAGTCTCAGGAAGAGACCCGATGTCTCGTACGGCAGGTTTGGTTAATTGAACGGCGAAGTCGGTCACCTGAATTCTTATCGAGAGCGGAGGTAGTCCTCCAAAGAAACGACCTCTCCCTTCAAACATGCCGCCTCGGCATCAGCAACCATCTTTTTTATCCTTGGGCTGTGTTCCAGGACGAAATCGTCTAGATCGTCCTCGGCAAGTGCTGTCAGGGATACCGCCGGCTTACCCCTGTGGGTGATAATCACAGCTTCTCCCTTCATCACCATCCGAAGAAGTTGGTTGGTCTTGTTCTTTAATTCGACTGTATTCGCTACTTTCATGCCGCGGCAACCTCCTGATCGTACGAAGCTATTTTAATAGCCATATAATGCGCGCGTCAAGGGATCCTTTTTGGGAACCGCGAAGAGCTCCAAGACCTCAAAGCATCTCTATTTCTTCGAGGTCTTAGAGGTCTTAGTGGTTCAGTTTTGAAAGTCATGTTTCTTTGAGGTCTTTCTGGTCTTCGTGGTTCAGTTTTGTTAAGCGATGCATAATCGCAAGCAGTCCCAACGCAATCCAGGAGAAAATGCCGACTTTCGCCCCCAGGGCAATGGCATCCGTGATACCAAAGACTTGCTGGGCCACTATACCGCAAACCAGTCCCTGGGCCGAGCATCGGATCCATGCCTCCTTGGAATGCCGCCACACAAAGATCCCCATGCTAATCGCAGTAGCAAGCAGAGCCACGTAGGCCACGAGTCCGGGAATTCCGAGGTCGAGCGCGGTTTGCAGGAGCTGGTTGTGACAATGCGCAATATCCGTATCCGGGGACGTAAGAAAAAGGGGGTAGAGGACATGGACAACCTTGCGAAAGGTATTCATACCCATGCCTGTAAAAGGGAAATCGGATATGCCGTAAATCGCACGATTCCACACTTCCAGGCGCCCGTCAATGGAACTGCCGACACCGGAAGTTCCTCCTATGCCCGACATAATGGAATCGCCGATCTTTCTCGGCCCCAGCCAGACCACAGCGGCTATCCCGGCAAGGGCAACAATCCCACCGAACCATCTGCCCCCGCGAGAACTCCAGGCGAGGAGCACCAGGAGGCCGATCGCCAATCCCAACCAACCCCCTCGAGATTGGGTGAGGATCACAACTCCCCCCGTGATCAGGAGTGTAGCCAGTAATGCTACGAACAGTCTCCGCTCAGGTTTCCGGGCCGAGGCGTTGCGCATCAGACGATAGGCTAACGCGACCTGAAGAGGAATGAAAAGGATCAAACCACCGGCAACACCGTTCGGTTGAAAACCCTCTTCGGCCCCTTGCAGGCCCCTGATCACCGCGGGAAGGCGGGACGTTATCTTGGCCAGAATGGCAACCTTAGTTGCCCATTGAGTGCCCAATAATCCAATGAAAGCCAGAGCAACCCCACCTAATAGGAAGGCCGCCAACATCAAAGCGACGTGACGTTGCTTAAGAATCGAGTCAACGATCGCGATGAAGGCCGCAGCGCCCAAAAGGATTCCGGCCACTTTCGGCAGGCTTTGATGAAGATCGTAAGTAGCATACAGGCTGATAAGAACCATCAGAAGGAGCAAGGACAAAGGAAGCAGGGCAGGGGTAGGCTCTACAAGTCTCCTCGTGATCGCAAAATGCAGCGCCAACAGCAATGCGAGGCCTAAGAAGAAAACGCTTCGTTTCGGGGTGGGGAAAAGAAAGAGAGGCGACAGGAGCAGTACGAGAGCCGGTTCCGCCCAAAGCACCCAAGACCTGGAGACCGGTGGCCGGCAATTCGCGTAGATCGTCGTCAAGACGCCGACGAGCGATCCCCCGAGGATGGCAGTGGACAGAGCGAGATAAGGATGATCCCCGATCAAGGAGATTGCAGCCAGGCTAATGAGCACCCACCAGAGCACGGCATCAACCATGCCAAAGCGAAATGGCTTCCCCTGGAAGAAGGTCAGTTTGCTTTTGAACCACAAAGACCTCGAAGAGCTTATTCTTCTTTGAGGTTTTCGAGGTTCAGTTTTTCGGGCCTGACTCAACACTACCCCTCAGAAAAAAGGCCCTCGAAACCATCAGATCGCGAGGGCCCAAACAAATAAAGCAAACCGCGAAAACCTCAAAGACTCAAAGGAATCTAAGACCCAGCTGCCGCTGCCGCAACTTTCCTAAGGTCGTAACCGGCCTTCTTCCCGTCCTCATAGAACATCTTCACGGTGTCCAAAGAATGTTCCTGCAAATCCTTCCCTATGAGGCTAAGCTTCTTGAGCAAGTCATTCGTCATCGTGATGACGTGGCATCCGGCCATCTCGGCATGAAAAAGGTTGAGCACTTCACGAGGGCTCGCCCAGATAAGTTTGACGCCAGGATAAGCCTGCAACAACTTTACGGATTCCGCCATCATGCGAATTGGATCTCGACCCGTGTCTGCGATGCGGCCGGCGAAGACTGAGATATACCCGCCGGGTCCGCCCGTGAGCCAGGCTGCGGAGGTCCGCACCTGGCTTAATGTCATCAGTGCCGTGACATTCAACACCACGCTGGCCTGCGCCAGTCGTCGCACGAGCTTATCGGAGCTCTCGCCGCGAGTGTTTGTCACGGGTATTTTGACCACGACGTTGCTGCCCCAGCTCGCGATCTCCAGCGCCTGGCGTTCCATCTCGTCGAATTGGTCGGCGAAGACCTCAAAGGAAATCGGACGATCTTTGATGTCGAGCAGAATCTCTTTTGCGAAGGCCCGGTAGTCAGTGACTCCCGCCTTTCGCATGAGAGTCGGATTCGTGGTGAAACCTTTTATCAGGGGGTTCCGATACATTTCCAGCATTCCCGCCCGATCGGCGCCGTCGGCAAAGATCTCGATACTGAATTCATGTAGTTTCTTCATTGAAGGTCTTCCTTGACCGGCATGGTGATGCACCGTTTGAAAAACTCAAGATCCAGCGCGCAGCCTCGAGGAGCGACGTCGCACGATGGTCCGGAGTACTGCCAGCCGAATCCCTATAGCCGTGATCTATGAGAACGGTTCGACACCCGGCGCGACGGCCGGCTTCGATGTCTTTCCAGCGATCCCCTACCACGAAACTTCGCCCCAGATCGGTCTTCCAGTCACGAGCGGCTTCTAGAATCAGGCCGGGTTGGGGCTTCCGACACGCGCATCCATCGGGCTCGTCGTGATAGCATACTCGAATGTCGTCTAGAGGTAAACGCTTTTTCAGCGTCCAATTTATGCTGTCGACAAATTCCCGAGGGAGCGTTCCCCGAGCGACGTCGGGTTGGTTGGTCACGACAATTAGGAGGAAGCCTGCGGCGCGCAGGCAGGCGAGCGCCTGGGGTACGTCGGGAAGGATCTCCAGTTGGCTCAGGTTCGCAGGCGGGTAAGGCTTGTCCTCGCGCATGATCGCGCGGTTGATAACGCCGTCGCGGTCCAGAAAGACCGCTTGCCGCGTCATTGTATCGATTCCCATTTTGTAGGCGCAACCTTGAGGGCGGGATGAGACACGAGCAAATGCCAGATCAATGCCTGAAACGCCTCCGTGTGCGGTGTAATCGATTCGGGATTGACGGTTGGAATGATGACACACGCATCGGCTACCTGCGCAGTGTAGCCGCCGTCACGGCCGACGACGCCCACGACCTTTGCCCCGACCTCGCGCGCATGCCGCAGCGCCGACACCAGGTTCGGGCTGATGTTTTTCTCAAGACTGCCGCCACCCACAGAAAAGACAAAGATCATATCTTTTGCAGACAACTTGCTAATCCTGAGCCATTCGACAAAGACGCTGCCCCAGCCTTCATCGTTAGTGCGGGCTGTGAGCTCCGATACATTGTCTGTCGGAGCGTATGCTTCAATCCCGCAGAGCTTGCGGAAGTCGTTCACCGCATGGGAGCAGTTGGCCGCGCCTCCGCCGACGCCCAGGAAAAACAGACGACCCTGCCGAGCGCGCAAGTCTGCCAGCAGCGCAGCCATCTTTTCAACTGTCCCCAGGTCCAATTGCTGCAAGATTGCAATCGCTTCATCCCGATGCTTCTCACAATAATTCATCTTCTTTGAGGTCTTAGAGGTCTTCGTGGTTCAGTTTTTTTGGTGAATCTCGTTCGCAGGCTTAATCTAACGCCCCGCATCACGTCTCGATAGCCATGCGGAGATCAGCCGTTACGGGGAGTTCGAGAAAGTCGCTTCGTAATAGCCGTGTTGAAAAGAACAGTATTTCCAAGTTCTCAATTTCACCGGTCTTAGGATTAAGCCGGGCAACCACTTCATCACCAAGCTCCTGTGATTCCTGTTCAGCGTAAGGTGCGCGCTTGCTGATGTAAAGGATGTCTGCTTCCCGATCGTATTTGAAGCTCAGCCTTTTTTCCATGTCAGCCAGCGTTTCGGCGATCAAAGTGAGATGGTCCGGAACAAGGTCCGGATCGCTCCATCCCGATGCCTTTCTGAATAGTTCATCTTTGAGGTCTTAGAGGTCTTCGTGGTTCAGTTTTTTATTTAGTTCCCGCAGTCCGGTGAGAGACCCAATTTCGTAAAAGCGTTCTTTGACTTCAAACCCAGCCAGCTGATCTTTCGACACAAGATCCTGGTAAACCGTCTCCAGATCGAAATTCTGATCCGAAGGATAAGCAGCCAGCACATCGGCTCTCAATATTCCGAGACCGTAGTCGATATGCTGCATTTCCGATGTTCGATGTTTCTTGTCGTAGCGCAGGATGCGTCCCTTCTTGAACACCACATTGCTGCGATCCCACCGGTTGAGGTTGCGATACACCGTCATCAAACCCGGCTTTCCGGAAGCCAGGAATGCCTCTTCGATACGGCCGTAATCGCACTCCAGGTAGGAATCGCCGTACAGAACAAAAAAAGCCGCACCCAGAAGGGGCAAGGCCCGGCGCAGGGCGCCTCCGGTGCCCAGTGCCTTAGGCCCGTCGTAGGAGTATCGGATGTCCATCCCCCACCGGCTCCCGTCACCAATCGCGGTCTCCACGAACTCACCGAGGTACCCAACACAGAACACTATGTGCGAGAGGCCGTGGCGGCGCAGAAAATCAAGCTGGTGCTCTGCGAACGGCTTGCCGGCGACTTCGATGAGCGATTTCGGCGTCTGCTGCGAGATATCGCCGAGCCGCGTGCCCAGCCCGCCGGCCAAAATCGCGACAGGCAGGCTCACGCCAGGATCACCTTCGTCCCTTCGAAATCGAAGCGGAAGCGGACTTCGTCCAGGTGGGCCTGTGCCATCGCCTGACGGAGCTTCCTGCGGTCTTCGGCATAAAACATGAGGAAACCGCCACCCCCCGCGCCTACCAGCTTTCCGCCGATGGCGCCGTTCTTTTTGCCCAGTTCGTACCATTCATCAATCTGCCCGTTGCTCATCCCGCCCGAGCGCTTCTTTTTGTGCGCCCAGTGTTCGTGCATGATCTCACCGAACAGTGCTGTTTTTCCTCCTTCAAGAGCTTTCTGGCTGCGGTATCCCAGTTCCTTGACATAATGGAGATTACTAAGCATCTCCTCGTCGTCCTGCTGCGTCGCCTCAACCTGATGCTTGAGGATCCCGCTGGCACTGCGTGCGAAACCGGTGAAGAACAACAGGAGATTGTCTTCGAGGTCGTAAAGGGTTTCCGGTGTGATCCTCAGCGGCGCAGCGTCTACAGTGTCATCGGGATTGAAATGGAAACAGGTAATGCCGCCGTAGGCCGCAATATATTGGTCCTGCTTGCCAATGGGCTCCCCGAGGCGGTCTATTTCGATCTCGCAAGCAAGCTTTGCAATCTGGCTGGGAAGGAGGAGCTTGCGCTCGTGGGCATAGAGAGACTTCAGCAGCGCGGTCGTGAAACTTCCAGAGGAACCAAGGCCGGTCCCTGCCGGGATGTCGGCCAACGTGGTGATCTCAACCTGTGGGACCTTGTATCCCATCATGCTGACTGCCTCGCGCACGATGGGATGCTGGACTTCCTCGATGCGATCGACGTGTTCCAATTTGGAATATTTGAGAAAGATACCTGGGGTAAACGGACGCATCACTGTAACGTAGACATATTTGTCGATCGCGGCTGCAACCAGGAATCCGCCGTGCTCGCGGTAATACGAGGGCACATCCGTCCCTCCTCCCCCAAATGTGACCCTCAACGGACTTCTAGCTATGATCATCCAATTTAGCCCTCTCCATCCGCCCCCTTTCTCCAGTGGTGTCGCAAAAATCTAGGCAGCGTATCGGACAATTTCCAACTCTGCGCCCTTGTTGGCGGAAGTCAGCATTTTTTCCACTTCCGTCATGACAGGATCTGGGATCAAATATTCGCTGCACTGTAGACACTGGACGACAGGAAGGTCCTTCACGATTACGATAGTCGATTCGCTGATCTTAAACGGCAGGTCGGTGCGTTTTTGCTGCATCAGACCGCCACAAACGCGGCACTTCATGGTTCTCTCCGTTTTCGAAATCCCTCATCCCACTTGTCTGGATCCGGATAGTATGCAGTCACGACGCGAACGTTCTCATTCTCAGCGTCAACTGCGATCACTATGTGAAAAATCCTGGACCCGCTCACCCCGCGAATCAGGTAGCTCGGTAAATATTTATCGCCAGGATACTCCTCAATGATCTCGAATGAATCAGCTGAGTCAAGAATCATCTGTCTCGGTATGGATCGCAGTCCCAAGCGCATGTTTACGTGATAGGTCCAAAAAACGCGTCGTTCGCGCGCGCACTTCTTAATGAATTCCAATGAGGCCTCAGGGCCCATTTTGTTTACTTAGGGGCCTTTGCGGTTATCTTTTCCACAATCTCAAGTGCCGCTCGAGCGTCATCAAGACTGGCCGCAGGGGTTCTGCCCAGCCGGATATCCTCCAGGAACTCCGCAAACTCGAGCTCCCACGAGTTATCCCTCATCGGGTATTCCCAGATCGTGGTTTCCGGCGGACCCATCTGGGGCAGCATCTTATAATATGCCAGCCGCTCGACGCCATAGCTGCCGCCGAGTCCCTCTATATGGAGTTTCGCTGCCTTTCCGTAAATCTCTAGGGAGAAGAGGTTCTTCCACTCCGTGCATGAAACATGGAGGAACGCCAGCTGTTGCCGGGGAGTCTTGAGCATCATAAACCCATTGTCATCCACCGGCATGTTCCAATAGTACGTATGAGCAAATCCGCTTACTTCACAGAAATCGCCCAGAAACCAGCGCGCCAAATCGATCAGGTGGACCCCCTGATCGATCGTTTCTCCGCCGCCGGAGAGGGCGGGATTTGCGCGCCACTCCTTCTCATATCCGATCCGCCCTCCGTGTCCGTAACAGCCCCGGACGAACATCATTTCCCCAAGGGCGCCGGCTTCGAACAGTTCGTGGGCCTTCCGCAGCGCGGGATGATATCGGTGATTGAAGCCGACGCGCACGAGGCAGCGGGATTGGCGGACTGCCGCGATAACAGGTTTTAGCTCGGCAGAGGAGCGGGCCGCAGGCTTTTCCACCAGGACGTGTTTCCCCGCCTGCACGGCCGCGAGGGTGATCTCAGCCAAAGTGTCGTTGGTGGTCGCAACGATCACGATGCCCACTCCGGGATGTTGAACTGCCTCGCGCCAGTCGGTGAATGCCTCAACGCCCGGGAATTCCGCTGTCAGAGATCTTGCCTTTTCGCCTATCTTGTCGGCACATGCGGCAAGCCTTGCAGGTCCAAGGGCTTGAGATCGCCTGCGGCCGATGAGCCCGCAGCCTATTATCCCAATGCCGGGAAAAAGGAGACTGTCCCCTTTTCCACCGTGAAAATCCTTATTCGGAATCTGTCACTCCAAGTAGGCGTTTTCCTCAATCCTGCTTGCTGTTCAGGAATGGCTCTCAGCAACCAGTGATTCTCCTCCCGTGCTGGCCCAAGCCGGATCTGGGACATCGACTACCACCATCTGCGCCTCCGCCTCAAAATCCACCTCGGATTCGAGCATTTCCTGGGCTCCAACCGCAAGCGACCGCATCAATTCCTCGTGGGTTCTTTCCTGAGCATTCACTCCTGGCAGATCGATCAGCCAGCCGATCCACCAACCGCCCCTTTTTTTGATAATCGCCCGGTATCTCATTACCTACCTCACAAACGGCAAATCAAGATCCTTACATATTTTCCGTGCCAAGTCGTCCACAATCTCAGTGTGGCGAGGAACCTGTGCCTCCATTTACAAAAAATCTAACCACGAAGACCTCTAAGACCTCAAGGCATTGAATTTTATATCCTTTGAGGTCTTTGAGGTCTTTGAGGTTCGGCTTTTTCAGCCTCAGTCGTAGCCACGATCCTTGGGAACGATGCGACGCAGCGTATAGATATCGCTTTTCTTCAGCTCCTCAAGACGCTCCGGGAAGCCCTCCCACGGGTCCCAAACCGCGCTGATCAGCTTTCCTGTGATGCCATCGCTTGCGGACGAAGCAAGGAAAACTGCGAGGTCGGCGCCCTTTTCAAGAGGTGCCCCTCCCTGCTCTTTCTGCCTAAGGGACTGGTCGTAGAAGTCACGGCCGACCCTATCGGGGCCCGCGGCAAGCACTTCATCCAACAAGCGGGTATTTAGCGGCCCCGGTGCGATGGAATTCACATCGATATGGTATTCCCTCACCTCTTCCGCCAAACTCTCGGCAAAGCGCACGACAGCCGCCTTAGAGGCGGCGTAGGCACTGATCCGGGGCAGCGGATTGGTCGCGCCGCCACCGGAAAGCTGTATGATCTTGCCATATTTCTGTGCCTTAAAATGTGGCAGCACTGCGCGGCACATCAGGATGGAGCCATAAAGGTTGATCTCGACCGCGCGAACCCATTCTTCCCAGTCGATCTCTTCGATCGTCCCCTTTGGACCGTAAACTCCGGCGTTGTTAACCAGAATGTTAAACGTGGAAAAGGTGCTTCTGGCGACCCCAACCAATCGGTCGACATCCTGGGGATTGGAAACATCCGCCACATAGGCCGAGACCGTTTGTCTCGGTGAGGCGATGACCAGAAGTTGGCGGCGCGCCTCTTCCAGCATCTCTCCGTCGCGAGCACAGAGGAGAACTCCCGCACCGGCTTTTACGTAAGCGCGAGCAATAGCCAACCCGAGGCCTTGACTGGCTCCGGTAATCAGCGCGTTTCTCCCCGCAAGGCTATACTTCATGGTAAACGTACCCCAAGATGCTGTGTGGGCGGACTTTAAAGGCCGTCTCAAAGCTCGGCCTGCATCCCTTACGATTTGAGAACGCCAAAGAGATTCCACATCATGCGGGCTTTCAGTCTCTGTCTGAAGACTCCCATTCCTCGCGAGTGACTTCAACCTGGCGGAGCAAACGCGACAGCAAATCCGTACTTATCTCGCCACGATGCGGATTGGGCAGGGTGAGCCGGCGCGTGCCGCGCATCATGAACTCGTGGCGCCCTCCGGAAAATGGGCCTTCAAAGCCAATATATCGTAATCGTCGGATAAGGTCACGCCGCGAGACAGGGGCAAGGCGCGACATTCAGCTTGCCACGGCCTCAGGGAGTTTGAGGGTTACGCTTCCGATGGCGGGTATGGGCAAGGATTTGGCTATACTAAATAGCAACCAATCTTCGACGGCTTCCGCCAGATTTCTGCGGCATGCTTCAAGCGTCACACCGGAGGCCCACACACCTGGTAATTCGGGAATCTCACCATAGTAAGGTTCCTCATCCTTGATCATCTCATAATGAGCGTGCTCCAAGGCTTCATTAAGGTAACGAATGAGCATGGTTGTTCCTCTTCATTTCACGGGTAAACGCTCCAACCAAGGATAGCATCACTTGAGGAGGTGTTGTCTGAAAATCTCGGACTGCCTGACAGGTTTGATCATTCTTTTTGTCTACCCACCACAAACTAACGGATTGCACAGTAAACAGGTTTTCCCACAGTCATGTAGCGAATTCTGGAATCGGCGCCGAGCGTCGAGGCCAGGAAGCGGCTGGCGTCTAGCACGGTCGGACTCTTCATTGTGGAAACCAGCGTGGCAGCATCCATAGTCAGGTATTCCGGCCATTCGGTAGCCACAACCAGGGCTTCGGCGCCAACAAGCGCGTCGCGAGCAGTGGCGACCAGGTGAATCTTACCGCTAAGCTCGGCTGGTAGCGACTTTACGACCGGATCGTGTGCTTGCACGAAAGCACCTTGCTGCGCCAGCCAGTCGCACAGTTCTACGGAAGCCGACCGGCGCAAAGTGTCGGTACCCGGTTTGTAAGTCAATCCCCATATGGCAATGCACCTTTCCCGGAGATTGCCTAACAGTTCCTCTAGCTTTCGTCGCGGCCAATTCCTGTGGGCGTTGTTGGCGGCATGGACGCCGCAAAGAAGATGGATTGGCAAATGATGTTTGGAGCCGATTTGAGTGAGGGAAGTGATGTCACGGGCCAGTGTTCCGCCGGCGAAGGCCGCCCCGGGCGAGAGGTAGGCTCTCGGTCCGATGCGCGATTCGCTCTTGAGGCCGCGCTCCACCTCCTTGGCGTCAGCACCCACCTGCTCGCAGATCCCCGCAAGTTCATTGATGAAGGTCACCGAGGTAGCCAGGAAGGCGTTGACAGCATGCTTGGTCATTTCGGCGGATTCCACCGACATCCATTCGATGCGTGGGCTCCACGGTCGGAATATCGCTTCGATGCGTTCTTTGTCTTTCTCGTTCCGGACGCCGACAACAATGCGGTCGGGCTTGGTGAAGACCTCGATAGCTTTGCCCAGGCGCAGATTCTCGGGAGAACAAGAAAAAGAAATGTTCTTATCGGGACAAGAATTTTCCAGGTGCTCCGTTGATCCAACAGGCAATTGCGAAGAGATCAGCACTAGCGTGCCTGCATTCAGATGCGGAAAGAGCCTTTCAATCCGCTCAATAACGTACTCGACATCCGCATTGTCATCCTGATCCACCGGTGTGTCGTATGCCACCCACACGACGTCCGCGCGTTCAACAGCTTTGGCGGCTTCGGTGGTGAAACTCAAATTGGCAGAGCCTTTTATTAGCTTCTCCAAACCAGGCTCAAAAATCGGAGGCTTTCCCCTCTTGAGCCCGTTCACCACGGCGGCGTCGAAGTCCAGTCCAATAACTTCATGCCCCCCCGATGCCAAGCATGCCGCCGTTACGGTTCCAAGGTGCCACAATCCAAACACGCAGATTTTCATTTTTCTTTGAGGTCTTCGAGGTCTTAGTGGTTCAGGTTTGTCGTTCCAGCACCCACTGGTTTCCCTCCAAAAAGCGGAGCGTACGTATTACCGACTCTCGTATGCTCAGCTTCGGCACCCACCCCAGTGAGCAGATTCTGGAGCAGTCGAGGAAGATGAAGGGACTGTCGCCGATCCAGCCTCTCTTACCGCCGGCGTATGTCAAATTTGGCTTCATCCCCAGGTGCTCGGTAATCCATCGGATGGAATCATTGACCTCGCAGTATTCATCCGTGCCCAGGTTGAAAATGTTGACTTTGTCGTGTGCGCGCTCGATCGCGACCAACATGGCGTCGAGGCAGTCCTGGATGTAGAGATATGATTTTCGCTGGTGCCCATCGCCCAGGACGTACAATTCGTTTGGATTAGCCAGGAGTGCCTTATAAAAGTCAAAAACGTGGCCGTGGGTGTAGCGCTCGCCAAGGATGGAGACAAAGCGGAAGATGTAACCCTGGAAGCCGAAGCCCTCGCAATAAGCTTCGATTAATCCCTCGGCGGCAAGTTTGGCGGCGCCGTAGAGGGATGTCTGAAGAGGGAAGGGGGCGTTTTCCGGGGTTGGAAAGATGTCCGGCTCGCCGTAAATCGACCCTGTGGAGGAAAAGGCGATTCGGCGAATCCCGTTCGCGCGCATAGCTTCGAGCACGTTGAAGGTGGCGATGATGTTCTGCTCGAGATCTTTGCGGGGGTGTTCCGTACCGAATCTGACGTCGGCGTTGGCAGTAAGGTGAAAGACAAATTCGCACCCGGCCATGGCCTGTCCCAGCTTGTTGAGATCAAGCACATCCCCCTCGACAAGGCGAAACTTATCGGAATTGCAGGCATGCTCAAGAAACTCCCTCTGCCCGGTGGAAAAATTGTCATAAGCCACCACCTCGTGACGATCATGGAGAAGCCGGTCAACCAGATTGCTCCCGATAAACCCCGCCCCACCGGTAACTAACATTTTCATTTTTCTTTGAGGTCTTCGAGGTCTTCGTGGTTCGTCTTTATGATCCCGTCCCGGCGAGCACAGCCCAAACAGTCCGAAATAATATCTTGAAATCCAGCCAAAGCGACCAGTTGTCGATGTACTCAAGATCCATTCCGACCCAATCGTCGAAATGGTTGATCTTGTTTCGACCCCGTACCTGCCACAGGCACGTGATGCCTGGTTTTACGCTCAGCTTCCTCTTGTGCCAGAACGCATAGCGTTCGAGTTCGTGTCTGAAAGCCGGACGAGGGCCCACCAGGCTCATATCGCCTTTGAAGACGCTCCACAACTGTGGGAGTTCGTTGAGACTGTATTTGCGCAAGAGGCGGCCGACAGGTGTAACACGCGGGTCATTCTTGATCTTAAACACCGGCCCCGTCATCTCGTTGCGCTCGATCAACTCCTGCCTGCGCTCGTCGGCGTCGGCCTCCATCGTGGTAAACTTGTATCCTGTGAACTCCATCCCGCTTCTGCCGACCACTCGCCATTTGTAAAGGACTGGCAGTCGCGGCGTCGTAATCTTGATCGCCGCCGCAATCAGCAGAAATATTGGCGAAAGAAGGATCAGACCGACACCTGAAACCACGAAATCGACAAGGCGCTTGATGAAGAGAGCATCAGAGTCCCAGTGAGGTGGCGTCAAGACCACGGCTGGAAGATGCAAGGCCTGGAAAGGAAAAAGCGTACGCAACCGGACGGTCTCTCCCAATAGAAGCGCTTCCGGAACGATACGGAGCAGGATGCCAAGATTGTCGCAATCCCGAATAACCTGCGATACCCAGTCGCCATCCGTAGTCGGTTGTATGGCGATGACCTCATGGACGGGTTTGCTGATGAGGAGGTCACCTAGTTTGCTCACATGGCCCAGCACTTTCGGATAGGATGGCGCGCAGTGATGCGAGTTTGCGGCCTGAGCAGCAGCGAGAGCGATGGATTGACGCTCTTGAACCTGCAGGCACCCTAGGATCTTGTATTGCTTTGAGCTGACGTTTTCTGCAAAGTACTGCGACATCCACGTAACCGAAGAAGGTAATCCGACCAAGAGTATGTTCTTGGCGTAATAGCCTGCTGCCTGGCGCCGCCTATAATATGTTCGGAGAGCTAGTCGGTAGCCGGTCAGACCGATCGCGCTTGCGATCGCAAAGGAAAAGAGGAGCAATCGGCTCAATCGTATCGAAGGATTATGCAGAGCGAACGGAACAAGAGAGACGATGCTTAGGCCCAAAAGTGACGCAACCGGACCTGACAAGAGGATCCTCGTAATCGATTGGTGAACCCACTTGCCGTAATTACCCGCAATCTCGAGAAACACTATCATCGTTAGAGTTGCAATGACTAGGATCCAAAGCTGATCTCTTATCGGCTCAGGGACATACTCCGGCTGCGGCGACAGCGCTGCAATATAGCTTAACTGCAAGATCCCAGTCGATGCTATCAGCTTCTGAATCTCTGGAGCTAAAAGGTCAGCGCCCAGAAAGGCGATGACGAGAACGCTCGCATCGAAAAACCAGTAAAAACGCCTCGGGATCATCATACGCAGGTTTCCGGTTTGACGCGACTGCCGAAAACGATGCTGAGGCGCACATCATCTGCAGTGCCGGCCAGTTCGAGCCCTTGTCCCTCCACTTGGTTCAAGCCAGCAATCAAACCCTCAGCCCCATCTTCAACCAGCTCATCGACCGCTACCACTATCTCGGCTACCGCATTCCTTTCGGCGCCCACTTGCGATACCTTGTCGCTTCTCACCAACTTCCGGGACGCTGGCTCGGCTGCCTGCTGTTTTCCGGCCCCGCCTGGAAAATGGCCCCACGCGACACCTGGATCGGCCGGGAGGCACAGCAGCGCAAGCGGGGTCTGCAGTACATCGTCAACAACAGCCGGTTTTTGATACTTCCTTCCGTTTCCGTGCGCGGCTTGGCGACCAAGATCCTTTCCCTTGCAGCCCATCGCCTGCCGGAGGATTGGCAACGTTTGTATGGTTACAAGCCGCTGCTGCTCGAAACTCTGGTCGACTCCGCGGGTTTCAGGGGCACCTGTTATGTTCCGAGTTCCGTTATGTGCTGAGTTTGATTCCGTTTTCTTCTCATAAGCTTTAAAGAAAGATAGAGAGCTTTTCCCTTTTTCTTCACCTTCTTCTTCGCTGTCCCTTCTTCTTTTTTCTTGGTTCATCTGCCTTTGGCTTGTTCCTTCTTTTTCCTTCACTGAATCTTTTCTTCTTCAGGAGCCTTTGCTACATCGAGCAACAGAGAGCTTTTGCTTTCCCTTCCGTGTTTTTCTTCTCCCCGTTGATTCCATATGATTCCAATCCTCTCATTGATGGATGGTCCAGGGTCTGTAATCCGGGGGAAGAGTCTTTATGCCAAAGCGGCGGAGGTGTCCTTTTTGTCATCGTCTGTTTATTCCGAACCCTCGGGTCAAAGAACGGCAAAATACCTGTGGCCGGCAGGACTGTCGACGCGACCAGAAACGCCAGTTCGATGAGCGGTGGCGGTCGCAGAATCGAGATTACTTTCGGGGCATGTACCCACAGCAAAAGCAAGTTTATGGCACCCGCGCCGAGTACAGGAGGCGCTACCGCAAGGAACATCCCGATTATGTCCAGCGCAACGCCGCTTTTGTCAAAAAATGCAAAGCGCACCGTCGGAAAAGTGGATCTGAACGGGTAAGTTCCACAAGTTGTGATCTGCGTCTAACTGTTTGGTCCCAAAAGAGTAACGTCTCGATTACACAGGTAAGTTCCACAAGTCGTGATATCTTCGTAACTGTCTGCCAGAACGAGGTGTAACGGAAAACTGCACGGGTAAGTTCCACAAGTTCCGATAGCCTGCCGTGCCGCATGGCAATAGTCTGGCTGCATGTTGACCAAACGACCACAGCCGCCGCGGCCTGATTGCATTCGATCCATCCGCGGTTCCTTCAGTTGGATAGACCATCGATTCTTCCGCCAAGGATTCGACCAGGGGTTAACCCGCCTGGAGAAGCTTTTCTACCTCGTGCTCATCGCCGTTTCCAATCGGGACGGCGTCAGCTTCTATTCCGACGAGCGCCTGGCGGAAATGCTCGAGATTCGCCATACGCATGAACTCACTGGCGCCCGCGATGAACTCGTTGCACGGGGCCTGATCGCCTTTGAGGAAGGCCTCTACCAAGTTCTGGACCTCCCTCCGCACCACACTGAGACTGGATAGGATTAAGGAGCCGCAGTGGACCTCACCCCATGGTTCGCCGATTACGCCTGCTATCTCGAATCGCACGGGTATGCCGGAAAGAAAACCGTGCTTCGATTAGAGCACTTGAGTTGTTTGCAGCGGTTTGTCGACGCCAGAGAACTGAAAACCCTGGAGGAATTTAATCCGCAATTGGCAAGCGACTTCATCGACTTCTGGGTCTCCCATGGGCCTGGCGCCAGACCTAGCAGGGGAGGCAACCACAAGTCGAGATTTGAAATCCGCCACCACATGCCAGTCCAATATAGCCTGCGCTGTTTCCTTCGCTGGGCTCATTCCACGGGACGTATCCAACGCGATCCCTTTCCTTTGACGCCTCCCGTTCGAGGAGGCTGCTTCTTTCCAGAGATGGCTGACTATCTGCGTTTCTGTGTAGAGCATAAGGGCCTGGCTAAAGAATCATGGAGGCAATACGAACTCTTCGTCCGCCGTTTCGACCAATTCCTGCATTCTGTTCCGCTGACTTCCTGGAATCAGCTTCAGACCACCCATATCGACATGTTCGTCCGCGAGCAGGCTTCCCACAACATCAGGCGGATTCAACTCATTCATTCCGCATTGCGCGGGCTGTTCCGTTATCTCTTCAGTCTCGGCCGCCTGGATCGCGATTGGGCGTCGGCGTTGCTCTCGCCTCGCCGATACAGCCTGGCC
>Ga0315280_10005684_pt1 | contig 17637 bp, 15 predicted proteins | sample YL17G06_40_MG_FD_203697 | JGI IMG/M metagenome (GOLD analysis project Ga0315280, IMG submission 203697) | Sediment microbial communities from Yellowstone Lake, YNP, Wyoming, USA - YL17G06_40 | ecosystem: Environmental > Aquatic > Freshwater > Lake > Sediment | place: USA: Wyoming | collected... | reverse complement strand
TGTAGCGTACTGTCAAACCATGCAAGGCATATGTGCCCTATTTAACAGTGCGTGTCAGTCAGAACAGAACGGAACTCAGCGAGAAATACAGCATCCAACTCTCCAAATCTCCGATCCGTTCAGTTCGCTCTTCACCTTTCGGTGTCGGTTGCTCCACGCTTTCTAAGCGAGCAAGCGGCTCTGAGAAGCGCCCTTCACTTCCCGTTCAGGCTTGGCGCTCCTCTGGACGATGAGTATGATTGAACAGGCGAACTGACAGCCCGTACTTTCGGAACCCTCTTTGGTCTACCAGCGGTAACCCTGTGACCAATCATGATGGCAAGTACAGTTGTGAGGGCAGGGTAGGCCATGGAGCTGAATGCACCAGCACCCGCTGGACCCGCTCCTCCTGGACTTGCGGTTACGGTCGTGTAGACCACGCTGGTACTTGTAGAGGTCGTCGTGCTAGTGTAGTTGGTCACCGTTGTAGTGAGGATTGAGGTTAGGTATTGGGTACCCTGAATCGTTGAGGTCACAGTTGACGGAAGCAGAACAACGGTTGTGACAGCCGGGATCGTACTCGTCACCGTTTGCGTGTCAGTGTAGATGGTGACAGTCGTGGTTGCAGTCGAGGTTAGATACTGTGTACTCTGTTCCGTTGAGGTCGCGGTCAACGGGACCAAGACAATGGTTGTTGGAACCAATATTGTGCTCGTCGAAGTCTCCGTGCCGGTGTAGTTAGTGACGGTCGTAGTGAGAATTGACGTTAGATATTGGGTGCTTTGGACCGTTGAAGTAACGGTGGATGGAACCAAGACGACGGTTGTGGGAACCACGATAGTACTTGTCGAAGTCTCAGTACCAGTGTAACTAGTGACAGTTGTCGTAAGCATGGATGTTAGTGACTGTGTGCTCTGGACCGTTGATGTCACAGTCAACGGAACCAAAGCAACGGTTGTGGGGATCGTACTCGTCGAAGTGGTCGTGCTAGTGTACTCAGTCACCGTTGTGGTAGCAAGTGAGGTTAGAAACTGGGTGCTTTGCTCGGTGGAGGTAATCGTCAACGGAACCAAGACAACAGTTGTGACCGTCGGAATCGTACTCGTCGTGGTGGTCGTGCTAGTGTAACTCGTAGCCGTCGTCGTGGCGGTTCGGTATAAGTATGAAGTTGAAGTCTCCGTCAAAGTGGCCGTTGTCGTGACTCTCTGTATGTTGACTCTCAGGGTAGGATCTCCTATTATTGAAAGACCATAAAACCAGTCTTGGCTGATCCACGACTGGCTCAACCACCACTGTTCCAGACTGTCACCTACGGTGTTACCACTAGAAAGAGGGCTATAGAAGTCAAAGAAGTTCAACATGCTTCCTGTCTTTGTCGACCCTATTGCGAGGAGACCACGATTGGTGGAAAAGATAGCTGAGCCTGCGAGGTAGCCGGATTCGGTGTAGCGAGCACCTGAGCAGACGAAGAAATTGTAGAACAGAACCGGCCAGTCTGAACTAAGATAGTCCGCCGAGTAGACTGTGCCCCCCGTCCAGTCCGACCCAATCTTGAAAGTGTGTCCTCCTGACCACCCATGGCACATCAAATGCACCCACTCATAGCCCTGTGCGAGGCGATTCTTGTAGTCAGCAGCAGTGGTTGTTGCGCCATCATCCACAAGAGTCGTGTCAGGATACGCTACATCTACTGCAGTAGGGTATCCGATCCAATCGTCGTCCACGTATGACAAAGCGCGACGCGGTACTGAGAGTTGGCCAGTCCTGTATGCATGATTCTTGTCGAAGTAATTACTGACTAGCTGGATCTCGTTTCCAATGTTGGACGCTTTTAGTCTGCCAATCCAGATTTCTGGGGCCGTGTTGCCGGTGTGAGAGTCGTAGACTCCGTTGCCGTCGGCATCCCCCCAGACGCCGTTGAGGTCCATGTAGTACAGATCAATAGGGAAGGTTTCCGCCGCCCAGCCCGGATGAGCAGGTATCTCGTACCAAGCTTCAGGCACGTCGCCTACGAAGAGACAACCAACCAGACTTGTATGTTGAGCATGCTCCGAGACAAGCCAATCCTTGACATCATATCTGGAGTTGCCCGAGTAAGTCCACACCACAGTAGAATATGTTCCACTCAAGTCGTCAGCGTATCTCCAGACTTTGTCGCTGATTGATGGCCAGATCGAGTTCATCACCAGGACGTAGACAAAACTCGCGGCCGGGACTTTGACAGCGGGTCCTGAACCTACAAGACTCACTGTTCCAACGCGTATTTGGAGGGAGGTTATCTGGAGGGGAGGACCGCTGGGGACGGGGCCTGTGCTCTCCAACCTCCGGGTACAACTTGCCTCGTCAACGTGGAAACTCACACGCGTCTCTGGAGCGGAAGGGTTCAGAGTGACACTTTGTTAGGTAGAATGGATACTCTCCATCTCTGCTGGTCTTCCATCCCAAAGTGACGGGGAGATCAAAGGGGCTAGCGTCCGCCACGGTAATGGAAAGTGCATTTTCAGCTGCCTTTCCGGGTTCGATTGATGTTGCAACGTCTATGGGCTGTTGCACGACGGATAACCGCTGTCTAGTCGCTTCAGGCATCAAGTTCTGTTCTACCCAGACTGTGGCGTTCTCGACGCTGAAAGCTACATGATTCTCGACTCTGACTACAACAACTATCGGCAAGCTTGCTTGGGAAACCGCATATCCGGACATAGACGATAGCACTACAAGAACAAGTGAAAGAGCAGGTCCTAGACGAACAAGCCTACGAAGAAGGCGTTTCGCTCTGTGAGACAAGCGATAACACATCTTAGCAAGTTTATGTGCCTTGACACAGCGATAAAAGGGTAGAGAAAGGCTTGTCTATGCCTAGCGCCCGCCGAGGATTCGTTCCGGTCGTGATGTATGCTCTCATCATGTCTCTGAGCTACATTTCGGTGGCTTCATGTGGCAACGTAATGATCGTGAAGGGCACAGTAACACCTGACTCCACGCTGAGCAGCGCAGCCGGATGGGCGGTGACGATCTATTCATTCCGAGAACCACCTCAAGAGATGCCGTACTTGCCGCCTACAGGTTACAAGATCAGTGAGTCCACTTGTGACGCAGAAGGCCGATACGAGCTCCAGCTGAACGTCGATGATTTGCTTGCCCGAGGGATAACCAAGATAGTAGTCTTCGCACATCCGAATCCCTCAGGTGGCTTGGGCTGGCAAGTTCTTGAAGTCAAGGAAGGAACCTATACGGTCAACTTGATGGCCTCGAACCTGCCGGCGTTGCCCTCGGCCACAGCAAGTACGCTCACGAGCACATCGTCAGCCTCGTCGATCTCTTCGAAATCAACTGGCGCCACGCCGCAAATGGCTGTTCCAGGTTTTCAACTCGAAACGATTCTCATCGGTCTAGGGGTGGCCTTATTCATACTTGTGCACAATCGGAGAAAGGCCCTCCTAGTTTCAGAAAGCGACACCTAGTTTTCTTTCAAAGCGCAAGAGAGAAAACAAGAAGGAAACACCTCACGAGTCCAGCTAGAGCATGGAAGAAGCGCAAGAGGCATCGGTCGCAGCCGTAAAACTCCACGGACGAGAAGCATCTCTGGAAGGATTCCTAGAAGATTCCACGCTTTGTCGATTCAAAACTGGTCAGCTCGCATGTTGAAGGAACCTGTCGACGGCTTCACGAGCGACCTCTGAAAACGACTTGCCAGTTTCCCTAGCGAGTCCCTGGAGTCTCGTGATCTGATCGCCTGTGAGAACTACGGATTGGGTGATCTTCCGATCGATGATGTTTTGCATCGTCAATCAGTCATTGATTGAGCATCTTCAAAGGGAAGATTCTTTTCACCAATCCGGGGAAGACCGGGGAGACTTGGGGAGGTTTGTGGATGTCCGGTGATGTTCGGGGAGAAGCCCCGCAAGTAGGGACCGTTCGTGCATCTCACATGCTCTGCTCGTACTGCTGGCAACCCGTCCGACAGAGCGCTCGTATCGAATTACTCCAGCGAAACGAGCTTGCTTTTGCTCTGGTCATGAACTGAGACGAAGGCTTCGTATCTATCGCTAATTCGAACCTCGGCCGCATGCTTGATGATCTGATTAGAGTTCGCCTTTCGCTCGTAACTCATCCATGATCTGCTTCGCGGTTCGGGTTTCCCGCTTAATCTCGATGAGGGCGGCAATTTTGTCGTGGTACTTCTCAGGTGTGACAAGGTAGAGTAGTGTGGCAAGCTCGTTCAGGCGGCCGCTGCTATGCTTCGGATCATACCACTTCCGCTTATCCTCAACCGTCACCTTGAGCTTGACCTGTTCTCGATAATAGGCGAGATGTTTCCTGGTTTTGTTGATTTCCTCCGCTGAAGGTTCAGGGAGAAGCCCTGCATACTGCATCATGACGACTTCGACTGCGCGGTCTCGAACCATCTCGTCTTTGAGCGCCTGCGACGTGATGAGAACGCGGGGCCCAAACGACATCTTGATCGTTGGCATGTTGTGGGTTTGGCCGCCGATCGTGACAGGTTCAACGACACCGTAGGGGTTGCGGCGATCCGTAGATCCACGAAGGTATTTCGTGACGCGATCATCGCCTGCGATCAAGTCAAATTCGTCGAGAACCTGCGTCATGCCGTTGAGGACTTCGTTCGCTCGAACTAGGAACGGGAAGGGTGCGGAGCCTGTCTTGAATCCTTATCCCCCAGACTGCACGATCATAGACCCAGCTCTTCCCCTTGGGACCTATTCCTGTCACTTTCTCGCTTCCCGTGATCTCGAACCATCTATGGCGGCCAGCTCGCAGAATCCCTTCTGCCTGTCTAAGGTCTAGTTCTGTGACCTGCGCGATAGACTCGACAGACTCATCGGCGATCTCCTAGTCTCTGAGAACAAGCTGGATGACATCGACAGAAGGGTCAGCCAACTTGGCACTTTGTTCGAGACGCTATCGAGACCTATCGATTTCATTGCGGGCAACCTCTGAAAAGTATTTGCGGAGTCCATCATCAAGACTCTCGTTTGATACTGATGCTAGTGTGGTATGTGTTTCTGGATGTCTTGAGGATGTATAGTCCAGTCGAGTGAACCCTGCGTGCAAATGAAAGTTGGCATCTTTCGGTGTTTTGAGTCCGAGCCAGTCGTCCTTCGAAGAAGAAGAACATGAAAGCCTCGTTAAACAGGTTGAGACGTTGATTCGCCTACTGTTGGCGTCCATACACCGTCAGTCAGGGGTCAAGGTCTGTTGCTCATACTTGAACACGTTCAGGTCCGAAAACTCGCTCGGCTCCAATCGCTTGAAGTCTTGCTGCGGCACCTTCAGATACTGCCACTTTACTTGGGTCAAGTCAGTTGCGTACTCACACCAGAGTTTAGCAGCCCTATCCTTATGCGGCACATCAGGGTCTTCACGCCCTTTAGTCTCAATTAGGTAATGCTCACTATTTTCCAGCACCGCAACGAAATCGGGTTCGTAGTATCGCAAGTTGGCGACGGAATCGGTATATTCGATTGAAAACCCGAAACGTGATGGTAGTTTGGAGAAGCTAATGACCTCATTGGATGATTGGAGGAGTTTCGAGAACTCTACCTCGAACTCGTTGTCGCATGGTACTCGATTGAATATGCATTTTGATGCTTGATATGTTGGTCTCGAGTAGGCGAAGGGTTCTGTCTGGGAGAGTTTTCGTGGTGGTGCAGCAATTTCTGGAATGCGTTCCTCGACGATTATCGCTCTGAGCGCTTTGACGAATGTTTGAACTACGACATACTGGCTGATGTTGCTGCTTATTGCCTTTAGGATGATTGGGTCGTCGAGATTGACCTGCTCCCCGAAAGCCCGTTCTTCGAGGAACTGCCGAATCTTGGGCACAAGGTATGCGAATTGGGAAGGCAGTTTGACGTCCTGTGCAATCTCCTTGGCGTAATAGGAAATTACTTCCTGAGCGGTTTGAGCTTGAGGCATCTTATACCGGCGTTCTATCTCTTTCTTGAGGGTGAGAAAATCGTAGCCTTCATATCGAAAGGTCTCTGTCTCGGGATCAGTTTCCTTTTTCGGCAACTTGGGGCATTTTAGTGTGCGAACGTCTAAGGAGGATATTTCCTCTGAGAGAGACTTTTTCCGAACTAGTATCGGACTGAGGACTGGAATTTCAATATCCTTATCCGCTTTCTTGGGATCGACCATGATTGTGATGATCTCAAGTTTTTCCTTTCCCAGTTGGAAGGCGTCGAACTTGGTTCCCTCGTCCTTCTCCAAATCCTCCACGAAATTGATGAATGCCTTGTTGCCGATCACATCAACTCTTTCGACGTATTCGCCAGCTAAGTCACGAAACATTAGGCGAAGACCTCTTCCAATGGTCTGTTCTGGGAGAATGTTCGCCTTCGACGTGTAGGGTCTGAGACCAATTACCACGGTGACGTTCTGAACGTCCCATCCTTCACGAAGCATCAGCACGCTTACTATTGTATTCACGGGACTGGTCTCAGAATCAACTTCTCGCGCGACTCGCCTGGCTACTTCCAAATCACGTTTCGAAACTTCACCTTTTTTGTCGGTATGTATAACCAGAAGTTTGTCTTTGCCTCCAAATTCCTCTGGATAGTGCGTTCTGAGGTAGTCTCCGACTTCGTCGGCGTCGTCCGTACTGTTCATCATCACAAACAGTATCGGTTTCTTCTTCAGTGGTTTTAGTTGCTCTCGATATTCCCTCCACCTTTCTACTCCAGCCGTCAAGTAAGCTCTGTACTTTGTACTCGCAATATCGGATCGAGCCTCATGAATCCCTGAAGCCACTCCTTTGAGTGGTCGTTTGACGATTCCATCCTCCATAGCTCGCTTCAGTGGGTAGTCGTAGACGGTCCATGTGAATAGTCCACCGTGGCTGAATCGTGGTGTCGCCGAAAAATCTAGCTGACATCCCACTCCTCCTGTCATCTTGTTATTCAGGTCACGAATGAAATCGTTCCATTTCAGGTCTTCATCGTGCGTATGATGAGCCTCATCGTTCACAACAAGGATCGGTCCGTTCCGTCTAACGAGGCGGGGCAAAAAGTCCTCGACCGCGCTTGCCTCGGACGTCGGTTTGTGTCCTAGAACATCTGATATTTCCTTAGGTTCATCATCATCTTCGATCGGTCTCTCGTACAGCTGTTGGATATTGGTTAGATAGAGCGCTCCTTCAGAACGGGCCCGGTCACTCTCCCCTCTCATGTAACATTCAAAATCCCAGCTATTCACAAACTCCGGAGGAATGACTGGGTCTGCACGGAATATTCTGCCGCCGGCGAAGTCTAATTGCAGTCTTTCGAATACGATTACGTTTGGAGCGATCAGGAGCGCTGTTTTTGAGTAGCCCGGAATGTTCTCCATGACGGCGTTGAAATATTGCCACGCAACTGCGAGAGCCATTATCTTTGTCTTGCCACTACCTGTTGCCATCTTGAAACAGTATCTTGTGAAGTCGTCGTGTTGCAGTAGCTCCAGATGCTTCGATTCTACCGCATATTGTTCAAGCATAGTTCGATGGCGTCGTATTTTGGCCACTTCGTATAGGTAGACGAGAGTTTCCATTGCTTCACGTTGTGCTGTATTGTATGCGAAAATTCGGCCGTTCGCCAGTCGGTGATCCGAGTGAAACCAGTAGTTTAGCAGCGTCTTGGTTGTTTCGGTGCATCCTTCGGGCGTGGCATAATTGTTTTTCACCCATTCGTCCACCGCATTCCTGATAGCAGGAACACAAGGTGCAGTTCCAATTGCCGGGGCTACGATCTTCAGTTCTCCTTCTGAGGGCACGAGTCTAGCTTGGGAACCTTTGCGGTTCTTCTCCTTCACTAGACCTTCACCTGAAGCATTTTGGTCGTGTCATTTCCGAGAATGTCGACTACCTTCACAACAATACGGTATTCTCCATGCTCGTCGTAGGTCTTGGATGATTCTGTAACGAGCTTCGGTTTTTCTCGTGTGCGATATTCCTGCCATTCATTGTGGAAAGTATCATTCTTGTTGTTCCAGTCGACGGCCCAGTAATCGATCCATTGAGACCAATGCTTGATCTCCTTCTGGACGTCCGCCGGCACGTCGTCAGCGGGAATTACAAAATCCTTGATTGTGATCGTAACTTTCTTCCCGGTGGTCTTTACCTTGGCGTCCAACGAGGCCAGTTCGAAGAAATAGACATCTCCTTGCTCGACGGCCCTCTTATCGAGCACCTCACGTGGAATGCGCAAGAATCGCACGTCAACATTAGCTTGAGCAGCTTGCTGCTTTGCCAACTCATTCAACTCAAAGGCAAAATCCCATCCCAATACGTCGACACCATTCGTTCTGGGCGCTTCCTTGCCGGTTCCGATTGAACGCTTGAATTCAGCGACGATCTGCCCGACGTCCAGAGGCGAAATGGGTGAGTCTACAGAACCTACATGGACAAGTCTGTTGCCCTTCTTCCCGTGAAGCCAGACATAACCGTTCAATGGTTGCGCCGAGTATAGTTTGAGGATGAAACTGATGTACGATCGAACCCTCGCCCCTCTCTCGTCTCCAAATTCTGCGGCCTGCCATGCTTGGCGTTCGTACTTGCCGAGATTCTGAATTACGAATGGTTTGACCCCTTCTAGGCTTAGAAGCCGTTTTCTCGTTGTATGAATTGCAAATCGACTCAGGTCACACACGATCCAACGCCGCCCTAGTCTCTCCGCAACGGCCGCCGTTGTTCCGCTCCCAACAAAACAGTCGAATACCAAGTCCCCTTTGTTCGACGAAGCGTTGATAACTCGCTCCAACAAGGCTTCCGGTTTCTGAGTGGGATAGTCGACCCTTTCCTTTGCGACCATGTTCAACGGTGCAATGTCATCCCAAACATCTCCGACGGTCGTTCCTACCACCTCGTCCAAATACCGAATAAGCCTGGGGAATCCTTTCTTCGGCCAGTAGATGCGGCCCTGCCTGTCTAATTCATCCAACTTGTCTGGCGACATTCGCCAATGTCGGCCCAATGCAGCCACGTCAAAGCCATGCCACGGTTGGCCACTTGGCCCCTTTGTAGTGCCAGGTGCTGTCAGTTCGGCGACATCGTATTTTCTTCCCTGCTGGTCTTCGCGTCGATAGTGCCTCTCTAGATGACGTTCGGTGAGCGGCCGAAGCTGTGTATTCCATGTGAAATTGTCTGATTTCGTGTAGAGCAGCAAGGCGTCGTGGACCCGGCCATATCCAACTCTTGTTTTTTGTGGGCTTGTCCGGGGCCAAATTATCTCATTTTGAAAAAAAGTCGCGCCGAATGCTTCATCCAAAATTGCCTTTGCGTAATGTCCGATATGCCAATCTAGGTGAACATAGATGCTTCCCGTAGGTTTGAGCAATTTCTCAAGGAAGACGATCGTCTCGTAGAACCAGCGAAGGTAGGAATCGAGATGGGTTGGTCCCCCGCCCCATGTGTCTCGGTAAGCCTTCTGTTCAATCACGCTGGGAAGCTTTGTGAAGGAGGTTGCATCGACTTGATGGTCAGGCACTTGAACCAAGTATGAGAAGTCTGCGCCGGTATCAAATGGCGGGTCGATGTAGATTAGGTCTACTGAATTTGCGAATTCAGGTAGGAGGCTAGGAAGGACGTATTTCTTGTCGCCCCATATGAGCCGGTTTCTCCATTCTGTTTCTCCTCTTCCGGTGAGAAATGATTCTATCGATTTTTGCCGTTGCTGTGTAGATTCGTTTAGAGTTTCAATTGTCTGGAAGGGCAGAGCTACCGAAACCGGGGCCGACTTGGTTCCTGATTTGTCGTACTTTCTATCCCAGGTTAGCTCCACCAAGAATCGTTCCAAGCTTAGCCTTTAGGGGTGAGCTTATCCTTGGGTTGGCTGCCGATTTAAAGACACTCCCAACTGAGCCTAGCACGTTTATCGTGTTATCGCTTCTTACGAGAACCTCGCTCACAGCGGAACCGTGAGCGACGTGAAAATTTCTAAGCTTCTCGAATCACCATCAATCAAGATACTAATCTACCTACATGAGAAGGGTCAGACACGGCACAGCGAACTGGAGAAACTGATTCACAGCCGTGGCACTCTTGCCACCAATCTGAACGATCTTGTGGAAGAGGGGCTGGTAGCAAGAAAGGTGGTACCCTCCAAGCCGATCCAATCTAACTATTCGTTAACCGAAAAAGGACGCAGCGTAGGACAAATGTTGTTGGAAATCAAAGCCGCCCTTCGCTGAGTCATAAGGTTGCTGCTGGGTGTCGCCGAGTTTGCTGATGAGATGCGCGGAAGCTTTCCACCAAATTCAGGGACTCTTTCTTCGACTTCGTATTTCCCGCTGGGTTCCTCTGGTACTTCAAGAACAAAGGCAAAACGCAAGTTCTACGGGGCGCCTGGTGGTAATCGAACGTTTCTTTGATCAAGCCCCAAGTCTCGTCATAATGGAAGTCTGTGTAGGCCAAACAGACTCGTAAGGGGTTTGGGGCTCCGTCATATCGCTCTTCACCTCATCCGCTTGTATTGTCCACTAGACTTGTTCGTTGCATTCGGGGAGCGCATGTGGGTAGAACGATACCGTCATGGCGTATCGTCGTCGAACAGAAGATAGCGGAATTGAGCAGGTTCAAGCAGTTCCTCAGACCGGAGGATCGAGCGGTCTTCGATGACCTCCTCAGCCAATGTAAGCTCTACGCCGCGGAGGCTGGGCTCCTCGCCTCACCTGTGAAGGAAGTGCCGTTGTTTCTCTCGATGATCTTTGCGCAGCATAAGAGACTTGCAGAACTTGAAAAGCAGTTCAATGAAACCTAAGTGATGTGGCGGGTTGCCGCTAGTTTCGTCCGGGTCTCTCTTTGTGGTGTAGAGTTTCCCCCAGCGCATATGAATGATGCGCATGAGATGCGCGGGCCATGGAACCTCTCAGTTCCGAACCCCCTGACCTCGTGCAGGTCATGATTCCCCGCTGGGTCTACAACCGCATTGCCGTCCTACTGATTGCGGCCCAAGGCGGCGCGAAGGTTGAGGACTACATCGTCGCCGTGCTGGAAGGCCACGTGCGGAGATTGAACCTATGAACGACTACGCCCATGGCGGCCTTGAGGCGCTGGCTTGGGTGCTTGGTCTCATAGAGGATTCAGATGATGTCAACAAACACGACGTACTCTGCCGTATCACCTACCAATCGTCTCTGGAAAATGGTCGCTTTATAACAAAAACCGACCAGGAGTCTAGTGAGCTTTCGGTTGGGATCGGGATCTCTTTGACGATGACCTTCTCTGTGTGGCATCGTTCGCAATGCTAAATATGCTGAACCAATCCAAATCTGTAGTGGAGACATTTCTTTCTTGGTCAAGTGGCATCATCGGGAGGAGCTTGTGGGGAAGGAGATCATAGACGGCGAGGCAAAGAAGATAGGCGCAGTGAAGGATCTGGCATGGTCGAACGAAGGAAAGCTGGCCATCGTGGTCGAGAGAGGAAGAGAAGAGGAATACTACCTTCCGTTTGATCAGGTTGAGAAGATCGGAGACGTGGTCTTCGCGACGCTAGAAGAAAAGGAAAAGAAGAGTTCGGCAAAAAAGGAAGAAAAAGGGGAAGGTTAGACCGCGCCTTCCTGGATTAACTTCGCGTAGATTTCGGGGAAGTTGACTTTCAGGTTCTCAAGGATGCGTTCGTTGTCTTTTTGAGGTGGATTGAGTGTACGATACAAGGACTGAGCTCTCCGTCACGTCCTCCGCGTTGTGCCTCGCACTCGTTATTTGTAGACGCTCGCAGACAGCAAAGCGTTAAGAAGACTGTACACCCCAGACTCCGCGCTGTCGACCTTGCTTTTACGACGGCCACGCCAAAGAGATCAGAGACAATCACCCAAACGAGAACAGCCTATTCGCTCAAACCAGCAGAATTTCCTCGCATTTTGGTCTGTGAAAATGCATGGTGAGGCTACAGCCAGTCAATCCACCTCAGATCTTCTTCAAGCCAATCATACGCCAATTTGGTCGCGGGAGCTGGACCCCAGATATACAGATTAGAACTCCCGACGTATCTGAATCCACGAATTGGAGCAGACCGTAGCGCGCTCACCTTTCGGTAAAGACCTTCCAGTTCTGGTTTCTCGAAATGGTTGCTCAATTCCAGTTCAACCGTGGTCGAGCTTCCCACAGGTTGTGGATCAAGAAACCAAGAAATCCCTGGTCCTCTGTCATCTACTGTAATTGTGCCTCTTAGACAGGCAGGGAGAGTCGCTGCGGTGAAGAGTAGCCACTTGAATCTTGGAAACCATCTATCAACGATTCTAACGTAGATTTCGATAGCAGCGGCATACACCGCTCGCGCCCGCGCAAGAATCTGCTGACTAGAATATGGTGACCAAATCCATCCTCCTTCTGACTCCCGGTCGGGACCTGGCCAAGGCGAGACTAGATACGGTTGGCCTTCTTTCTGGAGACGCGAGAGTTCTTCTCGCAAGGGCGCAAGCCAAAGAAGGCGTTCCTTGTATAGGAGTGTATTATGCGTCGATAGCCCATCAAGTCGGTTTTGAATTTCCGTGACCGGTATGGGTGTGTTGTCAAGAGAACCACGTTTCATAATCGTTTGTCCGGCGACCCAGTTGTTCTCCTGGATGAGTGGTCTGGCATCTACGGTTAGCCCTCTCATTGCTAGCATTCTTTTCAGATTCCCTGCAAGTTCTTCCTTCGTCCACTTCCAAGACCATGCTGAGTGAGAGCCTGGTCTGGCAGTGAATTGGCTTCCTCGCCACAACTTCAGACCTTGCCAGTCCGCAGGAGACGACAACGTCACGACCGGGGGAGCATTGCCGTCTTCTAGCCATCCAGCTGTCAGGAATTCATCTCGTACTTGGGTCACTACCGGCATGAGGTTCCCATCGGCGCGAACAGGAGCGATCAGGGATGCAAGCGGCCCTATTCCATTGATCCAAGTCATCATCGCATGACGAAGTTGATTTCCGCAATCCAGCGCGGGTGGTGCTGCGATCTTATGTATTTCCCATTGTCGGACTCCCTCGGACAGAAGAATCGCAGCAAATGCCGGTTCACGTTCGACTATTGGTGTGAGTACTTTGGACGCTTCCTCTCTGGTGAAGATGCTTATGGCAACGGCCAAAGCATCGCTCCAGTTCTCAAGTCGGCGAGGTTCTCTGCATATGTCTTCTGATCTTACCAAACCTGTGGCCAGGCTCTGTGCGGCAAACCACTGAGTCAGTATGGATAGCGAGAATGCGATGGTTCCGTCGCGATTCGAAACAACGAATCCAGTTTCTGTCAACTTCCGCGAATGCGGGGCCGAGACGATTTCGGTAGCGGGAACGGGACCTCCTCCTCTGTCCGTGGAAACTGCGGCCAACCGGGAGAGCAGAGTATCGATTTGCGAGTCTCGCTTCTTTTCAAATGCGGGAGAGTGCTGCACAAGGTTTGCGATGAGTTCGCCATTGGATGCGGGAACTCCTTCACCATACCTAAGGTTCGAGCCAAGAAGCAACGCGAAGAGCGGTCTTTTGATCGCATCACGGATAGCCTCTGGCAGGTTGTACATGAGCCCCAAGGTTGCTTCTCTTCCCGATGCAAGTTCGACCAAGGCTCTGGTCTCTTCTTCCGTCAACTCCCTAACATGAGTGATCTCTTCAGGAGGCAAGCCAGGCGGCATCATTCTGCTTGCTACCACAACGCTAGTTGATGACCAGGAGCCCGCCAGAACCCGAGCTTCATACAGGAGCTGGGAGCAACCTCGAAGTCCTATCTCGTCTGCGCTATCAATGACCACGTTCACTCCTTGGTTGCGAGGGTGTCCGAAACCCTCGCATGCTGTCAGTAGAGCTTCTTCGAGTTTTCCAACCACATCCCTTGCATAGACATGCAGAGGCAGAGGCGCGTTGACATTCTCTCTCGAAAGTTGTAGCGCTTTCTGATGAATTCGTTCAAGAGTCAGTGACTTGCCGCACCCGATCTCACCTATGACAAGGCGGACAGAACCAGGTTGTGCTTCATGCTCTGGTTTGGGATCACCCACGGAAGGATCGTCAGCGAGTGCCAGGGCTTGTTGTCGTGGGAGACCAGTGGCCATCCAACTTGCCACACAACGGGCACGAGACTCGCTGTCCAACAAACTGAGTTTGGCAAGACGCGCGGTCGATTCGGGCATCGTTCTGCTTGCTGCCTTCGATGGTGCACGTCCGTCTCTGGCGAGAAGGATCAAGGAGAGCGCAACGTAGACTACTGGAGAGAGAAACGTAAGTAGTTGAGGCAGCGTCAGGTCAGGTGGCGTGAACTGGCCCATCTCCACCGCCTGTCGCAGCACGCCAATCGATACGGTAGCTGCTATCGAAACACGATACTTCCGATACTTCTTGGGTAGTCTTGTACCGACCACCAAGAAATCCACCACGGCCACAACAACCAAGGCAATGAACGGGCCCCACGTTGGGACAAGCATCCTCGATACGTAAGCCGAAGGGTGCGATAGCGTGATAGACAGACTGACAAACGACTTTAGGTCATGTCGCTCAACTACCTGCTCAAAATCATGTGATTTTGAGAGTGAACCTGGGTTTGACTCAAGTTGAAGAGCAATACTCCAGACTCCTTCTTGTTCCAGATCCGACGACAGCGTCGACCGAGGTTCATTCACAGTACTAATCTTCAGCAGAGTAATATTGAATCCGAAAACTATCTCTGCCTTGTAGCCCTCGAACGGAAACTGGTTGATTCCAAAAGCAATAGGTAAGGTGTGTCCAATGGTTGTTACACTGAGATGGTCCATTGGGAAATCGAGACGACGATCGTGCCAAGGAGGGGAGTTCGGCACAGGGGCCCCTTCTGTCCAGAAAGCCAGTCTTTCCTGGGAGGGAACCCAGGCTGCAATTGAGAAGGAAGCATTCGCAACAACATAGAGATGAATGACAATGTCAATCTCCTTGAGAGCGAGATTGATTCTGTTGACCTCAACTTGGCTCAGGACAAAGTCGCCTTGGCTAACGTTCCACTCGTTTTCCCCTGCAATCAAAGGGTACTGAAGCGCGAGAACCAGAATAATTGCGCAAATAGCGCTCACAGTCTTCCAGTCTATCTTGGCAGGATGAGTTCGATGCCTCATCCTCTCGTCGGCCAAAGGCGTGTCTCTCTACCTCGGATATTTCAGAAGCGAGCGGAAAGCATTTGTGGTGAGAATGGGGTGCAGTAGATCAGCCTTCTTTCCTGAAGGATGAGCGAGCACAACAGGCTCTAGATCAAGAAGAAACACCAGTTATTCACTATGTTGGACATTCACACAGTTGGCTTGATTTGCGGTTTCATTGGAGGCTTGCTTCTGTCCTGCGAAGCCTTTGCGTGTCTTCGTGCTGACGCGCATTCTCTTGCAAGTATCATGTCCGGTGGACCTTCACCGTATGAAGAAGCTTTGCGATCGTGATTGGTATACTCACGGCGCTATCTGTTCTTCCGTCTTTCCAACGGCCAGAGGCGCTGTTAGCAGGTGATGTGCGTCTCTTGGCGCGAGCGTCACAATTTGAAGACTTCAGAGTCTCAGCCGGTTGCTTAGAAGAATACCTTGTCAGCATGGTCTCTGAGGAAGTTCAGGATGACAAGGGCTTTGCTTCTGCTCCTGTTACGTTTGTCGAGGACTGGGCGCATGTCTCAACGGCGAAAAACATATTGTACGATGACCTGAAGCTTGTCATTGAAGTAGGCTAAGGAGACCACGAATATGAAAACTCCAATCCCAATAGCGACGGCATCTCCAAGGTAGTTTCTCACAATAGCCCAGAATGCCAAAGCTATGACGAAAGAGTACCAGAGTCCAACCCTCTTGCTTACCAATGAAGTGGCCTCAAAACAGCATGATTAGTAGAATGATTTGAAACGAGTTTAAAAATCAGTTGCTCACGCTCACGACTTCTCTGGCCCGTGGTAGAGGTTGAACAAAAGGTAGTGGACTTTTGCATTTTTCTTCTCGTCGTCTGGAAAGAAATGGGAGGCCGTGAAGTGAGTGGTGCCGTGTTGGAATCTTAGTTGGAATCGTCTTCGCGTTGTCAGTGTTGATCGGTCTATGGCTTCAGACTCGTTTGATCTGCGTCAAGCAACGCCATTTCTCGACCGCATATTCGACATCGAGGCTTGTTCATGTTCCCCACACATTTCCACAGTCAAGGCATTGGTGTCGATAAGTGTAGCCTTGGTGGTTTTCGGGATAGCCCGTAGGCGTAGTGCTGACTTTGTTGGAATGACATTTCGGACACTGGACGAAGACTCCAGTGCTTGGCGTGTAACTGCTCCTCCACTCGCTCATCGTTTGCTGGTGCCTGTTCCCGTAGGCTCGATGGTAGAGGTATATGGGGAGAACAATAAGAGAGGGCGAGATCAGAAAGGTCTGATTCTGCTATTCTAGGCGAATGTGTTTTCCCCTTCTCTGTCTCCGAAGGGGAAGGCGGAAACCGAGCTGTAGAAGGTTTCATGGCAGTTTCTCGGCGTGTTTCGACAACCTCTTCGACCTTTCGCTTTTGGCGTGACTGAACGTTTCACACCCGTGGGTTAACTGCACCTCTAAACGGGAGGCATAGGCTGATCCCGGGGGGTTTTGGTCAAGGCAGATCGTGAGTAGCGTTAGTGGCCTGTTCTATGCCTGTATTCCTGTCCATGTCTGGAGAGAGGGGGGGTTTGTAGGTGAATGTCGGTATTGGCAACGCACCTAGAGGCGACGTTACTGATTTGTACGATCCTTAGGTCAGTGTTAGCGTTTCTTCGTCTGGCATGGTTCTGTTAGCTTATGTCACGTAAGCTTGTCCACAAGCGCTTTAGCAGAACCATTCACCCCCTAGAACTGAGAGAGGGATCGGGTAATTGTCGGCTGCAACACACCGACTTGGCCTGAAAGTAGAAACGAGTTCCGCTGCCATCTGGAAGTGGTGGAAACTGAAGCGTGGTCCAATCAAGAGCTACGTAGAGGGGGAGACATACAATATTGCGTTCAAGTTCAAGAATTTGGGGTCACATGACTATCCCGGCGGAAACGCAAGAATGATGATCCAATGGCCGAGTGGAACACTTTTCGTCGTTTGGGCCGTCACGATTCCGAGGTTAAAGATTGGTGAAGATGATTATGCTCAATTTGACGAGAACGGTGAAACGACACATTCGGGGCAGGTCATTTCGAGCGGGTTTGGCACAGTCTCCTGCATTGATGTGGAAAACAGGGATAACGGAAATGTAACTATAACCGATCTTAGTGGGAAGATCTCGTACCATGGAGTCGTGATTCACAGCATCCCAGCAAGGACTTGGGCTGACCTCTATGCTAAGTACAGCATGATAGTTTCCGCGGGTGGGCTGTTTATCGTCGCATTGGACAGAATTGTTGCTGCCCTATTCTGGATATTGCATAGATAATTCGTTCACAAATCGTGTGTCTCTTACTCGTGTTCGCTCAACAGTTCCCCTATTCATTCCGTGCTTTGCGGATTAGGTTGAGCACCTTGTTTCTTCTGAGTTCTAGTGGGATTCTTAACAATTTTCCCGCAACCGTTACGCACACTACTATAACCCTCGGTGTTTGGTACATTCATGGGTTTTCTACGCAGGGACGGTACTCTAGTTCTGTATTGGAACGAACTATAGTGACTAACATAAGTATTCGACTATGTTAAGCCTGAATCTCTTTGTCCTGAGCGTCTTCGAGATCTCCTTCTTCATGCTCTCGAATGTTGGAT
>Ga0315280_10005683_pt1 | contig 17638 bp, 16 predicted proteins | sample YL17G06_40_MG_FD_203697 | JGI IMG/M metagenome (GOLD analysis project Ga0315280, IMG submission 203697) | Sediment microbial communities from Yellowstone Lake, YNP, Wyoming, USA - YL17G06_40 | ecosystem: Environmental > Aquatic > Freshwater > Lake > Sediment | place: USA: Wyoming | collected... | reverse complement strand
GAGACAGCCCTATTTGCAACACAGACACTGAAAGCCAGTCTTATGAAGCATGATTAGAAGAATGGGAGCTACTCGACACCGAATTTTGATTACTCCAAAAATGTGCCGCCTATTTTGCGTGTAGTTCCACGATGTCTTTGTCTTCTAGAATAAATGTTGAGCCTACTTTCTGCGGACTAAAGGGCAACCGTTTAGACCACACTCGGGCATAGGAGAAACGCTGTATAAAGTCGCTGTGAACCTGTTTGGCTAAGTCAGAAATAGTGGCGCCTCTCTTCAAGATGAAGGGCTTTGGAGAAGGCTCCCTATGACTCGGCTCCTTACTGTAAACACGAATAATGTCGAGTGCCTTGAAAATTTCAGTTCCTAACTTCTCAAGTCCAGACATTGTTTTGCAAGAAACTGGCACAATCGGTATCTGGTTGCCCACGAATCGTTCTAATTCGTTAAGTCTTTGTGATGCCTCAGGTACATCAACCTTGTTGGCTACAATTATTGATGGTCGATACACTGTGCTCTCAAAAATGGAATCTTCAACATCGTCTAAGCTGGCTTCCCCGTAAATCTTGACTACAGCGTCTAAGATGCGGTAGCCCTTCAACAAATCTTCAACATCGTGCAAGTTGCAGTTGACTAGGCGCCCAATAACAATGATTCTGAGCCCAGCGCCCACATGTTTGCGTTCAATCTCAATCCGTGCACGGGGCTTCTGCGCCAAAATGCGCACCTTCTCCATCTCACTCAAGATAAAGGCTAATTGTTTAGATGCATCATCTGTCAAATCCACCATCAAAAGCAATCCATCAGCGTTTCGAGCTAATCCGAGAGTTTGAAGCCCCCACGCTTCGCCTTCAGCAGCGCCCTCAACCAAAGCTGGAGCCTCCACAATTTGAAACTGAATATCCTCATACTGAAACATTCCAGGAACAGGTTCACGTGTAACATAGGGGTAGTCGGAAACTTCGACTTTAGCGTTGGTTACCGAAGTTAAAAGACTACTTCGACCAACCTTCGTAGGTCCCAAAACCACAATTTGAGCCGCACCCTCCTTCTCCAAAAAGAATCGGGATCCACCTCGCCCTGCTCTTCGCCGTTTCTTCTCTTCAATCTCTGCTTTCAAAGTTTTTATTTGACGCTTTGTCTGCACAAGCAACTTCGCCGTGCCCTTATGCCTAGGAACAAGGCTCACAAATTCCTGCAACTTCTCCAATTTTTCCTGAGGCGTCTGAGCGTTTGAAACCTCATTCCATTTCTTCTTAGCCGTAGGCGGCAAATTAGTAGGCATACAACAGCATCCAACAGAATAATTATTGGCTATACTCTAAATAGATTTTTACAAAGAAACATCATACATTCAAGAAGAAACATACATTTACAGCAATTTAACATACAATTCATTTAGCAAAATCAGACAGAGTACGCTGCCGAGGTTCAATTTTTTCGGCGCCTTCTGTTTTTTCAATCGTTTTTAACTCTGCTTTTTCCGCTTCAATCTTTGTTTCTATCTTAACCTCTTCAATTTCCTCTTTCTTCGCTTCTGCTTTGATTTCTGGTTGAGTTTCTATGGCTTCCGTTGCTTCTTTTTCCACATGGTTCTTATTTGGAAGAGAAACGCTTATTGTTTCTAGTTTGGGCAAAATGCGCATGTAATCCGCCCATGCTGAGAAAAAGCCTCTGTCATAGTCAGCGTGAAGACGATGTTCACTCTGCCTTAAAAATTCTCGGCGATAAACATGCAACTCCTTTAGGTCTTTAATATTCAAATTGGAAAGAAACGCATAGCGGTCGTTACTGCTCCTCTGCGTCAAAAGCATACCGTAAAGCGCCTGAAAATATCCTCTGTTCCGCTCACTCATCTGAATCTTCTGCTTCAACCGTTCCAGAATTCGTTCAGCTTCAGCAAACTGCCGAGTGGTCACTAATTGAAAGAACCGAGTCACGTAAACTTTGGGAATTGTCTTAGTCAACGGCGTCCCTGCTGCTTATCCTCTTCAGAAAGGTCTTCCACACCGTTCTCAGTAATCTTAAAAACCCGTTCACCTTCTGGCAAGTAGGGACTGGAAACAAGACGGGCAATGCGAGTGGGTCCACGCGACGATTTCCGTAAGTAAATCCGCGTGTGACTGGTGTGCGCCACAATGTGACCGCCAACTGGGTAAACAGCATCACCGAAGAAAACATCTGGCTTAGCCATAACCTGATTGGTCACAACTGCAACAGCGTTGAAGGCTCGAGCCAAACGAATCAACCTGTGCATATGCTTGTTCAACTTCTGCTGTCGTTCAGCCAGCATCTCTCTGCCCAAGTATTCGCTGCGGAAATGCGAAGTCAACGAGTCCACTATAATCAAGCGGATATTGTTCTCTTTAACTACTTTGTCAGCGTTTTCGAGCAGAAACATCTGATGATCCGACGTGTAGGCGTCTGCATAAATAACGTTCTTCACAACTTCTTCAGGATTCAAGCCTATGTGTTGCGACATCTGAACAATGCGTTCTGTGCGGAAAGTATTTTCAGTGTCGACGTAAAGGGCGCCTCCACCGAGTCCGCCTTTTTCAGGTGGCAACTGCACGTTGACGCACATTTGATGGCACATTTGACTCTTGCCGCTTCCATACTCACCATAGAACTCTGTGATAGTCTGAGTTTCTAAGCCGCCGCCCAAAATATCATCTATAGCTTTGCTTCCCGTGGTTAAGCGGAGAACGCTCGCACGCATTTTTAAAAGTTCATCAGCACGAATAAAAGAGACAGAAATTGAAGAACGCGCAGCTCGTATGACTTCAAAAGCCTTTTTTTCGCCGATACCTGCAGGCTCAAGCTCTCTAATAGTAGCTGTTGCTAACGACTCAACTGTATGAAAACCTAACTCACGAAGTTTTTGAGCAGTTGCAGGTCCAACGCCTGGAAGGTCTTCGAGACGTTCATACTTTTTTTCGGATGCTGGAACTTCCTTCTCCTCTTCTTCCGCTTCCTTCTCTTCCTCTACAGACATAAACGTAGCCTCAACAAATGCAACTTCACTGCAGATAAGCAAAAGCACATATTTAAGTTACACGAATCATGGGACAAAAAATTCTGTGGAGTGCCAACTGAAACTATTTTGTTCTCTCATTTGACGCAAAACATAAGAGGCTGAGGCTTACACACCGTAATTCTTCTCATGGAGAAATCACTTTGGAGACTGAGAAAATAATTGAAGACGCAGCCTTCAACCTCCTAAAATTAGCCGTTGTAAAGTTGCCACCTGACGTGAAAGACGCCATTCAAAGAGCATACAGAGAGGAGACAAGCGAGGCTGGAAAGGTTCAGCTTGAAGCCATAATTAAAGGCATTGAATTGGCTGAGCGAGACAACATACCTATCTGTCAAGACACTGGAGTCATCATATTCTACATCAAAGCTGGCGCCCAAGCTAAAGGCTTAGACAAAATTGAAACCGCACTCATAAACGCCACAAGAAGAGCAACCAAAGAGGTGCCTCTGCGCCCAAACGCCGTTGACCCGTTCACAGGGAAGAACAGTGGCGACAATACAGGACGCTTCATACCCTACATAAACTGGGAAATCACAGATGGCGACACCATTGAAATAACGGCATTTCCAAAAGGCGCGGGTTCAGAAAACGTCTGCACCTTAGGCATGATAACCCCAGGCGAAGGAGTTGCAGGACTGAAGAATTTTGTCATAGACGCTGTAATCCATGCTGGAGCCATGCCGTGTCCACCAACAATTGTAGGTGTAGCTGTTGGCGGAGGCGCCGACATAGCTATGAAACTGGCAAAAGCAGCCTTACTCAGACCATTGAATCAAGTCAATTCAAATCCAGAATTAGCCAAACTTGAGCAGGAACTGTATGAAGCTGCGAACATGACAGGTATTGGTCCAATGGGACTCGGAGGCAAATTCACTGTGTTAGGCGTTAAGGTTGACTATGCCCACAGACACCCAGCGTCGTATCCTGTGGCAGTTGCCTTTCAATGTTGGGCTGCGAGAAGAGCCACAGCAAGGATTCACTCCGATGGAAAAGTAGAATATTTAACCCATAAAGTAAAGTGAGGTGAAAGAATATTGGCAGTTGTCAAACTTAAAACTCCGATTTCAGAGGAAGATGTGCGCAAGCTAAAGGTGAACGATGTTCTCTACATATCGGGCACAATAGTGACTGTTCGAGATGCAGCTCACAAAAAGGCATTGGAACAATTTAAGCAAGGCAAACCTTTACCCATTAACCTAGAAGGCTTGGCGATTTTCCATTGTGGACCCATAGTGAAGAAAGAGGCTGGCAAATGGGTTGTGGTCGCTGCTGGTCCAACAACAAGTATGCGCATGGAACAGTTTGAAGATGAATTTATCAAAGCCTTCAAAGTGCGCGTTGTCATTGGCAAGGGCGGAATGGGTAAAAAAACAACAGATGCTATGCAGAAATACGGTGCAGTTTACGGTGCCTTCACGGGGGGAGCTGGCGTGCTAGGGGCTAAAGCAGTAAAAAATGTGAAAACTGTTGAGTGGCTTCAAGACTTAGGCATGCCTGAAGCCTTGTGGGTTTTCGATGTTGAAGAGTTTGGACCGTTAACAGTTGCAATTGATTCTCACGGCAACAACTTGTTTGAGGAAGTCAAAAGGAAAGCAGAGGAGAATCGAGCAAAGATTTATGAAAAGTTAGGTGGAGCGTAACGCCTTAGACGATTAGATGTTACTTTGCAATCTCTGGAAAAATTTCAGGCGGTGGAGGCGGTAGCGACGGGACAGCTGGTCTCAACTTGGCTTTTTTGCTGCGTCTACGAAGCAAGTAAACAATTATTGCAAGTATGGCGGCTATGGTTAATAATGTCAATAGAGGAGCCAAATCGGCTATTGTTATGGCGAGTTGAAGAAGACTAGTGCCGCTCTGCGTGTCACCGCGCCTAATACTAAGCAAACCCTGTTGATAGAAGAACTCAGCTAAAGATTTGTATGGTTGAAACATTGGGCTTACTGCTGCTATGGCTCTTTGAGTCTCAACAATCTTTTCCCTGATTTCTGGAGAAGTGTATAGGTCGATGATGTTGAAGCCCCAGTCTTGCAAGGTTAAGGCTACTGAGGCGTTTGCAGCTCTGCTCAAGTATAGAGCGAGAATATCAATGTTGTCAACCTTTACGCCGTGGATTAATTCAAAAAAGTGCTGGTAATATTCAAGTCCGCCGTAGTCTTGCCCTAAACGGCTCACAACATAATAGGAGACTAGATAATAATTTCCAACGTTTGCAGGCGAAGCTGATGGGTTCCAAATCTGCACGAAACCCAAGTTTCCTTCTCCGTACAGCTGAATTAGTTGTGATGCACTCTGTTCAAGCCTATCCTTCTCTTGTGTTGCGCCTTCATACCCGAGTGCCTCAACTACGTTGACGCTAACGTATTGAGCCATGCCCTCGTGAAACCAGAGAAAATTGTTTGGAGAAAGCCCAGATTTGATTAGGAAGTGATGAACCAATTCATGTGCCGCAATGACTTCAATCGTGCCGTTTACTGCACGTATAAAAAATATGTTTATGTTTATTTTTCCAGCTCCAGCCGTGCTAAATGGTGTAAACCCGCCTACTGAGAGGAACTCGTCAAAGTTTGGCAGAAAGAATTGCACACCAACAGGAGGAGTTAAAGTGACATTAAACAAGCGAGTATAATTGCTATAAATTCTATCGTAAAGATTCAAAATGCTAGATGCGTATGTTTCATATCTTGTCGCAGTATTAAAACTGAAAGTTTTATTCACAGTCTGAAGCGTAACATATTGGGTGGAAAGATTTGTTGTAAATTCTATTTGCAGTCTCAGTAGATTCTCATAAAGATTGAAAACCGCTCTGTGCGCAGTAACTGAGCTAGGTTGATAATCTGCGTTTCCAATTGCAATAGCGTTGTTTGAATTTACTGTTAACCTAGAATCGAAATTGACTTCAGCTGTGCCGCTGCTACTGGGGTAATTAAAACCTATCAGTGGTGAAAAAAAGATTCCACGCTTGTCAATTATTAGGCCTCCTGTATCCATGTTAAACGTGATTGTCATGTTAAAAATGCCGCTTGTACCGCTTGACCTGTAAGTGAACTTGTATGCTAGGTAAAAGTATTCACTTTCACCCACAACGTCCTGAGTGTCCACAAGACTGCTTTGCGTAATTGTTCCACTGATAACATTGGGTGGCGGATTCCAATCATTTGGCACAATAACCCAAGAAGAGCCACTGGAATCGCTTTGGAAATTAATCAAAATCGTTGTTGCACCTTCTTGATTAACTGTGAACCTGTAATAATAAGAGGAACTGGGAGAGGCTGTTGCTTCAAAGGTTGAAAAACTAAAAGTTAAAGACACAACAACAATTAGAAATAGCAAAAATGTGATAGGCTTGGGTAAACCTTTTTTATCTTGCATGTTTCAGTCGCTCGATATAATGTTAGCTTAATCCGTTTCACTTAAATTATTTGTTTATTTTTCGAACCTGAAAGCCTGGTAACCACTTCTTTCACAAAGTTCGCCGAAGCGTTTGTTCTAACCGCCTTAGTGTTAAAATGAGTTCCTACAGCTTGAAAGCCTGTCTTTCTTAATTTGCCTATTATCTTAGACAGAGACGGAATGGGCAGGTTGAATCTGTCGCATATTTTATCAATCACATAGTATGTTGCCGGCGCCTTAGACTCTTCAATAACTAAAGAAAGCATCTTGAAAATCTTTCCTCCAAGACGCAGATTTCTATTTTTCACCTCTTTTCTCATTTGAACACAAAAGGTTTCATCCCACATTTCGCCCAGCCACAGAGGACCCGCCACATGTAGTTTTGAGCCGCATTCGGGACAGTCGCTTTTCAGAAGCGGAACTATTCCTTTAATGGTTTCACGGTGGAAACACTCGAAACAATGGAGAATGTATCCCATGGCTCTAATATTCTCGTCAGCTTTTTTGGCTCCATAACTCAAAATGGCATAGGTTCTAACATGATTATAGATGCTGTAACTGAACACCATATGAATTCCAACATCGTGTTTCGCCGCTGTCATAGCTAAGCAGCCAATCAAAAGCCGAAGAGCAAGTTCATGACAATACTCTGTTCGCAACGGTTTTCCACCATATTTTCTGATGCAAGCCTTCGGATGAACTCCGCATAAAGGAGCCATGTCAGTAGCTGTCAACGCGAGCAAGCCGCCGTTGCGTAAGGCTCGGACAGCTGAATCCATGTAGGGCGATGGAGAACCAAAAGGGTCAATGTCCACGTAGTCAAATCTTTTGCGAGGTGCTGCAAACTTGCTCAGGAGAAGATTTGCGTCTTCATTCGAGACTTCAACTCGCCTAGCCACTTTATTGCTTTTCACGTTGAATTGGGCTAGCTTAGCTGCTTCTGGACTGATGTCATTTATTACAACTTTTTGGACGCCTTTCACTTCTCTTGCCAGTCTGATGCCTCGAACGCCACATCCAGTCAAAGGTTCACAGGCAGAAAGCTTCCTTTTTATCATTCTCTGATGGGTCTGCAGAACTAAAACTGCAAGGTCTCGGTTCAACTCCATTCTAGGATTATAGAAAACAGGCGCCTTAGATGGGACGTATTCCCAAGGTTCCTTAACAACAGTCTTCAACTTCGGCACTTGAACGCTTATCATGCCTTCTTTCACTGTTTCAGTTGGGAAAGCAAAACTCAATTGCCCTTCATCTCAAAAGCTCTTATTCATCACAAAACTCGTTAATACTAGCGCCTTTTAAAATAATTGTTCTAAGGTTTCGGTGGTCGTTTGAAGCGCCTCTTTTTCATAACAGGTGCACCCGGAATTGGAAAGACAACTGCTCTTCTTAGAACTGTGGAAGCTTTGAAAAATATGGGTTTCAAAGTCGGCGGTATGCTAAGCCGTGAAGTTCGTGAAGGAGAAACACGCGTGGGCTTCGAGATTGTGGATTTCGAAACAGAAGAGCATGGATGGTTGGCACACGTGAATCAACCCGACGGACCACAAGTCAGCAAGTATCGAGTTAACCTCAGAGACCTAGAGACCCTTGGCGCTGCTTCCATCCGAAATGCTGTGGCAAAAGCCCAAATTATCATTATAGATGAAATAGGACCCATGGAATTGTTTTCATCCGCCTTCAAAGAAGCAGCAATTCACGCTGTAAACAGCGACAAACCAGTGCTCGGAGTCATTCATTATCGCGCACGAGACCCACTCATCTATTCAATCAGAACAAGAGACGATGCCGAAATCATCGAGGTTACATATGCAAACAGAGAGAACATTCACAACGTTCTTATTAACAAGGTTAATCAATTCCTTAAAGAAAAAACAGCAATGCGCTAGTTGACTAAAAAAGGTAAGGTTGCGTCAGCATGAAAATAGCAGGCGTCGACGATGCAGGGCGAGGTCCAGTTCTCGGTCCCCTTGTTATCGCTGGTGTTATGGTTGAAGAAAAAGACTTGTCTAGGCTTAAAAATTTAGGTGTGAAAGATTCTAAACTTCTTTCGCCTCACAGACGAGAACAATTGGCTGTAGAGATAAAGAAATTGGCACTTCAGTTACACGTCATCAAATTGTCGCCTGAAGAAATAGACAAGGTAGTTGAGACTGGAAAAAAACTGCACAAGTTAAATCGGTTGGAAGCTCACACTATGGCTAAGGTTATTGCTGCGCTCAAGCCTGACATCGCTTATGTGGATGCTTCAGACGTGTTAGCTGAACGATTCGGAGAACACATAGAAGAGAAACTTCCGTTCAAGATTCAGATAGTTTCAGAGCACAAAGCAGACGTAAAATACGCTGTTGTGTCAGCAGCCTCCATAATCGCCAAGGTTGAACGCGACCGAGCTGTTGAAGAGTTAGCGAAGAAATACGGCAATATGGGCTCAGGATATATTACTGATCCAAAAACAGTTGAATTCTTGGAAAAATGGGTCAAAAAGTATGGATCATATCCTGATTTTGTTCGAAAATCGTGGAAACCAGCGAAAAGATTGAAGGAAAACGCTGAAGCAAAGCAGGCGAAGCTAGTGTAGCAACCGCTGTGATGTTTTTTCTTAGAGTCGTGCGAACAAATCTTCAGGTTGCTTTATTTTGTTGAGCTCTTCGGAACGAATCAATGGAATGTCGTTGCTGGGAACAAGTTTCCCATCTGTGACAAACATGGGCTGGGCTTTAACAATTTCGCTGATGCTCAAAATTTCATTGGTTCTCTGATCCAAGTCTCTTTCTTCTGCGCAAGCAACTCCGCCTATTATGTTAAGCTGACCTTCAGGGCTTTGAGCAATAAAGTCGAACGGTGCTCTCATTGTAGGCGCTACGTTAAAGTGACATTGGGTTAGTCTTTTTAGAACAGTCATCAAGAAACGGTTCTTAATGAACATTCGTTTAGCTGCAGCGAAGAAGCCTGTGTCTGAAGGAACAGTTTGGAAAATGTCGATTGGTTTGACCATAGGAATTCCTAGAATCCATTCTAGGTTGTAAGCTGCGGTCACCGATGCTTTTCCCATGCCTCGTTCATAACCATACAATGTTCGTCTCGATATTCCCAGCTGTTCGGCAAGTTTACCAACTGACAGTCCCAACTTTTGCCTTTTCTTTCTCACAGCATCTCCATCAAGTTGGACGAAGCAGCCTCCTGGTCCAGCCTCTATAAGCGGAAACATTCCACGGGAAACAACATCTTCCAAGGTTTTCGGCGTGAGAGCATAAACGTTATACCTTGTATAAACTGTGTCATCTTCCAAAGGTTTCTCCCGTGTTTTATCACTCACAAACAGCGATGTGCTCAAGAAACACGATGAGATTGTTTTAAGTTCCCAAGCGTCTCTTCGAGAAATGTTTCCAAGGTCAGGCTGCACTTTCAATAAAGCTAACTGTGCGCCTTTTCTAGCTGCCATACAAAAGCAACTTGGTCTGGCACTGCATTTTTCGGAGACATGAAAGCCCGCGGTTTTCAAAACAGATTCGGTGGCATTCAACATCTCCGTCTGGTTCATCCTCTTTTCCTCGGCAAATAAAATCAATTAAATAAGCGTTTCATATAAACGTTCACGAAAAGCTTTAAATTGAGTAAATTTGCAACAACATTGCAGACTTTTTGTAAACTTTAAACAATTTTCATTTCAAAGAAAAGAACGTTGATTCATTAGGTTTTTTTAGCCACAATCATAGCATGTGCCCTGTCGTAGGGTTCTAATTGCACCACTTGTTCTATTTTGAATCCACGCTTTTTCAGCGTGCGCATTTCTTCTCGATATACGTCTGATGGTTTTTTTGTCACATCGATGCTTTGAGCCTTAACAGCTAGCATAATCCAGCCTTGGTTGATGAGAAATAGGTCGGCGTTGTCAGCTAACACTTTGGCTTGTTCAGGCTGTGCAATGTCACAGTAGATATCGTCTACTTTCTCCACCAGCGCAGAGTAATGCTCTGGAAATCGTGCATCAGCCAATATAGGCGACATGTTCATGCGATAGGTGCAAACATTGTTGACAAGATCTCTTATGCTTCGAGCTGCGAACTCAATACAGTAGACATAGCCTTTCTCGCCTACAATGTCGGAAACGTGGCTAGCTGTGGTTCCAGAAGCGGCTCCTAGGTACAAAACTTTGTGACTAGGTTGAATTGGAACGGTTTCTAAACCTTTCAGGATTGCGGCTGCGAGCTTGCTTCGGAAAGCGTCCCAGACTCTATATTCTACGCCTTGAAACCTCACTAAACGTTCGCCATAGACTTGGTGCCCTGGTGCCAAATTTTTGGTAGCCAGTCTCTTGGAGCCGTCTTCCAATGTTATCCAAAAGATTTCTTGAAAACTTGGATGAGGTTCAATGTCTATAGCCACGCTTCATTCTCCTAGGCGGCTTCTTAGTTGTTGGCGGCGGTTTCTTCAGAATGGGCGGTTCATCATATTTTTCTTGAATTTCTTTCATTCTCTTTTCGAGACCAGCCTTCAAATTGTCTCCAATGTATCTGCCACCACTGAAGGCGTCGGTTCTCGCTGCAATAGCCAGTTTTCCCGCCAATGCTCGAGCCATCTTTCCACGTTGCCAACGCTTTGCCTCATGAACAAAAGTGTGCTGAAAAATCATGCCGTGTTTTGGCGGGCGTGCCCCAGTTTTCAACGCCCTAAACAAGGCTTTTTCGGCGCCTAAAACTTGAACAGTGCTCGCAGGCATCTTTGCCAGATTGCTCAATCCGCCTGTTAACGCTATGAGTCTTGCTCCAAGAAGTGAACCTACCAACGATTTCATGTTTGGCGCCACATCCTCCATAATTGAATCCATGTAACCCTCAAGTGACTGCCTCAAATCGTAAAGTTGAAGCGTATTCTTACACAAGGCTTGAATCTGCACTAAATCGTCTTCTTCAAGGTCCGCGCCCATAGATTTCTCAGCACTCGCAGCAATTTGCTCAGCTTTCTCCTTAGGCAAGCCTTCTTTTTCTAAACTTTCAACTGTGAAGTTTTCTCTTCGCCCCAAATTGGCAACAAGACGCGCATAAGTTTCATGTTTCTCCACGAGGCGGTCGAATTCAGGAAAGTGAAGCCCATACCATTCGCGTATTCTGCCCATAAAAAGGTTAACTGTTTTGTCCATGTCGTCTATTGTTTGAATGGCTTGCGCCACCACTTGGTCTCGTTTTTCTCCTGCCTTTCTAACCCGCATCTTAGTCAATTCCACAGAAACCCTATGCATCCAATTGCGAAGTTCAATGCCTTCCTTAACAAATCCCAATTTAACCGCAAATTTCTCTAAGTTTCCCCGAAGTAACTCACCTGCTTCTGAAGGACGCTTCAATTCAACAGCAATCTTCAGTTTTTCATGGATGTTTCGAGCAATCTCTGCGTTTTCAAACGCAAAAAAAGTGTAACCTTCACCCTTCAGTTTTTCAATTAGGTTGCCTATTTCATCGACAATTTTTCCAGCTTCAATCTTTAAAAGTATCTCAGCTATTTTCTTCGGGTCTCTAGGGAACAGAACACTTTCAACTAATTCATTTGTTTCATCGAAACCGAGGACACCGAAGACGCATTCGACAACTGTTGCTTTCACATTTTCTCCCTCATCATCAAGTAAATGTTTCAGTTGCTTATTTCCTAACCTCTTTATTCTCAACCAATGAATAAATCTATTCCACTCAGCCTATGCTTATATAACCAGTGAACAACCATTAATGAGACCAGAAACATGGGAGGCTTGCCCCATAAATGACTAATCAGCTTGCCATTGAAATCGCCGGGCTGAAACTACGAAATCCCACCATGCTAGCCGCCGGGATACTTGGATTATCTGGAGCTTCTCTTCGTGAAATCATTGAAAAAGGTGCAGGCGCAGTTGTCACAAAGTCGGTTGGATTGAAACCAAGGCAAGGCTACCCTAACCCAGCCGTGGTTCAAGTAAGTTGCGGATTGCTCAACGCCATGGGGCTTCCCAATGCAGGCGTTCAAGATTTTATGGAAGAAATACGAGAAGTGAAACAGTTTAGAGTCGATGTCCCAATAATAGTCAGCATATATGGATTTTCAACTGAAGAGTTCGCTAAAGTTGCACGTGTCGCAGAGAAAGCAGGCGCGGATGCCCTTGAATTAAACGTGTCTTGTCCCCACGTGAAGGAAACTGGCTCAGAGATTGGGCAGAGCCCAAGTTTGGTAGCTGAAGTTGTGGAGAAGGTTAAGGCAGTTGTCAAAAAACCTGTCATATTGAAGTTGACTCCCAACGTTGCCGATATTGCCCATGTTGCTAAAGCTGGAGTTGAGGCTGGAGCAGACGCTATCACAGCTATCAACACTGTGAGAGCCATGAAAATTGACGTTGAAACCGCTCAGCCAGTTTTAGCCAACAAAATAGGCGGCTTGTCTGGACCTGCAATAAAGCCAGTTGCTGTTCGATGCGTTTACGAGCTTTATGAAACAGTTGACGTACCCATCATTGGATGCGGCGGCGTAACCACTTGGCAAGACGCAGTAGAGTTCATGTTAGCTGGAGCGTCGGCGGTTCAGATAGGCACCGCCATCGCTTCGAAGGGTTTAGATGTGTTCCAATCAGTTACGAGAGGAATGGACTCATACCTTCGCAGAAAAGGTTTCGGGAGCGTGAAAGACATTGTCGGCTTATCTCACCGCCGCTAATCAACTACGAACAGTGAGAATACTGAGCGTTAGAGATGATACGCCAACCATAAAATCTTTCCTCTTTCGCGACAGATTTGCTGCAAAGGCATTGCCTGGACAGTTTGTTATGATTTGGATTCCAGGCGTCGACGAGGTTCCCATGAGTCTTTCCACAATAGACTCGAAGGAGGGCGCTGTAGCCATAACTGCGGAAAAGGTCGGCGAGGCTACAAGTAAATTGCACAGAATGAAAGTTGGTGATATTATTGGAATTCGTGGACCTTTTGGAAATGGCTACACTCTGACGAAAGCACGTAATGTTATGATAGCTGGCGGTGGAACGGGCATAGCCTCTTTAGCACCGTTGACAGAGAAAATAGCGAAACAGAAAGGGTTTAGAATCACTTTCTTGCTTGGGGCTAAAACCTGTGGTGAATTGCTTTTTCTTGAGAGAATGAAAACTGTTCTTGCCACAATGAATCATAGAATTGTTGTCACAACTGAAGATGGGAGTTATGGAATAAAAGGGTTGATTACCGAGCCAGCAGAGCAACTCTTAGCAAAGGAGAAGTTTGACATGATTTATGCTTGTGGACCAGAAAAGATGATGTGCAAAATGTTTGTGTTGACAGAACGTTTTCATGTGCCTTTTCAAGCTAGTTTAGAACGTCTAATGCGCTGCGCCATCGGCTTATGCGGAACATGCGTCATAGGCAAATTCAGAGTATGCAGAGACGGACCTGTCTTTTCTGGAAAACAGTTGCGTGAAGTTAGAAACGAATTTGGACAGTTCAAGCGAGGCTTTGACAGCAGAAAGATTGCCATTTAAATCTTGAATCGTCCCTTATCTAAAACCGTGACTGCTTTTCCATTTTCTCTAGTCACTTTCACAGTAGGTTTGTTGATTAAGAAGTCCATGTGATTCTTCGACGGATTTTTGCCGCTAGGCATGTCGGTGTTGTCTCCGAAAGCAATGTGTGTAGTTCCAAATATTTTTTCAGCTTCCAAAAATTCGTTTACGAAGCGTGCTTTTAGGTTGATTCCGAAAGCGAATTCGCCGACAATGCTCGACCAGTCGTCTGTGGCTAAGGTTTCTTTAACTTTACGCAACACATTTTTATCCTTGCATGTGACTTTTTCAGCTCTCCCATTTTTGGCAATAATTTCCAATGGTGTTTTTATCGGTCCGATTCCGCCTATAGCCATGTCGCAGACCAGTCGCCCCGTCAACGAGTTTTCAACAGGCGCCACTATGACCTCACCTGTGGGTAAATTCATCCACTTCATCGTTTTCCAGTCAAGTTTGGTATCGGTAAAAAACGGTCGTTCCTTGACGCTTAACATTAAACGAGTTCCAGCCTGACTATGCAACTCTAACTTCACTGTTCCTTCAAGAGTTTGAATCAACCTGTCTGCAAAGCCTTGCATACGTTTATGTTCTTCAAGTGTTAACGCCAAAGCACCTTCCGTTAACATGTCTAATGTGACTCCAGGGCAGTGTCCCAAGCGTGCCCTGTGGTCTCGAGTTTCCATCTTAGTGATTTGGATGCGCAGAGGTGTTTCTTCTCTTATATCACGCATTAAATTGACGTAAATGTCTGTTTTCCGCTGAGTTAAAACCTCCAGCAAATGCGCAGGAACTTCGGTTCGCACTTGTTTACCAGTTTTCAACTTTATAAGTCGAGTCCACAAACCCAGCGCTATAGCACCATCAGCAAACGCTTTTCCAATTTCTTTTTTCTCGTCATCGCAAACAATAACTATGTTTTCGCCTGCAACAGCTTCCAAAACGCTTTCTAAAGCATTTTTAGCTGCTTCCCAAGCCTCCAACTTCAACTCACCTTAATGCTTCTTTAAAATGTAAATTATGGTTAAGATTTGCTATGCCAGCCGTGCAGGAAAATGAAGGATTGGGAAAATAATTCTGTTGTTCTTGAATTCTTTAGTTCTCACGAACTTTATTTCTTGAACTGTGGCATGAAGTCTTTGTGAGCTTCCATAAGTTCATCCATAATGTCTTTTGCGGTTTTCATGTCATGCACATAGGGACATGCAAGGAGCGCTTGGTACAACAAATCTTTGTCGCCACTTAGTGCAGCGTCCACAGTCAGTTCCTCCCAGTTTATGATGTGTTGTGTTAATCCCAAGAAGGTCTTGGGCAAGTCGCCCATGGTTATAGGTGTTAATCCTCGTTTGTCCACTAGGCAGGGTCCTTCAACTATAGAGTTGTTTGAGAGGTTCGTGATGGTCCCTCTGTTCGGGAAGTTGATGCCTCCCCACTCTCTTCCTTCGTCGGCAGCTATGCTAACAAGTATGCCTATGGCTTGTCGCGCATGGTATAACCGGAAGGGGTATTCATCAGGATGTTGCTGGTAGTCAGCTCCAGCCAAAAGCGCCTCAACAAATTTCCAACGAGTTTCAGACCAACCCAATACCGATTTCTCCCAAATCTCTTTTTCCTTTCTCTTCGCCAGAAACTGATTATAATCCCAATACGCGTAGTCGTGACTTGGACAAATATTCAAGTAGCCATATGTTTCATAGAGACTCATAGAAAACTCTACGTGCCAATCTTTCGATATCTTTTCCTTAAGTTTCTTTTGTATTTCTTTTAGAATGGGAAAACCATTTTTTCCGTTGACCTGTAAATCTACTAGCCATGTTAAATGATTTACTCCTATAGCTCGTGGTCTTATGTCTTCATTGGTGCAGTAACGTCTCTCAAACGGGGGCATGTTCAGCATTCTTGGAAGGTGACTCATAGCAAATCCTGCAAAGCAATCGCATATTGAAATGAATTTTATTTTAGTTTCCCGTCGAACTGCATCAGCTACAAAATTTGCAGGATTTACATAACTGATGGCAAAAGCGTCAGGACATAAGTCCTCCATCATCTTGCAGTATTCAACCGTAACAGGGATAGTGCATTGAGCCATGAAAGTTCCACCTGGCCCACCGGTTTCATCACCAGCTATACCATGCTTACTTGGGATTTCAATGTCGTACTCCATGTGTTTTAACCCGCCGACCCTATAAGCGGGCAAGACAAACGTCGCGCCCTCAAGAGCTTCTTTAGGATTGGTTGTTGAAGTGAATTTCATGTTTGCATTAGCTTTCTTTGATAATACCTCTCCAACTTTGACCAGTGTGGGTAGACGACTAGGGTCTAAGTCCATCAGGCAGATTTCGCTGCCATCGAGTTTTTCTTTATTCTCTAAAATTGTATAAATCAGAGAAGGGATGAAAGGACTTCCGCCACCGAGGAATACTATTTTTTCATTTGACATTTTTTGGAACCTCCCTTTACCAATTGGTTTTTCATTATTTAAGAGTAATGCAATGGGTGTATTGTGTCAAAGCAATTCAAAATTTAACAGATTTGGATTTTTCCATTCGTTCTGGCGAAATCTCCCGCAAACTCCCCCTTTTTTTATTTTTGAGAGGGGAAAAAGTCTTTATGAAGAAAGGTGAATCTTGTAACTCATGCAGATTGTTGCGTTTGACTCGGGTGATTTTTCTCGTCGGAAGAAGGTTGATGGTAAAAGGGAGATTGTTTTCTTTACTCCTTTAGGTGTAGGGGTATCCGTTAATAAGAAGTCGGTTGACAAGTTCAAGTCTGCGTATCTGAGTGCGTGTAAGAAGTTGACTAAGGACTTTAATGTTCCAACGAAGCGTTTGGTTTATTCTCATGCAAGTTTGTGGAAAGAGATTGGTCATAGGAAGGCTGTGCCCTTTTGTGACAACGTCATAAAAGAGTTGCAGAAGCTGATCGACTTGGTCTTTGTTTCTTATGTAGTTCTTCCTCCTGATGAGGTTAAAAGCGTTCCAGTTGGGGGCTACGGTTGCCCGGTTGAGGATGTTCCTACCATGAATTTTCTTAGGAATCTTTCTCCCATGTTTTCCTATATCACAGCTTGGAGTTACACTGGGCGGCATATGAAAGAAGAGCATGCGTATTTTCTTCACAATTTTTCGAGCAAACTAACCAAGGCCTGGCAGGATCTAACTGACCATACTTCTCCGAAAATTTTTCCGAAAGGCGATGAGTGTAATCCCTTCATTTCGGTTGCTGATATGTTTGCTTATTTGACAGAGAAGAAGCTTTGGGATGCGAAGTTGTGGTTGGAGCCTAATAACATCGGGAAGGTTTGGGACGACTATAAGTTTGAGGTTGAGGTTCGTTTTCTTGATGAGAATGTGCTTTCAAAATACAGGTGGTTTAGTCAAGAGCAGATAGATACTGTGAATTACCTGGCCAGACCTATGGTTTTTCTTGACATTGAGGGAATCAGCATATCGAAAGTGACCGGCGATCCTTACGTTAGTGCTGCGGCATACGCCTTCTTGAAGGGTGGTGGTTTTCAGGGTTTTGATGAGGGTATTGATGCCAGCAAGGTACAGGATGGAGATGTTTATGCTTATGCTGGTGAGAAGGCTAAGGAACGAGCGTTTGCTTTCAAAGATATGTATGATGTTGAGGTTTACTCGATTAGGGAGCTTCGGCAAAAGGTTCATGGATTGTTTCGAGAAGAACTATTCAGTTATTATGGTACA
>Ga0315280_10005682_pt1 | contig 17640 bp, 11 predicted proteins | sample YL17G06_40_MG_FD_203697 | JGI IMG/M metagenome (GOLD analysis project Ga0315280, IMG submission 203697) | Sediment microbial communities from Yellowstone Lake, YNP, Wyoming, USA - YL17G06_40 | ecosystem: Environmental > Aquatic > Freshwater > Lake > Sediment | place: USA: Wyoming | collected... | reverse complement strand
TCAACAAGGGGGCCACCACCTGCTTGTCGCGGACGTCTGCGTCGGGGAATCCGGCAGTGCAATGCCGGATCATCCCGATCAGAACGGCGGCCAGCACCAAGTCGTTCTGGTTCGGGTTGTTCAGCTCACTCAGAAGCACCGCCTGGGCTTCAGGCAAAGGGGGCCCCTGAGCCGTACTGAGTTCCCCGATCACCAGCATGGCGTTGTAGCGGACGACCGGGTGATACTCGGGCTCGGGCTTGATGAACTCCTTCATCCGGCTGATCGTCAGCCCGAGGAGGTAGTCAGAGACCGCCTGGTTGTTCCGTGCGGCCCTCAGTTCGGCGGCGAGTTGTTTGCGGAAGTCCGGAATCGAAGCATAGTCGGAGGGGCGCGTCCAACGGGCAAAGGCCGCCCCGTCGTAGTACGCGATGAGCTGCTTCTTCTGGTCGTCGCCAAGCGCGCCCCCTTTCAAGATCGCCAGGGCGTCCCGTCTCGCGGCGGTCGTATCCTGCTGAGAGTCCACGGGCAGCGCTTTGTACTGCTTGACGGGCACCGCGGCCGGCGGGGGAGTCGTGGCTGGCGCGGGAGTCTTCGGCGCCGCGGCCGGGTCGCCGGGTGCAGGGGCTGGTGCCGGCCCAGGTGCGGTCGGGGGCGCTTGTTTCGCGTTGGCCGGCGGAGGGGCCTGGGCCGGCGCGGCTTGCGCAGGCCATCCCGACCACGCGGCCAGAACACTCACCACAACAAGCCACTGCGGTGGCGCAAACCAACCGCAACGCCGGCAGGCAATTAGCGACATGGTATTCACAAGCTTCGATGCCGAACGGCTTTGGGAAGACACCCCTATAGGCTACCACCGGCCGCAGAGCGGTGTCAAGTTGTCTCGACCGTAGGGGTCTTGCCGTTTCGGGCCATCTTCGGCCCTTGCACCTTTGACAGACCACCCGAGGCGGGCGTACAGTGGTAGGAGCCTCTTGCCACGCACTCACAGCCTTTCCCGAGACTTCCGAAGTCTTACAGGACTTCGGAAATCTGCCACAGCCGAGACCGCGACCCCAGGGTCCTGGTAATGACTCTCCTCTACAACGACCCGTCTTTCTTGAAACACGAGACCGGAGCCCACCCGGAGCGGGGAGAGCGTATCCGCCAGATTGGCCCTCGGCTGGAACGCAGCGGGATGTTTGCCCAGTGCGGCCATCCGACGTGGGAACCCGTTTCACGGCGGCACCTCTCTCGGATCCACAGCCCCCGGTACATCGACGAGGTCTGGGCGTTGTGTAAGTCCGGCGGGGGGGAACTCGACGTGGATACCGTTGCCTGCCCCGCGTCGTACGACGTGGCGTTGCTGGCAGCCGGGGCCGCGTGCAACGCAACCGAGCGCGTGCTTCGCGGCGAACATACCAGTGCCCTTTGCGTGGTCCGGCCGCCCGGGCACCACGCACTTCCCAGCCGGGCCATGGGATTCTGCATCTTCAACAACATCGCGATCGCCGCGCGAATGGCCGTCGACGAACTGGGGCTCGACCGGGTCCTCATAGTGGATTGGGACATCCACCATGGCAACGGAACCCAGTACGCGTTCTGGGAGGACCCTCGGGTGGGGTTCCTGTCGATCCATCGCTGGCCGTTTTTCCCGGGGACGGGTTTGGAAGACGAGACCGGCGCCGGCGATGGTCTGGGGACCACGCTGAACCTTCCCGTGCCGTTTGGCATTTCGCGGCAGGACTATTTGGCCCTGCTCGGCGATGCCCTGGACCGGTTTGCGGCGAAGATGAAGCCCCAACTGGTTTTCCTGAGCGCCGGGTTTGACACGCACCGGCTGGACCCGGTAGGAAACCTGGGGCTGGAGACCGAGGACTTTCACCCGCTTACCACGATGGTCCTCGACGTGGCCGACACGTATGCGGGCGGGAAGCTGGTCAGCGTGTTGGAAGGGGGGTATGATCCGGGGGTGACCACCGACTGCGTGGAGGTCCACTTGGGCGAGTTGCTGAGGCGGGCCGCCAAACGAGAGGGCGACGCCGGAGCCGGCTCCTCGGATCGCGACTTGGGCCGGTCCTCCTAACCGGGCCATCCATCGAGGGCAAGAGCGATGTTCGGGTGGAGTTTCAGACCAAACGCTCAACCCCGCCCGGTATCGAGGCTCATCGAGCGCCACTTTCGGCCTTACCGCCCGGAGGACCTGGTTGTCTGGGAGCGGCATTTTCCCGTCCGGGCCCGGGCCGACTTGCAGCGTGGAATCGATTCGCTTTTGGACACGGACGTCACGGTGTCTCATTTCTGCGGCGTTCGGAAGACGTTTGCGCACGAGGGCTTGACTTTCTCGGCGCTGTTAGCGCACCAGCAGCACGACCCTGCACTGTGCGCCCCGCCTGAATACGAGGAAATCGACGTCGGCGAGCAGCAGCCGGTCCGAGCGCTGAAGACCGGATTGTGGCTGTTGCGCACGGAGAAGGTCAGGTGCGCGTTCTTCGTGGCCCCGGCGAGCAAGTTCAGTGCGTTTGGGCAGGTGGCGGGCCGGCTTTTTCAGGTCGTGCTCGTCAACAGCCCCGAGGCGATGCACCATGGCGAGGCGTGCCTGAAGAGGCTCGAAGACGCAGTCCAACGCGGCCGGTCGTACCGCGGGAAGGTCCTTTCCCTGGAGCTGGAACAACCTTTTTCGGGAGAAGCAAGCGACATCGTCGTCCACAAGCTCCCGAGCGTGGAGCGGCACCAGGTGATTCTCCCGCAGGCCACCCTGGACCTGTTGGACCGCAACGTGATCCGCTTCGCGGACCAGCGGCAGAGGCTCTCGGGGCTCCGACAACCGGTCAAGAAAGGAATCCTCTTCTACGGCCCGCCGGGGACAGGAAAGACACATACCATCCACTACCTGGCCCGGGCGTTGCCCGGGCATACCACGCTGCTGATCACCGCCGAACAAGTTGGGCTCCTGTCCGAGTACATGGCCCTGGCCCGGTTGCTCCAGCCGAGTCTTGTGGTGGTCGAGGACGTGGATCTCATCGCTCGCGAACGGACGGAGATGGATGCGTGCCGCCAAGCGTTGCTCCACAGGCTGTTGAACGAGATGGATGGTCTGCGTGAGGATGCCGAAGTCATGTTCCTCCTGACCACGAATCGGCCCGAGCTGCTGGAAACGGCGCTGGCGTCCCGGCCGGGTCGGATCGACCAGGCCATCGAGTTCCCTCTGCCCGACGCCGAGGGGCGGGAGAAGCTGATTCGCCTCTATTCGGAAGGGATTGACCTGCCCGACGAGTTGGTCCAAGCCGTTGTCCGCAAGACCGACAAGGTCAGTGGGGCTTTCATCCGGGAACTGATGCGGCGGAGCGTCCAGTTTCACTTGGAGCGAAGCGAACAGGCCAGCATTGACGTGGAAGACGTGGAGGGCGCTTTGGAGGAAATGCTCTTCCGCGGCGGCTCGCTGAACTTAAAATTGTTGGGGGCGCAAGAGCGCATTGCGGGCTTCGCGCCGGGCACGCAGGAGAGTCCTTGAGCAAGGCGGTGGACCGCTGCGGCATCGTCCCGTTGGCTGAGCCGGTTGCTTCCGCCGCTTGGCCTCCGGGCCGACACGGCCTGGCTCTGAACCCTGGCCCCTGAACCCTAGCCCCTGAACCCCGCTCATGCACGACCTGTTCGCCGAACTCCGCTGGCGCGGGCTGATCAATCAGACGACCGACGACGAGCACCTGCCCGCATGGCTCATGGAGCGGCCGCGCGCGGTCTATGCCGGCTTCGACCCCACGGCCGACAGTCTCCACGTGGGGCACCTCATGGCCTTGATGATCCTGCGGCGGTTTCAGAAGGCCGGGCATCGGCCGATCGCGCTGGTGGGCGGGGCGACCGGGATGATCGGCGATCCCAGCGGCAAGAGCGAGGAGCGCAACCTGCTCTCCGTCGAGGTTCTGCAGGCCAACGTGGCGGCGATCCAGCGGCAGTTTCAGCGGTTTCTCGATTTCGACGGCGGTCCTCACTCCGCCCTGCTGGTCAATAACTACGATTGGATGGGCCGCTTCGGCTACCTGGAGTTCCTCCGCGACGTCGGCAAGCATTTTCCCGTCAACGTGATGCTCGCCAAGGACTCGGTCAAGAGCCGCCTGGAACGGTCCGACAGCGGGCTGAGCTACACCGAGTTCAGCTACATGCTCCTCCAAGCCTACGACTTCGTCCACCTGCACCAGCACTACGACTGCGAGATCCAGGTGGGCGGGAGCGACCAGTGGGGCAACATCACCGCCGGGATCGACCTCGCCCGGCGGCTCGACGGAGCCCAACTCTACGGCATGACCTGCCCGCTCTTGACGAAGAGCGACGGGACCAAGATGGGCAAGACGGAGTCGGGGGCCCTGTGGCTGGCGGCCGAGAGGACCAGCCCGTACCGCTTCTATCAGTACTGGATCAACCTGGCCGATGCCGACGTAGGCGGCTGCCTGCGGTTCTTCACCGACCTGGAGCAGGAGGAACTCCTCGCCTTGGAGGCCCGGCACGCGGCGGAACCGGGGCGGCGCGAGGCCCAGCGGCGCCTGGCCACGGAGTTGACCCGGCTGGTACACGGCGAAGAGGGCCTGGCGATTGCCCAGCGGGCGACCGAGGTGTTTTTCGGGGCCGAAATCCACGAGCTCTCGGATGCCCAGCTCGGCGAGGTCTTTGCCGACGTGAAGAGCAAGGAGGTTCCCCGGGAGCGGCTCGCGGGCGAGGGACTCGCCCTGATCGATGCCCTGGTGGAGGCCGGGCTGGCCAAGAGCAAAGGGGAGGCGCGGCGGACGATCTCCCAGGGCGGTGCTTACGTGAACAACCGCCGCATCGACCGGGTCGAGGCCCGCCTCGGCCCGGACGACCGGGCCAGTGAGTCCGTCATGGTCCTCCGCTGTGGCAAGAAGAACTATGCTTTGCTCCGATTCCGAGACTGAAAGGCGACGAGCTTCCCCATGCCCGATCGATACTACCTCGGCGGCCAGCCTCCTCGTCGGCCTCGCCCGCCTTCGGAACCGAGTCGCCGCCGGGGTGAACCCAACCCGCCTGCGGGCAAGTGGCGCCGCATTGCGGGACGGATCGTTCTGGTCGTCGTGGTCCTCGGGATCCTGGGCGGACTGCTGCTGTGCCGCGCGGTCAAGCACGTGCCCGCGTTCTACCAGCAGGCCATGGACGTCAGTCCTCAGGAGCACATGGTCGCCAGCGACAAGATGGTCCGCGACGTGGCCGGGCTCGTGAGCGACGTGAACAAGACGGGCCGCTGGCAGGCCGTGTTCACGGCCGCGGAGATCAACGGTTGGCTGGCCGTCGAACTCGCCAAGAAACGCCCCGAGCTGCTGCCGCCCAGCCTGAGCGATCCCCGGGTCTCGATCACCAAGGAGGGAGTGTCGGTCGCCTGCCGCTTTCGCAGCCCGGCGCTGGATTCGGTCGTGTCGCTCACGGTGGACGTCTATCGGCCCGAGCTGGATCCCGCCGACCCGCTAAACGGGCGCGTCGTGGCTCTGCAAGTCCGCAAGGTTCGGGCGGGGAACCTGCCGCTTCCGTTGGGCAAAATCCTCGATGAAGTCTCCAAGGCGACCGGTCAACTGGATTGGGAAGTCCGCTGGCGGCAGGCGGGGGGCGAGCCGGTCGCGCTAGTGACCATTCCGCCGCCCCGCCGCCGCGGCGACAAGCTCGTACTGATTGACACCATCGAGTTGGCGGAGGGGGAAATCCGCGTGGCCGGCACCAGCCGAAGGCCGTGAGAACACAATCACGAATGACGAAAGCCAAATGACGAAGGAATGACGAAGCTCGAAGCACGAAAGAGCACGTGCGCGCCGGTTCTTCGGGCTTTGTACTTCGTCATTCCTTCGTCATTTGGTTTTCGTCATTCGACATTCCCGCGGGTTGGGCCTCGAACGAGAACCACCACTGCTCCGCGTCTTCGCCGGTCCGCTCTAGTGTGGCGCGGCCGCACAGCGTCTTGCCCGAGAGGAGCACGAGGAGAAACCCTTCCGCCTGCCGCTCGACGTGGAACGTGCCTTGGTCCCAGCGGGTCACGGCGCCCCGGCCGCCGGAGATCGGCCCTTCGTAGTCCAGGTAGTCCAGGCGATGATCGGGAAGTGCCCGGGCGGCGATCCGCGCCACTGAGCCCGGCGCCTGTGCGAGCGCCCAGGTGGAAAGCGCAGAGCCGGTTTCGAGCATGAAATCCCAGTGCCGCCCTTGCGGGTCGTCGTGCTGGAGGACCACAAAGCGGGGCATGTTCAGCCCTCGGTGATCGTCGTCGACGTCTCGCCGAGCCTCGGCATCCGGACGGACTGGCTGGTCACGCCCGCCTGGATGCGGACCGTGCCCGGCTTCTTCGCCTGGACGCGGACGCGGTATTCGAGGGTCTCGCCGGGAGCTAAGCGGGACGCGGGCGCGAAGGTGACCGTCTGGCCGCTAAACTCAGGCTGCGTCGGCCCGCTGGTTCCGATCCGGACGAGGATCATCTCGGGCGGGATTTGCACGCTCACGGTCACTTGTCTTTCCTCGACCGCGTTGGGGCCGCTGTTGTCCACGCGCACGATATACGTGAGTTCCCGCGACACCGCAACCGGCTCGTGCAACGTCTTCACGGTCACGTCGAGGGCCGAGGCCCCGGGCGCGCCGGCAGGGCCGGGCATCCCGGAAGTGCCGGGGGTTGGCCCCGCGCCCTCGCGGATCGGCAGGAGCACGCTGTCCTGACCCTGGACTCCTTGGTCGGAGGTGACCTGCGCCTGCACGTACGCCTGAGGTGCCGGCAGCGTACACTCGCACACGATCCCGAACGGCTGCGTTTCACCCGGGGCTAGCCTCGCCAAGGTCCAGGAATACCCCGACGGCTCCCTGTGATATCCTTCCTTGGCAAAGGGCGGCCTTGCGGCGGGCTCTAGCTCGGTCACGAAATGCGGCCTTAGAGAGGGGTCCAGAGTGGCCGTGACTTTGACGTTCGTCAGCGGCTGGAGGCCCCCGTTGGTCACGTCGATCTCGAGCAGCACGCGCTGGCCGACCGCGGCACTCTCGATCCTCGCCGCATTATCGCCGACTTCCGCGGTACCGGGCTTGGCGATCGTCCTCACGGAGAGCCTGCCGGCGGCCCCGGGGGACGTGGAAGGGGGTTGGCCGAACGGTCCGGGGGGCGGCTTCACTCCCGCCTCGACCGCGGTGACGCAACGCTGGGCCGCGCCCCGCAGCCCCCCGCGGCCGGTCACTTCGACGTTGTGGCACAATCGTCCGGCCTTGGCCACGAGGAACTCGACGTACAGGTCCGCGGCCACTCCCGGCGGCAAGTCCTCGTTCCAAAGACTCCGGATCTCGTTGCGCTGCTTGGCCTGCTCGTTGACCAGTCCTTGATCGAACTTGTCGATGATCGAAAGCCCCGTGGCCGTCGTCGGGCCGCGATTGGTGATCGTGATGTCGAACCGGACCTTCTCGCCCACGGTCGCCCGCTCAGGGCCGGTGATCTTCACTTCCAGGCCGGCCGGCGCTCCGGGCACGCCGGGGAACGTGCCGGGCGGAAAAGCGCGGCCAGCGCTGGGCGGAGTCACCGAACCAGCAGGGGGCGGAATCGCCGGACCTGCCCCGGGCGGAAAGGTCGGGCCGGGCGTCGAGGGGGCCGACCAGGTCACGACCGTGGAGCCGGCGCCTAAGACCAGGCCCATGCCGGCGGGGGCGCCGATCGGCGACGGGCGGATGACTTGGATTGCCACGACGCTGGTGCCCGCGGCCGGCTGCTGCTGGACGATCTCGGCGCTGGCCTGACCGGCGGCATTGGTTTCGACGTCGACGGTCGGCGCCCCGCTCGGGGCAAACCCGGCCAGCGGGCCGCCGGAGATCGTATATCTCACCCGGTATCCGGCGCTGGGGCACTGATCCGACTGCCGCGTCACCGTCGTGGTGAGCACCTGGCGCCCTCCGGCCGGAACGATCGCCGGCGGAGGGAATCGCCACTGCGCATCGACCCAATGGATGATCGCGCCTTGCTTGTGCCGATCCCAACCGTAGACCTCCCGCGCAAAGGCCGTCACATAGGTGCTGCCTTCGACGGGCGAGGTGACGGTGATCCAGGTCTGGCCCTCCTTGACGAAGACATCGTCGGACGGGGTGGGCGTTCCCCGGGTCAAGCGCAAGGACCTGCGCGAAGTGCTTCCCACGGCATAGGTGGGGCTTGCGATCCGCGGCCGGGTGAAATCGCCTACCAGGTAATCCCAATACGTCCCCTTCTCGATCTCGACGAACTGGCCCACGCTCCCGCCCGAAATCGCCCACTCGACGCGCTCGTTCATGCGCAGGTAGTTGTCGGACCCGGCCACGCCGGCCAGGAGGACGACTTCGCTGCCGACGGGAGCGACGGTCACTCGGGGCGCGAGGAGGAGTTCGACCGGGTCCGAGGGCAGTTGGCCTGCGGGGAGTTCCGTGTATCGCGGGTTTGGCGACTCGGCCGGGGGCACGAAGACGCGCTCGCCGGTCGCATCGATCCGCGGCCAGCGGCACTCGGCGCACCCGGCCAGCACCACCGCGCAGGCAATCCCCGTCACAAGAAGCGCGAATCGACGGGGGCTTCCGAGCAGGCCCATGGCCAGTCTCCAGGGGAGCGGGCGCGCCGCTTACGCGGGTTGCGCAGCGCTCCACCAATGGAAAGGTAGCACGCGATTTGGCAACATGGGGACTTTTTTCCGCCTGCGGCGCTGCCGAATCGCAACACGCAGGCGCAGCGAATCGCTACAACCGATACGAAACGAACACCCCTCGAACAGTTGAGGCTTCTTTGGAGTGCGGCGACTGATCGCCGCTTTTCGACCCTGCGGCCAAAGAATATCACGAAAACGCAAAAGAGCGAAAGCACGAAAGGAGAGAAGGGGTGGGGGATGGTGGGCAGACAGGAATGTCCGCCCTCGTGCGCAGGAGGACAGGCATTCCTGCCTGTCCGAGGCAGTCGCGGCAGACAAGAATGTCCGCCCTCCGCGTATTTGGGCGGCAGACAAAAATGTCTGCCCTACTGGCGGCCGAAGATGCCGGTGGCGTACCAGATGCCGTTGCTGCCGCGCTGGATGTCGTAGCCGTAGCAGCGGTGTTGGGCCCGGACGGCCGACCAATGACCCGAGGAAAGCCGCCAACAGCGGACACACTCGATCGCCGATTCCAAAAGCCCCTGCCCGGGCCAGCTCTCCGCGCAGACTTCGGAGGCCAGCAGCCCGCCGGGTAGCCGGGCGTTGATCCGGTGGAATCGGGTCTCCCAGAAATGGTGGCCCTGGAGCCCAATGCGGGCCTGATACCGGGAGTGGCCCTCGGCTTCCTCGGCAAGGACCGGCAGAAACTCGCCCTTCGTGCTGGCCGGATGCTCGGGGTGCGTGCGGACCGCGTAGATCATGGTGCGTTGCGTGAGGCTGCCCGGCGGAAGATCGAGGATCACCCGCATCTGGTCGGCGGTATACACGCGCCCGGCGAGGAACGGAAAGACGCTGACGACCTGGCCGTAGTACTTTGAGTCCTTGTGAGCCAGGTCGATCATCGCCAGGCCGGGTAGCCCCCTCATCTCGTCAAAGCCTTCGCTTCTGAAGAGTTCGACCGGCTTGCCTTCGACGGTGATTTTGGCGTCCAGCGGCAGCCGCACCTTCACCACGTCGGCCAGCTTCTTTCTGACCTCCGGGTCGGCCAGCGCCTCGGCTTGGAACCGCTCGCCCAGCGCACAGCGGCCGGGCTGACAAAACAGGATCAAGAACATCCGGCCTTCTTTCTCGGCCGCGTCCCTTGCCTCTTGGTAGCTCGCAAGCCAGACGAGCTCGCCGGACTTGCGGGCGGACTCCAAGAGAGAAATCACCTCTTGGGCGGTGCAGGCGCGGTCCTCGGACAACGGGAGGGTCTTCGTCACGCGGCCGTACTGTTGAAGGTCCCGCGTAGTCAGGTCGATCACGGCCAGCCCGGGCTTTCCGTCGAGGGCGGCAAACGCGGGGTCCTTGAGCAGCTCGACGCGGCGTCCCTCCCACTGGATGGCTGCTTCCGCCGGGAGTCTCACCGCCACCATGTCCCGAAGCCGCTTCGCCACCTCCGGGGGCGCCAACGGGCCCGCTTCAAGCCGTTGAGCGACCGATTTCTCGCTGCCGGGGAGGAAGAGGACGACCAGGAGCTTCCGCTGGTTGGCGGCGGCGTCCATGGCTTTCAGGTAGTCGGTGTGCCAGTGGACGGCGAGCGCGGACGGCGGAGGCGGCGCGTCGGGGGTTCCAGATTTACTGGAAGCGCCGCGTGTAGGGGAGGGTGACTCGGCAAATGCGGCAACATGCGGGGAACAGAGCGATACGGTAAGCGTGGGCAAGACGAAGCACAAGAAGCGGAACATCGGCGTTTTCCTCGCGCTGCGTATCCCAGGTGTGCAACCTGCGGCGAGTCCGATGCCGCCGGGCCGGCGTGGGGTGGCGCCGAGGGCCCGTACCGAAGGGGTAAAAAGGTCCGTCCGTGCAGACCTTGCCGAATTCGACGAGTCCGCCGCTTGATGAGAATATGTCTAATTGCTAGGCTGACGAAAATCAATGGTTTGTAGGATTTTTGGGACTATGGAAAGCTGGGTAAGAGATATGGTCCTTTGGCGGGGCGTCTCGTTGGATGCGGGGGCCGGCTTTGGCCAAGGCCGCTTCAGGCGGTCGCAATGGAGTCCGCGAGGGCGGCGCTTCTGGGCAGGGGTCGCCGGCGCGGCGTGTCTTGCTGCAAGCTTCGTTCTGGCCAATGGTTACGCCAAGGCCGCAACGCCGTGTGAGGCGGCCCAGGCGGCGGTCAAGGAGCTTTACCAGTACCTGGAACCGGGCGGGGAAGGGCCTGGCTGGCGAAAGTACCTGCGCGACGACCAGTTGGAGCCACAGCTCGCCAAGGGGGACGACGCCGACTACAAAACCGTGGTCGGAGTCCTCGGCCGCTATGGGACCGGCGCAGAGGGGCTCCAATACGCGCCGTTTGTCAAGGCACGCCGGGCGCTGGTGGACTGGCTGACGTCCTTGCCGGCCCCACCCACGGACGAGCTTCCGGCTGCCGCCCGGGCTGCCAAGGCGGCGTTTCTGCCCCCGACCGACCCGGACGCGGAAGCGGCCAAGACCGAGCTGCTGGCCGCTCTCCAGCGGTTGGACGACCGGCTGAAGATCGGCGGAGAAAAAGGGCAAGGCTGGGCAGCCTACTTGAAGCTCGATGGGGCGAAACATCACCTTGCCCGAGCCGAGAAGCCCGACCTGGCCGTGCTCGATGCCGCCTACCAGCGGCTGGCCGCCGGCCACGATGGGCTCAACCTGATTTGGTTTGCCGACGTTCGCCGCGCCCTGCAAAGCTATCTCACCACCGCGCGGCTGATCGGACGAGCCGATCTCCGCACGCAGTATCAGACGGTCCTGGAGGGCCTGGCGGGGAACCTGGAAGAGTACCGCAAGAGCCCTTCCGAGGAAACGGCTTTGGCGATCAGCGCCACGTTGGAGTGGCTGGAGCGGGCCGGCCAGGCGAAGTGGCTGACCCGGGCGGTCCGCCAGCGGCTTTCGCATCCCAACGTGCTGGTGAAGGTCTCGGATGATCTGGTCGCCTCACGGTTGGCGGGTCCGGTTGAGGACACCAGTCCGGTGCAAGACTATATCCTGGGCACCGACATCCGCGGCACCGGCCACACCACCGGGCAAGTCAGCGTGGAGCTGGTACCTGCCCAGACTGCGGGGCAGTTGGACCTCGTCTTCAAAGGCAAGGTGGACACGGACGCCGTGGGCTACAACGGCCCGGTGCGGATCTACAGCACCGGGGTCGCGGAGATTGAGGGGCGCAAGCGGCTTTCGCTCGGCGCCGAGCGGATCGCCGGCTCCCCGGCCGCTTCCCAGGCGGAGGTTTCGACGTCAATCAACGACATCGTCTCGAACAAGGGGCGGGCCCTGGTAGAGCGGCTCGCCTGGCGCCGGGCGATGAAGCAGAAGGCCCAGGCCGAATACATCGCCGCGCGCCACGCCGAAGAGCGGTTCAACGAGCGGATGGACAAGCAGGCCGATGAGCTGATCGCCCAGGCGAACAACGACCTGCAGAAGAAGTTCCGCCGGCCGCTGCTGGAGCGGAGGCTCTTTCCGGAGCTCTTCCGATTCCAAACGACCAAGGACGCATTGTACGTGACGCTCTTGCAGGCCGCGGACGGCTCGCTGGCGGCGCCCGGGGCGCCGCCGGAAATCCCGCAGTCGGGGGACCTGAGCGTGAAGGTCCATCAGTCGGCAATCACCAACCTTACCAACGCCGCCTTGAGCGGAGTGATTCTCGACGAGAAGCGATTCCGGGAGCTGGCCCAAGAGCATCTTGGGCCCTTGGCGCGGGAGAAGGTCCCGGAGGAGAACGAGGATTGGTCCATCACCTTTGCCCCGCATCAGCCGATTTCGGTCACCTTCGACGAGGGAAAGTTCGCGATCACGATTAGGGGCCAAGAGTACTATGCCGACGGGGAGACGCACCCGGCCATGAACGTGACGGCGGTGTACGAGATCCGCAAGACCGAGCGCGGTTTCAAGGCGCTGCGTCAGGGGAAGCTGAGCATCTTCCCGCCGGGATTCGATCCCAAGAGCGGCGAGCAGCTCCCGCCGCGAATCCAGATGCTCCGCACGATGTTGGAGCGCCGCTTTGGGAAGTTCCTGACCGAGGAGCTGACTCCCAAGAACCTGGTCGTCGCTGCGGAGGGCCGCGAGCCCGTCCAGCTTCAGTTGACGCGCTTGGAGACCACCCGCGGGTGGCTCGTCTTGGCGTGGAAGAAGGCCGCGAAGTAGGGCAGACATTCCTGTCTGCCGAGGTGGATGCGCGGAGGGCAGACATTCCTGTCTGCCGCAATTCAGCAGGGCAAATATTCCTGTCTGCCGCCGCTCTGTAGGGGAGACACCCGCCCACCTTGGGCACGCGAAATGCGTGCGCTGCTGCAGGCAGGCAAGGATGCCTGCCCTACTGCCGACGAGGATGCGGCCTCGGGCAATGCTCTATTCGGCGGGTGCCGTTGCACCCGACAACTCTTATCGCAATCGGACCGCCGGTGCAAGCCAAGCCGCGCTTTGCGGTGCATCAGGCGATAATTCAGGAAGGCCGCGCAGTCTGCGTGGACAGCATCCTTCTTACGCAATATTCCGATTGCAGCGTTTTGTCAAAGTCTATCGGTTGCGGTGCCGATATCAGGTTTGCCGATTACCTCGACCTTTCCATGCAAGGATTGCAAACCCGATGAGCCGGCACTTCTCCTTCCTGGCGGTCGTATCTGGAGCCCTCTTGGTCGCGATGGGCTGCCGTCCCCAGCAGCCATTTTACGCCAAAGGGACGGGAGACCTCGGCCACTACGTCGGCGTCGTCCAGGAAATCGAGTACCCCGACACGGAGACGGCCAGCCTGGCCGAGGTGGAGCGGGCCGAGCCCCCGCTGACCGTGAAAGACCCGAAGCCGAAGGAGATGTGGGACCTGCAGCTCAGCGACGCGATCCGTTACGCGTTGGAGAATGGGACAGTCCTCAGGAATTTGGGGGGCGTGGCGTTCGGACCGACCGGGGCGCAGGGGACGCCCGGCTCGCTTTTACAGTCGCCGGGCACGGTGCCTACGACCTTCATCCCGGCGTTGACGGAAACCAATGCGCGGTCCGGCGTGGAGGCGGCCCTGGCCGCGTTTGACGCCCAGTTTTCGACCAGCATCGCCTGGGAGAAGAACGTGGTGCCGCAGAACGTGGCGGGCTTCGTGGCGGCGTTCCGCCCGCAGGACTTCAGACAGGACACGGCGACCTTCCAGTTGCAGATCGCCAAAATCGCGGCCGACGGAACGCAGTGGTTCATCCGCAACAACACCAATTACAGCAAGGATAACTCGGAAGACACTCTCAAGCAATTCCCGGCCGAGTATGACATGAACGTCGAGGCCGAGTTCCGTCATCCCTTTCTGCAAGGGGCCGGGGTGGGATTCAATCGCATCGCCGGCCCCGGGGCGGTCCCCGGGTTCAACAACGGCGTGATGATCGCCCGTGTGCAGGTCGATCAGAGTCTGGCCGATTTCGAGGGTTCGGTGCGGAACTTCGTCGCGGACGTGGAGCGGGCCTACTGGAACCTCTACTACGCGTATCGCCGCTTGGACGCGGCGATCGAGGGCCGCGACCGGACGCTCAACTTCTGGCGCGGCGTCTACGCCCTCTACAAGACCGGCTCGAAGGAAGGCCCGGCCAACTTCGAGGCCCAGGCTCGCGGGCAATACTACCAGTTTGAAGCGGCCGTCCAGGACGCGCAGAACAATCTGTACAAGACGGAGAGGGTCCTGCGCTACATGATGGGGCTGGCGGCCAGCGACGGCCGTCTGATCTACGCGAAAACGGAGCCGACCACGGCCGAACCGGTCGTCTTCGACTGGGCCGATGCCTACGGCGAGGCGTTGGTGCGGAGCGTGGAGCTGCGGAAGCAGAAGTGGCGGGTCAAGCAAGCGGAGCTGGAGCTGATGGCGGCCAAGAACTGGCTCCAGCCGCGGTTGGACGCGGTGGGCCGGTATCGCTGGTCGGGGCTGGGGGCCAGCCTGATCGATCCCGATCGCGAGACCGATGCCACGGGCCGGGTGCTGGACGCCACCAGCTCGCTGACCAGCGGCAGGTTTCCCTCGTGGCACTTGGGGATGGAGTTTCGCCTTCCCTTTGGGTTCCGCCGCGAGATGGCGGGGGTCCGGTTTGCCCAGTTGACCGTCACGCAGCAGCGGAAGCTCCTCCAAGAGCAGGAATTGGAGCTGGGATACCAATTGCAGGACGCGTTCGGCGAAATGTGGGTGAACTTCACGGACATGCAGAGCCAATACAACCGGTGGGTGGCGGCCAAGGACGAGGTCGACGTGCTGGAAGTGCTGATCAAGGGCGGCAAGCTCGCACAATTCACCTCCGACCTGGTCTTGCAGGCCTACCAGCGCCGGGCCGTGGCGCAAGACGCCTACTACCGCTCGCTTACAGACTACGAGCTGTCGATCATGCAGGTACACCTGCGCAAGGGGTCGCTGTTGGAGTACGACGGCGTGTACCTGGCCGAAGGGCCGTGGCCGGCAAAGGCTTACTTTGACGCCCGACGCCGGGCCCGGGCCCGCGATGCGGCACACTACATCAACTACGGCTTCAGCCAGCCGAAGGTGCTGAGCCAGGGGCCGTACCAGCAGTTCGCCAGCGGCGGGGAGGTTCCCGGCGGCGAGATGGTGACTCCCGAAGGGATAGCGGTCCCGGAGGGCGCGTCGATGGGGCCAGGCCGTCCCCTTGCCCCGATCCCGGCGGACCAGGGCGGCTCCCAACCCGAGAAGATCCCGGTCCCCGAGGCGGTGCCGGACCAGTCGCCGGCCGTCCCCGGCGGGTCGCCGGAGCGAAAGACCGAGAATCCTTCGCCTCCGGACCAGGCCAAGACGAAAGGCCCGGCCTTGAGTCTTGTGCCGGCCGCGAAGCGGGATCAGAATAGGGACTCGAGCCGGAACCGATACGACATGGGAGCGCTGGACCTCAGCGCCCTGGCAGGCAGGGCCGACAATGGATCGCCGGTGCTGGTGCAGGACGGGTTGAAAACCCGTGCTACTGCGGGCCAGCAGTCCCCGGTTCAGACGGCGAGCTACCAGCAGGCCAATCCGACGACGCCGGGCCAGACCCCCAAGGCCTCGTCGGGAGGATGGACGTCTCCGCAACGCGTCAGCACCGCCCATGAACCTCTCGCGACTCCGTCGTCTGCTGCAACTGATCAGCCTGCTTCAGGGTGGAAGGCAGCACAACACTGAGTCGTTGGCTAAGGCGTGCGAGGTCAGCCGGCGGACGATCTTCCGCGACTTGGACACGCTGCGCATGGCGGGCGTGCCGTTGGTCTACGACGAATCGCGGCAGCGGTACCACATCCCCGGCACGTACTACCTGCCGCCGACCAACTTCACGCCGGAAGAGGCGATGGCCCTGGTGGTCCTTTGCCACGATCTGGGGAGCCAGTTGCCCGCCCCCTTTTTCAAGCCGGTCCGCAACGCCGCCCTGAAGCTGGAAAACGCCCTGCCGGTCCGCCTCCGCGAGCAGGTCCGCACGGGTACCAGCGCGGTGCAGGTTCAGATGGTGCCGACCAACCCCTTGTGCGGCCAGGAATCGACGTGCGATCTGGTGCTTTCCGCGATCACCGGCCGGCGAAGCGTTCGGATCAGCTATCGCAGCCTCGCCGAGGAGAAAGAGATTTGCACGCGGCTGCACCCCTACCGGCTGTTGTTCAGCCGGCGGAGCTGGTACGTCATCGGGCGGTCTTCGCTCCACCGCGGGACGCGGACGTTCAACCTGGGGCGGATTCTCCGCATCGAGCTCCTCGAGGACGGCTACGAGATTCCGCACGGTTTCTCCGTGGAGCGGTATCTCCGCAATGCCTGGCACCTGATCGCCGAATCGGGCCCGGACCGTGAGGTGGTCGTGCGGTTCCGCAAGAAGGTGGCCCAGAACGTGGCGGAAGTCGCCTGGCACAAGACGCAGCGCCTGGAATTTCGCCCGGACGGCACCATGGATTTCCACGTGACCGTCTCCGGCTTGGGCGAGATTTCCTGGTGGATCCTGGGCTACGGGGACCAGGCCGAGGTCCTCGAGCCGCCCGAATTGCGGCGGATCGTCGCCGGTCACGCGGCGCGGATGCTGGGCTACTACCCCGAGCCCGCCGGCGCGGAAATGCCCGGCCCGCACTGGGGGGCGGGGAGTCGAGAGTCGAGAGGAGAGAGTCGAGAGGAGAGAGTAGACGGTAGACAGTAGTCGGTAGAGAGTAGAAGTTGCACAGCAGGCGGGAAGTGGTAGACTTCACTGCCTAAATTCCACTCTGGACTCTTGCCTCTGGACTCTCGACTCTGGACTCTCGACTCCCCATGTTCTTCTCCATCGACGGCGGCGACGGAACCGGCAAGAGCACCCAGGTGGCCATGTTCTGCCAATGGCTGCGCGGGCGGGGCGATGAGGTGGTCGCCTGCCGGGACCCGGGAAGCACCCCGCTGGGCGAGGCGATCCGCCAAATCCTGCTCCAGCGCCATGACCTGCGGATCGACCGCCGCAGCGAGATGCTCCTCTACATGGCGGCCCGGGCCCAGATGGTCGAGGAGGTGATCCGCCCCGCCCTGGCCCGAGAGAAGACCGTGGTGTCCGATCGATACCTCTTGGCCAACGTGGTGTACCAAGGGTACGGCGGGGGCCTGGATGTTGCGGCGCTCTGGGAAGTGGGTCGCGTGGCGACGGATGGCATCTTGCCCGACCTGACGATCGTCTTGGACATGCCGGCGGAGGCTGCTGCCGCGCGGCTGGACCGCGAGCGGGACCGCATGGAACAGCAAGGCGACCGCTTCCATGCCCGGGTGCGCGATGGTTTCCTGGCGGAGGCGGCCCGGCAGCCCGACCGCATCGTCGTGGTCAGCGCCGCCCAGTCGAGCGAGCAGGTGCAGGCGGAGGTCCGGCGGGCCGCGGAGCGGTTTCTGCGTGGGGGCGGCTGAAGACGGAGCTAGCAGCGGTCAGCCATCAGCTATCAGCTTTCAGCGGCCGAGTGTCAGCAATTGTCGGTCACCTTAGATGGCAGTATACGGAGCGAGAAACGCGTGCTCTCATGGAAAGCCACGCTGTCTTGCCCACAGAAGTACCGGTGCCTCTTCTCTGTTTCGTCCGGGGAAAAGGGGCACGAACAGAGAAGAGGCACCGGTACTTGCCTCGCTGGTACCGCTCCG
>Ga0315280_10005681_pt1 | contig 17642 bp, 16 predicted proteins | sample YL17G06_40_MG_FD_203697 | JGI IMG/M metagenome (GOLD analysis project Ga0315280, IMG submission 203697) | Sediment microbial communities from Yellowstone Lake, YNP, Wyoming, USA - YL17G06_40 | ecosystem: Environmental > Aquatic > Freshwater > Lake > Sediment | place: USA: Wyoming | collected... | reverse complement strand
AGCATAGTGAATACAGATGGTGTGGCATCAAAGACGCTCTGCAATTGCTCTATTGGAAAGAGAACAAAGAAGCCCTAGAGAAGTTAAACAAGATTCTGGAAGATGGTCGGCTATAACTTTTCCGCAAGACCAGAAAGACAGAAATCTTAAATCTGCACGACAACAGAAGAAGCACTAGAGGTTCAAAAATGAGTGAAAAGAGGATTTTAGAGATTTCATGTCCAAAATGTGGAAAGAGATTCTGTGCAAGTAAACCAAGAACCAAAAAGCAATGGAAAATGAGTTTGATTCTGCATCTTATGTTCTCAATCAAGTCTCATCACAATCTAAAACCAGAAGAAGCATCTTCGATAGCAGACCACTACCTTGAATCGCAATAAAGACAGAAATTTTGAATAAGCATGGCAACAGAAGACAAACTAGAGGTGAAAAAATGAAACCGAAAATCATAGAAGGAACGGTGAAAAAAATGACCTTTAACGGTAGAGACTTTTCTCTTTTCTTGGATATGCCTCGTAAACCCGAAGAGGTTAAGATGTCATTCCCTCTCGATTCAGATTATGAACCCTTCCTCAATAAGAGAATAAGAATGACAATTGACGAAAAGAAGATAACCATTGAAAAGATAGAGGAAGGTTAAGTGAATTCGACCTTTTCCTTTCGTCTTTTTTCCTCAAGTTCTTCAAGTGCTCCAACTTCAAGAGAACAAGAAGCACAGAGCCATTCGTCTTCGTTATAGACAAATTCCATTACGTCTTTAGCTTTATACCCGCACCGTTCGCATGTTGGCATTTAATCACCTAGCCTTTGAGCGTCAACGAGTAGCTCTCAGTTCTACGGTGTAAACCTTGATTTTTACAATGTCCTCTTCAGTTGTCATTGACTGCCCTCTCCGTTTCCGTTGTTTGATTCAAGCATTTTCTGATACTCTTTTTGCTCACGTTTTCGGATTGTTTCAGCATAGAGTTCTAAAACTTCAATCGGCGTTAGTGGATGCTCTATTCCCATAACTATGTCTTTATTATGTGGTTGAGCCTTTCGTGCTTTTTCTAGAATTTCTTTCCCGAACATTTCAGTCATGGCTTTCATTAACAGTTTTGTTTCGTCCAATTCTCTTCGAAGTTTCTCGATTTCCATGTCTTTCGTTTGGATAGTCTTCTTTATCGCTCCGTTGGATACATTCAAAGTTTCTTTTAGCTCAATGAATGCCGTTCGATGTGAGACTTCAGAGAGATAAGTTAGCATTGATTCTTCGACATCTTTCCCGCACAAAATCCTAGCTGTATTAGGGTCTATCTTCAAATCTGCACAAGTCGATAGAAATCTCTTGCGACAACAATGATAACGAAGGCGTTTTCCTAGTGGAATCTTTATGTGAGCGGTTTTAGCGACTTCGTTCAGGTGATAGTTTACCGTTTCAGGGTCTAGGTGTCTATCATGGTTAGCGGGGAAAAGATACGGATTGTCTTTTGGCAATGTTTCGAGATACGTCTTAAGCAATTCGACGGTTTCAATACTGAGAAACGATTTGGCAATAACCTTTTCCTTTTCTGTCACTAGGTCAAAAGATATAGGTGCTTCCTGAGTCAAATCAGGTAGTTGGTCTTTTCTGAGAGATACTAGGTCGCCAATTCTCCACGCTAAATCTAGCGACATCGAGATAATCACTTTTTGCTGAATCGTCTTCGAAGCATTGAACATGTCTCGATATTGCTGTATTGAGGGCACGAAGTCTTTAGTTGTCAAAACTGTCTTACTGATTTCGCCGCTCAGGTTCACAAGAGGAAAACCGTAAAACTTGAAAAATTGCTTTATCCCTATGCAGTAGTTTCTAGCAGAGTTTATACTGAATTTCTTGTCTAGTAAGTCTCTGTGAAATTCCTCTAGCTCTCTTGAGTAGTGCATACTTCGCATGAAATCACCAGAGGCTATATCTTGTCTTCGCTCTTCTAGGATGTCGTCTAAATTCTTCTTTTCGAATTCTGAAAACTTCCCGATACTGCACATGTATTCTTTGATTGTGTTTTTGGCTTTCGTCTTCTTGATGTGGTCTATAAATAATTCCGCTTTCACAGACTCCATATTTCCGTCACTCTCCTTTTATGTTTTTTGACGGTATATCAGAGTCTAGGATTTTGCGACTTTTCTCCCGCAATGCGAAATCTAACTTCCGATTTCTACTTTCTCCAATAGAGGATTAGTTAATCACATGCTTAAAAGAACTGATAGAAGTTACTTCTATAAGGCATAGCGAATATATCATGGCATAGAGTCTTTAGAAATGGCATTCTTGAAGGGAGGATGAAACAAATATGCCTTTCACTCCGTTTCATCTTGGTCCAGCTTTAGGTTTTGGGCTTCCTCTCAGAAAGTATCTTCATGTGCCCACGTTCTTGGTGGCTAACATTCTTGTTGACGTGGAACCTTTTCTGGTCCTTTCATTGGGGTTGGACTACCCTTTGCATGGCTATTTACACACATTTATTGTAGCTTTCACCTTGGGTCTTGCTCTAGGTTATGCGATGTTCCTTCTCGAAAGGATTTCACGCTCACTCTACAAAACACTTCTTTTGGAATCAAATGCTACGCCGAAGTTGAAATCTTTCATTGTTGCGGGCGTTCTAGGCACAATGCTTCATGTTCTGCTTGACTCTCCACTATATGATGACATACGCCCGTTCTATCCATTGTTAGCAAATCCGTTGTATCACTCTGCTTCATCATTAGAAGTGTATAGCTTTTGCGTGTGGATGGGGATGTTCGGAGTCGTATTCTACATAGCCTTGCTGGTGTTGTTGGTCTACCGTAGATTTCGAAAGTGACGGGTATGCGAATTGATAAGGGGTTCAGCTATGACTTTTCCGCAAAATCGCTGGCTATCTTGTCCATCTTCTTAGATATAGTATCCCGACTATCAATAAAAAACCAAAGACGATTGTTCCGAGCATTGAAAGGTAAAACACCAATCGAAAGTTTTCAGCTGCAACTTGTTGCTCACCACGGGAAATAGCAAGCCCGATAAGACACAATATGAGACCGACTGCAAGCAGAATGAAGAGAAACCAATGACGTGTTCTAATCTTGTTAGTAAGCAAACTCTATTCACAATTCCAATTCAGTTAGATATGGTGAGTCTGTAGGCAATAGGCATCTGGTCATTCTGGCAGACCCTATCGACCTTGCTCGTTTTCTGTCTTATTACAAAGCGATTTAGACTATTTCGAGTTTTCGCACGCGCTAATCTACCGCTTGCGACTTGAAAAGCACCTTACCAGAAGCGGATGCTAGTCACGTATTAGCGCGCAATTGCTGCGCGCTCTCCCTCAGTTAATGCAAACTTTGTTTCACAAGCAACGATGAGTGCTTTCTAAACAAAAGAAAAAACAAGTATTATGATTTTTCGGCACATGCACTTGTCTCATATCTGATCAACTCAGAGAACTGCGACATTGCCATTATATGGGCTTTGGGCAATTTTACTCCTCTTCTTTTGGAGTAATGTGACCTAACTTCAGAGCAGCTTAACGGTTCCCTAAGACAACCTATATGGAAAAAAGGCCGATGTAATTGGTGTGCGCGAGAAGCGCGTGCGCTTTGATCGAGTGTGCTGTGTGGAAGCCCTCCATTTGAGGGGAAGGTTAAGCGAAGCTTGAGAGGCGATAGACACGTGCAAATTCCCTGTCCTGCTTCCAACCCCTTGAATGAGGCCTCAATCCTGCTCCTTTTCCGAATCAGGAGTTAGAATCTCGGAGGGATAAGTTATTTATGTCTATTCATCACTATTTTGTTTTTGGGGATGAGCGGTTGACTGAAGAAAACGTCGTCGAAGTGGGACGGATAACGCATTTTTTCTCAAAGATCAGCGTCGCTGTCATCGAACTCAGGAAGCCCTTGAAGGTTGGCGACACCATAGTTGTAAAGGGTCCAACGACGGATTTTGAACAGCCTGTCGAGTCGATGCAGATCGAGCACAAAGACGTTCAGAAGGCCGAAGCAGGGCAAAGCATCGGTTTAAAAGTTGCCCAACGCGCAAGAGAAACAGACCTAGTGTACAAGAAGCTGTAGGCAGCTTCCCCCTTTTTCCACCCTTTATCTGACCGGTTCTTCCCAGTCAGTTGCGCATCCGCCTTCTGGAACAAGAATTATCGTTGCTTCATCCGGGATAGGCATCCGCGGGTTTTCTCTTACGCTGAGGAACATCCCTGACTTCGCGTATGCTTGAACCGCAACTTGGTTGTAGAATCTGCCCTCGATGGGATGATAGACCATTTCCATGAGGCACTTGAATCCTTTCACCGGAAACTCGCCGCACTTCTCCCTTATCATCTGGTCAACGGCATTGATGACATCAAGAATAGAAGCGTCATCACCGAAAGAAAGTCGCAGACCGCTGGGAAAAACCCTGCTTACACTGCTTTGTCTGATAATCATAGTGACGGCTTTCAACAGTCAACCCCCAGCATGACCTCGCATCAGGCGAATGCGGTCTGGTAGAACTATGCAAATTCCTCTCAAAATCTCTTTCCCACGACAAGAGGGCCTGAGCTCATCAACCTACATGCCAATCCATCCATCTTCGAAAAGTCTCACATGAATACATAGGGCGAGGATTGACACGCTAGGGGGGAGGGACAGGCGTTTCATAAGCCCTGGGCATGGCGCATGAAACCAGAAGACGGCTTGATAGCATAGTGCATCAAGTTACTACCCCTGCCCAGGCTCTCAGCCAAGCCCTAAGGACGTACTCGGCTTCAAGCCCGCACAAATCCAATAGGGCCTTGCCCAACACCTACGTGCAGTACTAGCACCCTAGGGGGGAGGGGGTAGGTGGAATAGACGGGGTGAAAACGCGAATACAGGGATGTAGCGCTCCCTGAGAATAGAAGAGAAGCAGCTGAAAGATGAAATGAAGAGGCAAACAGATGACGAGTCCAGCCGGCGCACGTGCCAAATGGACACACTGACAAACGGATACCTTCAGCGCACGGACTGGAACTTTCGACCTGACAACCCTGTGACCCAAACCTAGCGCGCGAGTGTGAGGAAACAAGCGGCCTATTTAACAATCTCGCCTGCGAGATAGGTTGGAAATGCGTCTGCAACTCTTACATTCAACGTCTTGCCGAGCAAATTGTCAGCGCTCTTGACCGTGACAGGTTTGTACGCAAGATTGCGTCCGACCCAAGAACCTGAGGCCTTGCCAATTTCGTCGACGAGGATGTCACCTCTCCAGCCAACCCACTGCTTGTTCTTCTCATATGCCACCCGTCTCGCAAGAGCTGCTGCCATACCGCTTCTGCGTTTGATGTCGAACGGAAACACGAAGTCTCTCTGCATCTCAGCCGCAGCTGTTCTCGGTCTAGCAAAAAACTTCGACACATTTACTATATCGGGCTTCACCTCCTCAATCAAACGCAAAGTGCGTTCAAAATCCTCTTTACCCTCACCTGGAAAACCGCAAATAGCGTCTGTGGCAACAGTCAACTCGGGAAAACGAGCCCTAAACGAGTCCACGACCCCTTTGAAATCATTAACAGAATAAGATCGCCGCATCCGTCTCAAGATTCGATCGTCGCCACTCTGGACGGGCAGGTGAACGAACTTGAAAATCTTTTTGTCACGAAACACGTCGACCAGTTCGTCCAGGATACCCATAACCATGTTCGGAGTCATCATGCCAACTCGAACCCTGAAATCTCCATCAACCCTGCACAAGGAGTCCAGAAGCTCAACTAGGCTTGTGCCAATGTCTCTTCCATAGCACCCTGTGTCCTGTGAAGTTAGCCAAAACTCGCGAAAGCCCCAACCCACGTCTTCTATAACTCTTTCAACTATCTCCTGAACGGCGTAGCTTCGCAAGCGACCTCTTGCAAAAACCACGCAACAGTACGCACATGAACCGAGACAACCATAGCCAATGGGGACGACGCTTACAACCGAGCTCTGCTGCACCCGGGGCAGTGTGAGCGCGGGCTTGCGATCTAAACTTCCATCAAGAGCGATCACTTTCTCACCGCTGAGGACATCGCTCACAAGTTTAACGATCCTCTCACCAGCCGCCGGACCAGCAACTCCGTCAAACTTCACCTCCGCCAGTAGCCTTTCAAGATTGATCAACGGCAAGCATCCGGCAACGATTAGCTTCTTGCCTTCAGGGACCCGTCTGCAAACCTCGATCATGCGATCTTCAGTTGGACCCTTCACAGCACACGTGTTGTAGACAACCAAGTCGGCACTCGAAACCGAACCTACCAGCTCGTGCCCAGCCTCAGTCAGGCACCCAGCTAGAACCGCCCCGTCCGCCTGATTTGTGGAGCAACCAAAACTTCGCACGAGAACTCGCATACCATTCCATCGACATGCCTTGAATGCTTTAACAAGGAATAAAAACATAGGGGTTCAGACACTAGAGAATTTACAGAAATCTGCGAGAGAAGTTAGGCAAGCTTTAAAAACACAAAGGCTGACATGTTAAGAACATATTTGCGGCATGTTATAAGGAAGTATAAGGTTACGCAGAATTTTATAGCCTACACAGAGGGAGATGCGTATTGAAGTTAATAACACTCTACGTGCCCGAAACTTATCTGAAAGCCTTAGATCAACTCGTGGTAGAGAGGTTCTATCCAAACAGAGCTGAGGCTATCAGAGTTGCGATCCGTGACTTGATAAACGACGAGCTTTGGAGGAGGGACCGGGTTGACTAAAATGCGTCGTACCGAAAGCGCTCTCAACTACACTTGGCGCTACACGACGGATCAAGGAACTCGGCAACCCGATCACTGTCGTATTGCAGTGATAGGGGTTGGGAGAGCAGGCAACGACACTGTGACAAAACTGATGAACACAGGCGCGACCTCTGCCCACTGCATTGCCATGAACACTGACGCGGCGCATCTAAACGCATCAAAGGCCAGCCAAAAGATTTTGATTGGAGAAAAACTCACCAAGGGCCGAGGGGTAGGGGGCGATCCTGCGCTAGGCAGGGCAGCGATGGAGGAGTCCAAAAAAAGTGCTGAAGACCTACTTTCAGACATCGATATTGCCTTCATAACCGCGGGGCTAGGCGGTGGAACGGGGGCAGGTGCCGCACCAGTTGTTGCAGGGATTGCAAAACGAAAAGGAGCAGTAACCATAGGTATTGTGACAATGCCGTTCAAAAAAGAAAAAGGCCGCGACAAGTATGCAGCCAAGGCTCTGGCGGAAATGCGAAGACAGTGCGACACGGTAGTGGTGATCGACAACGACAAGCTTATGCAACTTGTTCCTAACCTACCAATAGGCGAAGCCTCTAGAGTAGCGGATCAAGTTTTGGCAAACATGATAAAAGAGATTGTTGAAACAATCTCGACACCAAGCCTCATCAACCTCGACTTTTCAAACTTCAAGACTATTGTCACCCATGGCGGGATGGCTGTCGTCGGAGTTGGCGAATCGGATGCGCCGAACAGAGCAGAAGAGGCCGTGCGAAACGCTTTGAGAAACCCATCGTTGGACGTTGACTATGCTGGGGCTACTGGGGCCCTGATACACGTCATTGGTGACAATCGTATGACCATTGAAGAGGCAAACCACGTCGGCGAAATAGTCACAGAAATGATGGACAGAAATGCCCTCGTTATCTGGGGTGCAAGCGTGGACCCACAGCAAGAAGGCAGGCTGAAAGTCACCTTGGTAATGACAGGTGTGAACTCGCCTAACAGCCTAAGAAGCGTTGGAGCAATAGCCCCACAGCTTTTCAATTTGGAACCAAACGCAGAACCTGAAAGGCCAATAGACATAAAGTTAGATCTGTACCAAATGGAGACCGATTCAAAGTAACAGGACAGTTGTTCGAAATAGCTCTTTCAGTGCCGTCCCTAAGCATGGCCCAACATCTTTTTTGCGGACACTAGTGTGGATATCCGTGTTTGTCATATTGCCTAGTTTGAAATAACGCTCTAATGCCTTCTCGACTCTCGCTCTTGTGTTAGAGGAAAAAGTATGGTTGACTGTCCAAAGTGCGGAGAGCCTATGGCGAAGGGAAAAAGAGGCAAGTACTTCTGTGAAAGCGCAAATTGCCCGGTCATATTTGTACGATGTCCTTCTTTCCCCAGCAGAACGAAGCTTGTCTCCTCGTCATTAGCAACAACGATTCAGTCCATAGAGTTCTCACCTCCACCGACTGTTTAGGTCTGCGACAACTGAAGAGAATCCAAACATGGACGTGAGCCCGAACTTTGAAGGCGAAAGGTGCGAGTGTGCTCATGGCCACGCTGAGAGGTCTTTCACTCCACTTCTGGGGAATAGCACTCTAAACTTCAATAGCAAAAATGCAGTATTCCTTACCCATGGTTCTCGTTTGAAGAATATGATATTTGGCTTTCGGATTAAGAGCTTGCGCGATGCCTTTCTCAGCTTGTCCAACCGCAATACACAGCTTTGGTGAGAAGTACTTTTGCCAAGCACATCGATAACAATGGTAAACAACTCTCTTTTCACTTTTCTCGACTATTGCGGCTTTCATGCCGAAAATCTGATGCTCAACGTCCATAGCGGTGATGATGTCTTCCATGCGACCACGTAGATGAAGCATGTCTTTCAAGTCTTTTCCAAAGTCAAGGCCCACTTTGTATGAAGCATCAGCCATTGTCTTGGCTGGAACAGGCTTGCCGCCGCTTTTATCCATTTCATCATAGACAGCCCTGTACAGCTTCCCGACACCTTTCAAAACGGCTTCCCACTTCATCGACGAAGGAACATATCTTTTTGCAAGATGCTTTTTCCAACCCATTCTTTTCCCAAATATCATATTCTCGTTGTCCAGCTTATAGCTTCACCTCGTTTTCCATATGAACCAACAGTATCGCGCACCTTGGAGACCAAGAAGAAGACCATCAAATCAAATCGGGCAGAAGCATATGTGTACCCAAATTGCCTTTTTTCAAGCGTGATAGAGTTAGGCTGAGCAAGCAAGCCGGTTGATGTTGAATCGTATTTGGATCATATAGTAGACCCGGGGGAGGGAGAGTGAGAGCACACGCGAACCGGAAACCCGAGAAACTCGAATGCCATGTGTGCGCTTTCCCCAATTGCCCTTTTCGTGATAGAGTTGAGCCACGCTACGCCCTCTAAACGACGTTTGTTCGACCCAAGACAAATCACCGTCCGCAGACTCAGCAAAGCCAGAAAAACAAAACCTCACAGACGAATTTGGGAACACGCATGCGCGCTTGCTTAAGTGATGATCCAGTTGTCTGGATTCTGGTACAGCACTTTGGCATCGCCTTGCCACAGTAGGTCAGCAAGCGCAAGAAATTCTTTGCTTGGAAGCCTCTTGCTCATGTTAATCATCCTTGTGAGTATCGTAAATTCTAATATAAACCGTGTTGCAGACATCAAAACATATCCGAAACTGACACATTCCACAGGCAAACTCAGCCTTCAAGACCTCAAAAAATAGGTGAGAACTCGGCACTTGTGAAAAACCGTGCGATTACCTGGCGTGATTGCCGTTGGCGTTCCGCTTCTCTGTCTTCTTTATGTTTCTCCTCCGAGCCCGAATCTCCTGCGTAAAACCAAGATCTCCCTTTTCAATCTCACAGTCAGAGGTATTGCCTTACCGAAAGGTTGGCACTGTTTCCTTCTTATTGCGTTGACAATGTCATCGGCGTCAGGCTCAGCATCGAACAGCGTGTAGGCGCAGCCTATTTCAGGACCGTAATGGGCGTCGCTGCCGGCTACACGTGCTATTTTAAGCCTAGAAGCAATCCGTTCGCCACGCTTTACAGAGTGCCTGAAAGGAATCGCGGATGAGTTCACCACTTCGACGGCATCAAACCTTGAAGTCGTATGATTGCCCAAACTTCCTTTGAACATGGCTGCTGGATGACACGCAATTGTGATTCCGCCCGCATTATGAATTCTGTCCACAGTTTCCTCTGCTGTCAGTCCCTTCGCCACTAGATCTTGAATGTTGAGTGCAAGGATGTGGCCGTCCGAGCTCGTGATCTCCATTCCTGGCAGAATCAGAAAATCTTTTTCCTTGGACATTCTTAGTGCGCTGTCAAGTCGGTCATGGTCCGTAACCGCAACGCCATCCAGACCTCTTTTTTTGGCGTAGTACGCAACCTCTTCAGGTGTGATGAGGGAGTCGACCGAATAAATGGTGTGCACGTGTAAGTCAATCTTTAATCGCAAATTCTCAAAGCCCCAGCGTGATTTCAGACCGCATTTGCCAACTTCTTCCTGACTTTTTGGAGCTTCTCTTCCAACTCTTGGGGGTTATCGTCTACTTTTCTGAACAACGGTTTTGCCTTTGCAATCCTATGGTCCGATGGTAATGGCTTCAGTGCTTCGTCCCATTTCTGTTGATAAACGCTTCCGGGCAAGTTGAGCGTCTTCCATATTTCTTCAGCAGCAACTGGAACGAATGGAGCTGAGGCAATTGCCAACGCCTTGACCACTTGAGCTACCGCAGAGAAGACGTTCGCCGCTTTTTTTCTATCCTTTTTGATGAGGTTCCACGGTTCTTTTTCGTTCAAGTACTGGTTTCCTATTCTGCTGATGCTTATCATCGTGTTTGCTGCGGACTGCAATCTGCAGGCTTCAATTTCTCTCGCGATTGTTTCTGTCTTTTCCTCAAGGGTCTTCAGGATTTGTGCGGCGTCTTCGTCCGCACCTTCAGCCTTGGGGATCAAGCTATCGAACTGAGAGCTGATGAACGTTAAGGTTCTGTGTATGAAGTTGCCGAAAGTGTCGTTTAGGTCAGCGTTGACCTTCTCAGTGAACAGGTCCCATGAAAAGTTTGAATCTTTCGTTTCCGGCCTTGTTGCCATTAGGAAGTAGCGCCAGTAATCTGCATGAAAGAGCTCTAACGCTTCATCAATCCAGATCCCTACCCTCTGGCTTTTTGAAGCTTTTTCGCCCTTGAACTGCAAGAATTCTGTCGCTGAAACGTTCCAAGGCAGGTTGTAGCCCTCGCCTGAGGCCAACAACAGGGCGGGGAGGATTATCGTGTGGAAAGGAATGTTGTCTTTTCCTATGAAATAGTATGTTTTGACTTCTTTGTCAAACCAGTACTCCTTCCATCTCTCCGGTTGTTCACGGTTCTTGAAGTATTCGATCGTCGCTGACACGTAGCCTAGGACGGCTTCTACCCATACGTAGATTCTCTTATTCTCCGCCCCTGGGAAGGGAGCTTGAATTCCCCAAGTGACGTCCCTCGTCACTGCTCTGGGCTTCAACCCTTCTCTTATCAGGCTTATACTGAAGTTTTTGGTGTTGCTGGCTAATTGTTCATTATTGCTGAGGTAGTCGCTGATCTGTTCGGAAAGCTTGGGCAGGTCAAAGTACCAGTGTTTAGTCGTCCTCAAGACTGGTTTGCTATTGCAGATGGCACAGTAGGGGTCTATGAGCAGCGTTGTTTCTAGTAGTCTTCCACAGTTTTCGCACTGGTCTCCGCGGGCGTGTTCATAACCACAGTATGGACATTTTCCTTCAACGTACCTGTCGGGGAGAAAGCGACCACATTTCTCACAATAGAGCATTTCAGCTTCTTGCGTGAAAATGTACCCGTTGTCATAGATTTTAGTCAAAAAGTCTTTAACGAATTCCTTGTGCACAGGGTTTTCCGTTCTCGTGTAGTTGTCAAAGGATATTCCCCAAGCCTTGAATAGTTCAACAATCTTCGCGTGGTTTCTGTCCGTCAGTTCTTTCGGCGAGATGCCTAGCCGTATGGATTCGACCTCCACCGGCGTGCCGTGTTCGTCTGAGCCGCTGACCATGACAACATCTTCACCTTTCAACCGGCAGTACCTAGCGAACACGTCTGCGGACAGTATTGAACCTACCATGTTGCCTAGGTGCGGAGTGCTGTGCAGGTAAGGCCAAGCGGACGTGACCAGGGTTTTGAGTCTCAATGTAGCTCCAACATCCTTCGATGCGATTACTACAGAGTGGAACTTCAATTACTTAGACTATTCGTTTCTCCTTCAACTGGAGCTTCCCGCTTTCAGTGATCCTAGAAAGTAGTGAGCCCGCTTATACAGGAAAGTCGTGACCTAGCAAGCCTCTGCAATGGGACTTATTTTGGTTATATCGTTCAACACTGCGTAAGCCGTCTGCCTAAGACCTGAGAACTGTGCTGAGACGAAGACTTGCTGCGATGTTTTGAACGAAAGTTTCAGCCCCATATGTCCTCCGTTGACTGTGGCCAAAGGGTCGTCCAGCGGTACGAGCCGTGGTTCGACACGCATTTCATGCTTGGTTCCTCTCTTTGAGATTTCGCACACCAATTTCACTCTCTTTTTCAGTTCTTTGGCTTTCTCAACCATCGGCCCGACGTTCCTTATTCCTTCTACCTTCACGTTCTCCAGCTTCGCGGCGTTCTTGAAGAGCGAATTGGCCAGTATCACTACTTTTCTGGCCGCATCTATTCCGTCTACGTCGTCAGAGTAGTTTGTCTCGGCCCACCCTGCGTCTATTGCATGCTTCAAGGCTTCTTGGAAGTCTCTGCCTTTCTCCATTTCGCCTATTATGAAGTTTGTTGTGGCGTTGAGTATCCCTTGAAGATTTAGAAGTTCATCAGCTCTGAAACATGAATCAATCAGGCAGAAGATGGGAACATGAGCTGCAACCGTTGCCTCGTAAAGGAGCTTGACATGGTTGCTTCTGGCCAGCTCCGTGAGGCTGCTGTAGGCGACGGCAAGAGGACCCTTGTTGGCCGTGACAACGTTCTTTTTCCTCATTAAGGCGGTCTTAATGTGGGATAGGCCCGGCTCACCTGACGGGGTCGACGGCGTCAGTTCCACGGCTACGTCGCTTTCGATGTCTCTAATGGCCTCTGATGCTGTGTATTCATTGACATATTGACTGACGCCTTTCCATCGATTATCCTTGTGCTTCAACACCGTTCTTAGATCTAGACCCTTCTCATCCGCTGCCGTTCCTTTCGAATCGGAAATTGAAACTATTGCAAGATCGATTCCTAGAGCTTTCAGAGTGTCTTGTTTCTCTCTTATGAGAGAGAGAAGACTCTTGCTAACATTTCCCAAGCCTATGACTTGTATCTTCATACAGGGAGCCTTGTTGTTGCGCATATTTTAGACTTCGTGCGTTCTTTTTGTTGATTGAGGAATCAGGTTCAAACTATCAAACAAGTGCAAATCTTGCTTGAGGAAATTTGCGATGGCCACAGATTGCGAGTCATAGATTAGAAAAGGGTTTGATTCAGCTCAAGCGTGAGTTTCTAACTGGATTTGTCATTCATCGCTAATCCAACAGGTGGTACTAACCATCGCCTCGTTTACCAGGTGTCTTACGTTTGCGTCTTTGTGCCTCTGAAAGCTCCGCCACGTATTTGTCTATCCTTTTATCGATAATCTCGTAGTTTTCCTCAGTTATCTTGCCGTCGGTTAATCCTTCCAGAATTGTGTTTCTTAGCGCATAGAGCTCTTCCTCACACTTTTTTGGATCGGTCTTCAACCTAGAATAAACGTCATCGGCCTCAGCCAAGAACGCTTTAACGATGTTTCTTCTTTTCCGGGACCTGAACCAAGTGCCCCCAACCAGACTAAGAGTTAGCGTTGTTCCGAGTACTGCGAGCACGGCTTGCATTACATCTGGACGAAGCAAAAGTTCCCACCAAGCTTGCGTGCGCACGTAGTGAGCTGTGATGTCGTACGGTCCGTCCATTGTGATGTTTATGGAGTTGACTCCGTTTGGGTATTCATAGCCTGCGCCTCCAGTCCATTGTTGAAAAGCGTACCCATTTACTTGCTGTGCTGTGCAGGCCACTTCGGTGTTGCTGTCATGCCAGGTTCCTGCGGGGTAGACGCTTGGCTGTGGGTTCAGCCCTGTTGGATCTGTGCGCACCGTCAGGAGATACTGGGTTTTCCAATTCCACTTTATGCTTGATGGCTGGTCGAATGTGAAATCGGTTGTCGACGAGGCTCCCGAAAGGGGAACGCTCCCTGTTCCTGTCCAGCCAGTGCAAATGTATTGAGTACCTATTGATCCTGAAAGAGGGGAAGTGACTGATCCGTTGAAGGGTGTCCCAGCTTCAAACCACCCAGTAGTCGGTGTGGGTGTGCCGTACTGGGAAGTTACGGTTAGGAGGTATTCGTGTCTCCATACTGCAGTCGCGTTGATTGGCCCATCCATAGTTATAAAGATTGGATTGTCGGTGCTGCTTGAGTTACTGGCACCTTTCTGAATCCATACAAGCCCTGTATAATTTTCACCTACTACGGCGCTTGGAGCTATGGCAAGAACGTGTACGATCGAACTTGCCTTGCACCAGTATTTGCCGACTGGCCGTTCTGTTCGACCTCCGAAGTTTGTCTCTATGACTAGAGAATACTGAAGCTCATAAACAGCTTCAGCCGTTACATCGCTGTCTTCTATGTTGAACGTTCTTGCGCTTGAAGTGTTGCCATCTGTCCAATTGACGAATACCAGTTGCGAATCAGGTTCAGCCGAAAAGATTGTCGTGACGTTCACTCTGTGAGCGCCAGATTGGAGAAACACCTTAATTTCCTCTTCAGCCGTGGTGTCATAAACGTCCTCGTCAACTTTGACTGGCATGTCTGAATGCTTTGTCTTTATGGTCAAGACGAACCCTGACAGGTGGTATTTGACAAGCTCATCCCAGGGCGTATTAATTGCTAATGCTGTATCCTCGTAAATAGTTGCAAACGTGTCATACTTTCCTTTTTCATCAGGGAAAAACACTGCCAAACCATTAGTTCCTGGCTCGTTTATGTCGAGCTTCACGATTATCGCGTTATCTATCGAAGTCATGAGATTGCTAGAATCGCTTCTCAACTCCTCGTCCGGCACGGTCGCATTTACTAGGGAAGCGAAATCGTAGAGATCAACATAGTATCCAGTTTGGTAGGTTCCGTTTGGGTTTTGATAGGGTCCCAGATATCCTTTAGTCATGCTTCTTGCCAAGCTTATCTGCTCGTGGTAGAGGGTTTCTTTTTCCTTCAATGTTATGGCGAAATCGTCGATTGCTGCCCCGAGACTGGTCATCTTGGTCAGGTCTGTCGCTGCCATTGTTGCATTCTGGATCCAAGGGGCGTTGGCGTAACACCAACGTATATAGTCTTCAACTATTTCTCTGGCAAATGCGTTAGGTGACATTGACGAGTCGTTTGACAGGCTGTTCAGATAAACATCATAAGGCGGCATGTCCGAGCCATAGCCAAGGCCTTCGGGACCAATTAGGATATTCGCAGAATCTCTGATCTGGTAAGCCACCTCTAGCATACTCACGCCGCAAGCGTCCATGAGCACATCGTCTATGATCGCCGGGATTCCGGTCAAAGCTTGGGTGATTTTTGGGAGCGACAAACAGTCATTCCCACTCGTAACGTCATAGCAAATACCCATGCAGCCACTTCCATGATCCCAAAGAACCAAGAAAAAGAAGTTCGCTGGGTAGCTGTTAATGGTCCAGTTGACAAAATCTCTCAGCGTGTTTGGGTCTCCCATGTCGACCTCCCCCAAGTCTTCGACCGCGTTTTCAGCGGTTGGCGTCATGCCTTTCTTGACGTTGAACCGTTTTCCTCCGGTCCAATTGCCGTACCTTTCATCTTGGCTAGGCGCTCTGTCCATCTGTACGACTATGTTAAAGTTAGGTGAAGATGTTACGTTCGCCAATCTTAAGAAGACGTCAACGCCGAGATCGTGAATTTGTCCGCTTATGTTGAGGCCGTTTGCCAGGCTGTTGTCTGAGTCAAGGTAGACCATCAAAGTCCAATTTGCGACAGATTGGTTTCCAACAATGAAAGGCGTGGTTGCGACGGGTCCGTAGGGTGTCCACGCATCATTTGAGTAGTAGCTGTCTACGTAGACTTCGACTCTCCAGTTTCCAACGGGAGTGCTTGAGTCGATAGAGATAGAATCGTTGGGAATTAACCCAGACTTCCAATAATTCAGAGTCACATCGTTGTCTTTGTAGTCACTGAAGACGCACGAGTGAGTCTTGTAGATTGTTCCGTTTGGTTGGATCCACACGGTTGTGAAGTTGTGAGAGTTCCCTGTCTCGTTGTCGAAGTATGCCATATTGTCGAACCGTAAGTAATGAGAAACCTGCGTGTCAACGCCCACGGTGAACCGTGATTTCAAGTTCACAGGCTGGCCGTTTGCATCAACATTTTCGCACGTGCGCGGGCTCTCTAAGCCACCGTTGGTAACCTCAAAGAATTCAGAAAATGAGAGAAGACCGTCCAAGTAGACATCGACCTTGTATGCTCTGGGGAAGTATATCCCTGGCCAGTGTCCAGTAATGGACAGATAGCCTGCGACATGGTAGGGGGGAATGGGATATCCAGGTATATCTGCCGCATTTCTGGTCCAGTTGTAGCACGAAACCCAAGCCTTCGATGAATTGTCCCTGTCATACCATCTGAATTCAATTGTGTCGCTAATATTGACAGTTGTCAGACATACTGCACGCTTGTCGCTCGGGCTGAACGTTGTTGTCGGGCCGATGGGATTGTAGAAAGGCATATCGTAATCTTCGCACATCAGGTGTCGACTGAACGAAGCAGAACTGGAAACGGAGGAAACGGCCGTGAGCTGGCCGCCTCCATCGAAGATTCCGGTCAGATTATCCTGAAGGGGCGTCTCAATCGTTTGCTCAGCTTCGGCGGACATCTGATTTGCAATGCTGGAAGTTCCGGTGGCCCATGGGAAATCCTGTTCAGCATAGCTGGATCGGCAACTCTGAATGTGTAAATTGAGAACAGATGTCAGCAAGCACAAGGACAATGTGAATGAAAGAAAGACTTTCCTTGCAGTTTTCAACCGAATCACTGCGCTCCGTTGCATAGTATTCCTTTTGTGTGTCTGGAATATAAGAATTCAGCGCGCGCGCATGCCTGTTCCTAAATTCATTTGGGAAGTAGCTTGTGCTTCTCATTTTGGTCTTCAGACATATCTGGATCATAGAGTGAACCGAGGGTGGAGGCTGTGCCCACGGAAACACCCAACAGAACTGTGACAGTAACCATCAGAAAACATGATGCCTGCGTCCTGAAGGGAATTTAGGAACACGCTAGCTCGCTCACATTACTCAGTCAGCACGAGCGGTCCTAGTTTGAGAACGACTGATCCGTCAACTTCAAGGAAGCACAGCGTATCTCCTGGTTTCAGTCCGAACTTCTTCCTAACCTCCATGGGTACCGTTATTTGACCGCGGTCCGTCATCTTTGATTGACCCCGAAAAATCGCTTCTACGTTAGGCTCTATTCTGGTCTTGGTTTCTCGGCTCATTTTCCATCCTCAAACGTTAGATAACAATAGTATTATTATCTATCAGTTTTGGTAATAAAAGTCTTACGATGTTGTCTTCTCATGGGTTTCTTACAATCTCTTAAGTAGTATCAAGTAATACATAATCAGCTAGGAATCATGGGTGGAGGTGAGAGCGAATGGAAAAGAAGTTTGAGGCTAAAGAACCGCTCAAGCCTGAAGAGAAGGCTAAGATATATCCGAAGCTCCTATCACGTGGTAGAGCTCCAGGACGAGCACCAGGTAGAGCTCCAGGACGAGCACCAGGTAGAGCTCCAGGACGAGCACCAGGTAGAGCTCCAGGACGAGCACCAGGTAGAGCTCCAGGACGAGCACCAGGTAGAGCTCCAGGACGAGCACCA
>Ga0315280_10005680_pt1 | contig 17644 bp, 20 predicted proteins | sample YL17G06_40_MG_FD_203697 | JGI IMG/M metagenome (GOLD analysis project Ga0315280, IMG submission 203697) | Sediment microbial communities from Yellowstone Lake, YNP, Wyoming, USA - YL17G06_40 | ecosystem: Environmental > Aquatic > Freshwater > Lake > Sediment | place: USA: Wyoming | collected... | reverse complement strand
GCTTTTTTATATGCAGTGGCCGGCGACATCCAGTTATTAGTCGGGCCGGCATCGTGTTTTTTTCTTGGGCAAATATAGGTAAGGTGTTCTGTGCGGGCAACATCATCCGGCGCAGTTCTGTGCAAGAAACAGCCGGGTAGTTTCTCCTGATTTAATTTGATAAGTTCTGCCGTGGCCAAACATTCATTTTCTAATTGCGCCTTTTGACTTTGCGAACCGTCAATCCAGACGATATCATCCGGCTGACACAGCCGCGCCATCTTATTAACCCAGTCTTTTAATTTTTTATTATGAGTGGGAAAATTTTTCATCGGTTTAATGAGCACATAACCCAGCACTAATTTTTGCATTTGGGCTGGTAGGTGTTGATAGCGTAATTAACTATTTGGAATTTAACTCAAGCGCATTTATTAAAATTAGTGCTGGGTAAGTTCAGCCAACAAATTTATGTTCGCTATCGCTCCATAAATTTGGGCTTCACTTATTTAATAAATACCTCTGCGCGGAATCCGCCGCAATTGCCCCTTCAGCGCAGGCAGTAATTACTTGATACAGACTCTTACTGCGGCAATCACCGCAGGCAAATATACCATCCTGGGATGTCTCCAACTCCTGATCAGTAATTAAGAATCCCTGTTCGTCGGTTTCAAGCTGGTTTTTTACAAAAGCAGTGTTTGGTTCGTTACCGACGTAGATAAAAATACCATCGCAAGGGAAAACCTGTTCCCGATTATTTTCCACGTTCTTTATTTTTATTGACTCAATGCGGGAGGCGCCGGATATTTCCGTTATGGTACTGCTTAAAATAAGGTTAATTTTCTTATTTTCTTTTAGTTTCTCCTGCAAAATCTTTGAGGCGCGCAATTCACCTCGGCGATGGATGACATTAACTGACTTTGCGAACCGCGTTAAATAAAGCGCTTCTTCTATCGCGGCGTTACCGCCGCCTACAACTACTACTTTTTTATCTTTATATAACGGCCCATCGCAGGTTGCGCAATACGAAACACCCCTGCCGATTAATTCGTCCTCTCCCGGGACTGCCAATTTGCGGGGCTTGGCACCCGTGGCAATAATTACGGCGTTAGCCTGATAGGCCTTATGTTCGCAGTTTACGGTTTTTGATTTGCAATCGAGTTCTAAAGCCTCGGTTAATTCTACGGCGATGCCCAATTCCTTCGCTTGTTCTTCGAGACGGCTCATTAAATCTCTTGTCGAAACACCGCCTACAAAACCGGGAAAATTTTCTATGGTCTCGGTCATTAATATTCGCCCGCCCGGATAAAGCTTTTCTAATATAATTGTATTCAAGCGGTACCTGCCGGCGTATAAGCCGGCTGTCAGGCCTGCGGGCCCGCCACCGATAATAATCAAATCATACATAGGCAACCTCTCGGAATACCTCTTCGGCCTGATAAGAGCTCCTTACCAGTGGGCCGGATAGCACTGCTTTAAAACCCAATGCACGGCCGAGCTGGCCGTATTTCTGGAATCGCTCTGCATCAATAAATTCTTTTACCGGGTAATGGCCAACCGAAGGCGCAAGATATTGCCCTAAAGTAAGAATGTCGCAGCCGAGGAATCTTAAGTCATCCATCGTATTAACTACCTCTGTCTCGGTTTCGCCCAGCCCTAACATCAAGGAAGATTTGGTAATTAAGAAAGGATTTATTTGTTTTATTTTGCGCAATACCTCTAAACATAATTCATAATTCGAATGGGGCCGTAATTCTTCGTATAATCTCCTGACGGTTTCAATATTATGGGCGATTACCGACGGAGCACTATTAATTACGGCTTGCAAACTCGTGATGTTGCCGCCAAAATCAGGAATTAATACCTCTATTTTTATCCCGTTAGAGACTATTGATTCATTATTTGAATTACCGATGTCTCTAACGGGATTTATCTCATGAATCAATTCTACGGTCTTGGCAAAAATTCCGGCACCTCCGTCTTCCAAGTCATCGCGCGTTACCGAAGTAATCACGACATAATTAAGGCCTAATTCTTTCACTATCTCGGCAATGCGATAGGGCTCTTCCCAATCGAGAGCCAGGGAACGACTTTCTGCTTTATTAACCGCACAGAATCGGCAATTCCTAGTGCACCGGTTGCCCAGGATCAGAAAGGCTAACCGGGAATTTTTAAAACACAAACTTTGATTAGGACACTTTGCTTCGCTGCATACTGTGTTTACGTTAAATTGAGATAACAAGCGCATCCGGGATAAAGCAACTTCTTCGGGTATCTCCTGCCTAAACCAAGAAGGAAGTTTACTAATTACCCCACTCTTTCTTGTATTATTATCTGCTCTAATATTTTTAGGAAGGGCGGGGATCATCTGTTAGCCTTTATAAAATTTGCTATTGAACGGTCGTATGTCCCCTCAATTCTCTCGCTAAAAAAACAGGCAGGCAACTGGCCGTTCGCCCGGTGATAGGTAATGCATTCGCAGCACATACCTTTTCGTGAACACGGCTCGTAACTACAGTTGCAGTTAGCGATATTCTGTTTTTGATTCGGGCAATTTTTCATTGTTTAGTTCCTTTTTGGATTTTAGCCAAGGCTTTTTTAATTTTTAATCTCTCCCACAGAGAAGCGTAATCAATAATCATCTTCCCGTTAAGATGGTCGATCTCCTGTTGCAAGGCAAATGCCATCAGGCCTTCGGCCTTAACCGTAATCGGCTTACCCCATTCATCTAGAGCTACTACCTCCACCTTCTTTGCCCGCTTTACTTTTATATAAACGTCGGGGGCGCTTAAACAACCTTCCTCGGATACCTGAATTCCTTCTTTTTTTACAATCCGCGGGTTAATCAATTTATAAAGCCCTTCTCCCGTATCTACTACCGCCATACATTTGTCAATCCCCACCTGATTAGCGGCAAGGCCAACCCCTCCGACCTCATACATCTTCTGCGCCATCTTGCTTAAAATATCCCTTTCCTCCTGGGTTACCTGCTCGATGCGTTTGGTTTTTTTTCTTAATAAAGGATCGCCGAATTTTTTAATCTCTAACTTGGTTTCGTTCATTTACATGGATTATCTTTGGCTTAACTGAATGCGCCTTCTTCTCTTCCACCAATAAATAGGAAACAATGATTACTTTATCTCCCGCCGAACCTAAGTGCGCAGCCGGCCCATTTAGGCAGATTACCCCGGAGTTCTTCCTATCTTTTATCACATAAGTCTCAAACCTTGAGCCGTTATTCATATTAAACACTTCTACTTTTTCTCCGGAAAGCAAATCCGCCTTTTTCATCAGGGCTTCATCAATGGTAATGCTTCCTTCGTAATCAAGGTTTGCCTCGGTGACCGTTGCCTTATGGATCTTTGATTTTAAAATTGTCCTTAACATCTAATCGTTCTCCTTGCCTCTTACGATCGGGTCTTCTAACTTATTTATCCCTAACGTGTTTCAAGACCCGGTCTCGCTATATTACTTACTACTTTTGATTAACGAATATGCCTGCCGGGCAATCATCAATTCTTCATCGGTAGGAATAACTAAGACCTTTGGCGTTTTCTTCAGATGCGTAAATAAACCTTTACAGATTTCTTTTCTGATGCGGGCCTGATTTTCGCCGATACCGGCGGTAAAGATTAAGGCATCTACCCCGCCCATAATTGCCGTATAGGCGCCGATATATTTTTTTATGCGGTAAATAAATACCTCAACGGCAAGGCTTGCGCGTTTGTGTTTTTTTGCGCGGTATCGCTCCAATATCCTCATGTCGTTACTCAATCCCGATATCCCCAGAAGCCCGCTTTTTTTATTCAGCATATCATCTATTTCGCGGATATTAAACTTTCTTTTTTGCATAATATAGGTAACCAGCGCGGGGTCGATATCTCCCGAGCGCGTTCCCATAATTAAACCTTCAAGGGGAGTAAAGCCCATACTGGTATCTATTGACCTGCCGTGTTTTACTGCGGTGATACTACAGCCATTCCCTAAATGGCAGGTAATTATCCTCAATTTATTAAGCGGTTTTTTTATCCGGCGGGCAGCCTCATACGCCACGTATTCATGGCTGGTGCCGTGAAAACCGTATTTTCTGATGCCGAATTTTTTATAATAGAGGTAAGGTAATCCGTAGATGTATGCCGGCTCCGGCAAGGTCTGATGGAAGGCAGTATCAAACACTGCCACCTGCCTGATACCCGGCAACAATTTTTTACAAGCCAGAATCCCCGCTAAGTTTGCCGGATTATGCAAAGGCGCTATCGAAGAACACTGCCTGATTTTTCGAATTACTTGGCCGTCAATAATAACCGGTTTTTCAAATTTCTCTGCGCCGTGAACCACCCGATGCCCGACGATATTTACCTGGTTAATCTTTCCTAATATTATCTTTAATCCGATGTAATGGTCTTTTATCGATGAACCCTTCTCGCCGATATGTTCGATAATGCCTTTGGAAATCAGTTTTTCTCCGGGCATGGCAAAGAGTTTATATTTTATGGAAGAACTGCCGCTATTTATTACCAATACTTTCATATTCTACTGTGCCCTGATTGCCGTTACCGCAACGCAATCTACGATATCATCAACCTCGCAGCCGCGCGACAGGTCGCTGCACGGCTTATTTAAACCCAACATTAACGGCCCGATTGCCCGCGCCTTGGCTAAACGCTGCACCAACTTATAACCGATATTGCCCGCTTCTAGATTAGGAAATATCAAAACATTGGCCCTGCCTTTAAGGATGCTATCCGGATATTTAATCTGGGCGACCTGCGGGTCAATCGCGGCATCCACCTGAAGCTCGCCGTCAATGAGCAAATCCGGACGCAGTTTCCTTGCCAATTCCATGGCTTCCCGGACTTCATCCACGAATTTACTTTTTGCCGAACCCTTGGTAGAATAACTTAACATCGCAATACGCGGCTGGAAATCCAAGACTGTATCCACTAACTGGGCAGCCGTAACCGCTATATAGGCCAACTGCCGCGAATTAGGCTCGGGGATTACGCCGCAGTCGGAAAATATAAATGTTCCCTCTTCGCCGTATCGGCAATCCGGCACAATCATAATAAAACAACTCGATGCCACACCCATACGCTCATCAACGCCCAGACATTGTATGGCCGCACGCACCAAATCCGGTGTGGTGTGGCTGGCGCCGGCAACAAAACCGTCGGCAAGGCCGTTTCTTACCATCATCGCGGCATAATAGAGAGGTGTTGCCAAAGTTTTTTTTGCCTCCTCCAAAGTTATTCCTTTTGCCTTTCTTAATTCGTAAAACTCTCCGGAAAATCTTTCTTTATCGTGTGTGTTCATCTTGTCTGCGCCGAGCAAAATAACCTTGGCAATCTTTTCTCGCTCGATAATTCTGGCTGCCTCTATCACGCGCTTATCTTCGGTCTCGGGCAGAATTATGGTCTTTAGACTAAGTTTGGCTTTCCTGCGAATCTTATCTACGGTATTCATAGTTCTGTTTTCTATATACTTTTCAGAAGTTTATCCAAATCTACATTGTTCTTGATTAATTTTATCGCGATATCTATTTTTTCTTTATCCTGAGGCCTAATCTTTACGGTTATATCGTGCACAATCGAAGCAACGGTGTAGGTATCCTTGTTGGCTAATAAGACGGGCACAGACCTTTCCTTGAATAAATTTATAATATCCTTACTGGGAGTAATGCCGCAGGAAAGAACTACTCCCGATATCTTTAACTTATTTTTATCGTTATCTCTATAGCAACTCAAGGCTAATTTAAGCATATCTTCTCTATCGCCGGGGGTTATCAGCAGGCTGTCATCAACGATATATTTTATTGCATCGTGGGATTCCATTGCTCCGATAATCACCTTGGAAACTTTATTGCCCAAAGATGTTTCATCTAAACACACTAATTCAAATTCTGTCTCCTCTAAAATCTGAGCGATGGTGGGATACGAAAGCATGGGGTCATAAGGAACAGCGCCTAAGACCTCCACACCTTTTGCCTTTAATCCTTTTTTTACCAGATTACTTACCTTATCAAATTTTTCCGGCAAGACCTTATTGATTATAACGCCGGCCAGTTTCACCCCTTCTCTATCGAAAAGCGCTTTATTCAGCATTATTTCATCGATGGGCCTACCGATACCGCCGGAAGAAACCAAGATAACTTTCGAATTAAGTAGCCGCGCCACCCTGGCATTAGAATGGTCGAACACCGAACCTACACCGGCGTGCCCCGTTCCTTCAATAATTACGATGTCCCGTTTATGAGCCACGCGTTTAAATGATTCATTAATCTGCCGGGTTATGCTTGCCTCCTCGGGATGTTTGATATAGTTTTCCGTGAATCCTCTTTCTACTGCTACCGGATTCATATCTTTGAGGCCGCAACTTACATGAGAGGAAGCTACCACTCTTTCAATCAATACCGAATCTTCGTCTACTTTTAAACCGTCTTCTTCTAAGTAACGCTGACCGATAGGTTTAATAAATCCGATATTCTTGAACCGGCTACCAAGGTTAAAGATGAGGCCTAAGGCAACCGTAGTCTTACCGTCGTTCTGTTTTGTCGCGGCAATAAAGATTTTTTTCACCCCGCCCTTCCTTCCATATTTATACCCCAGCCCCTGGGAAGGGCGGGGTTCACTATATTATTTCTTCTATTTTCTGCTTAAGCTGTTGCCTAGTCAAAACACCTGCCGACTGATTGAGTATTTTACCATCCTTAAAAAAGATAATGGTGGGTATGGACATAATACCATATCGGGTGGGAATAGTTTGATTTTCATCAACATTGAGTTTACCTATTTTAATCTTACCCATATACTCTTTTACCAGTTCCTCTATTATAGGTGCCAGTATTTTACAAGGGCCACACCATGCTGCCCAAAAATCTACCAATACCGGCAGAGGCGAGTTTAAAACTTCCTCTTTAAAATTTTTATCGGTTATGTTTAATAAGGCCATATTAAAAATATTATTACCACAAACACGCCTAAACTGCAAGAATTTTCTCTAAGTGCCCCCCGGATTAACTATCCGTGGACATAAGCGAAAGGTTCTTCTCGATGAACTCAAGAAGTTTCCTCTGAACGTTGGAAGGGATGTTGTAAAATTCAACACCCATCCCCGGATGGAACTGCGGCTGGAATTGTTTATCGGAAAGCCAAACTACCCTTGCTTCCAGTTCTATCTCTTCCTGCTTAGGCGGAAGTTTAAGCTTTAAGATAATCTCGTCTCCCAGTTTAAAATTATCGCAGCCGAAGATATAGGCACCCACGGCACTTAAATCCATAATATCGGCTTCTACGCAAGTAGGGCTTTTGGGATATTTAACCTTCAGCTCCACTTTGATATCGATAGGCAATCGTTTGAACCGGCGGCGCAATTGCAGTTTTTTAATATTTTCGATAACCTTGTCTTCCTTAAAACTGTTTATGGCCAGCTCTTCGGTGGCATAGATGTCAATAACCTTATCTAATCCGGCAATGGAAAAAACATTTTTAAGATGCGCGGGGACATTGGCAAATTTCATTCTCCCCTTATTATTAATTACCTCTTTATAGGCAATGACTATGGCGGAAACACCCGTATAATCGATAAACTCAATATCCTCGAGATTGCAGAGTATATCATAATAGCCGTCGCGGATACACTGGCCAACTACCTCGACGAGATTGGCGGAATTTATGTCGATGCGGCCGCTTAAATCCAAAATAATAATGCTACCTTTCTGCCTGACGCGAATTTCCATTTTCAATGAGTACATAACTTACGAACACATAAGTGTGAGTAAGTTATAAGTGCGAGATCCTTCACTTCGTTCAGGATCGTCCATCGAGTCCTAAAGCGAAGCGTAGGACGAATTGAACCCAGCACTAATTTTTAAAAAGCCTTATTTCTATTTCTTAGGGGTTGATTCTAACGCAACGCCTATGAGCTAACTCAAGCGTTTCATAAAATTAGTGCTGGGTAAATTCAGCCATCAAACTTACGTTCACTATCGTTCCGTAAGTTTGGGCTTCATTTATCTACCGGCGCCTCATTCTCATCTTGGAGATAAGCCGTTCTCTGTATAAATCTTCCACGGATAAATCTTTTTCTTTTTTCTCTATTGCCGGCACATCGAACTTGCGCGCGTCTAACTTATATTTCGGTTTCTTGCTCGGCCTCATATCTTCTCTCCGCTTACTTTTATCTTCAAATTAGGTGCTATTATACCCCTTATCTATTATTCTAATCAAGTATTTTTACCCCGTTAGAGAACGAAGTTCTCTAACGGGGTTTACTAATCAGCGGGTTCCCTCCCTGCCTTTGGCGGATGGCCAGCCGCTAAAAACAATATAAATAATGGACAAAAATAATTTTTTTGATAAAATAATAACGTGCGAACAAAATACTTAATAGTTATTATCGCCGTTGTCCTTGCGCTTATCAGCGCTAATAATCTTTTGGCGGTGCCCTGTTACGGCACGCACATGCCGGGGAAGAAAAAGTTTTTCGGCGGCGTTGAATACAACTACGTTATTAAGCGCGAATTACAACACGACCAGGGCAGGGTGAAAAATCCCGACCAGTTCCTGATGGTTTCCTACGGAATCTTTGACTGGCTGAGCATTGACCTTAAAGGCGGAAGCGGTAAAGTATATTATAAAGACAGCGAGTATGGCGACCAGGAATTCGCCACGAGTTTTGCCGGCGCTTACGGCTTTCGGATAAGGCTGTGGCAAAATAAAAATCAAGATATTAAGTTGGTAACCGGTTTCCAGCACATCAGCGTCCACCCTAAACGCATTCATTCGGTAGATGGAAGGTATTCGATAGTAGTCGACGAATGGCAGGGTTCTTGCTTAGGTTCGGTGCGCATCAAACAATTTGATCCTTATCTAGGAGTTAAATACGAAACCTACGACTTAATCCGCTGGCTAAGGGACGCTAACCGAAAAAGATACAAATCCGAGGATAACTGGGGATTGGTGGCGGGGACGGATCTTTGGCTGGGGAAAAATACCAAACTCAACCTGGAATGTCATGTTTTAGGCGAAACCGCTGCTAGTGTTTCACTTACCAGGGAATTCTAATTCCTGCCTCCGGGCATCAGTCTTTTAGTTGCACTCCTTTACCCGAAGCCAAAGCCACGATTTCGCCTTGCTTATTCCTCGCCTCTGCCTTCATATAGATAATCTTTTTTTCTTGTTTTTCTATCCGGCCTTTAAAATATAGCGTAGTTCCTACAAATGTCGGCTGTTTAAAACGCACCTCCATTTGGGCGCCGATGGCATTTTTCCCCAATCTGCAGCAGAGGTTCCCCATCACCTCATCTAATATAAGCGCGATTATCCCGCCGTGGACGATATCCTTATACCCCTGATGGTTTTTAGTGAAGGTAAACTCGGTGGTTAAGCAATTTTCTTTATCCAGAGTAAATTTTAGTTTCAGCCCCGAGGGATTATTTTTCCCGCAGACAAAACAATAGCCGTCATCTTCTAAACTTAATTTCGCCATCGTTATTTTTTTCCTCCCTATTTTATAAAATTAATCCTTTGCCTTAATTCTTTAAAAGATTTAAGGATGATATCCGCCTCTAATAAATAACTTTTAGGCAGGGATGTTTGCAGGGCAATACAAAATAAATGCGCACGTTTAGCCGCCTCTATGCCAAAAGGCGCATTTTCTATCACTACCGCTTCTCGCGCAGGAATCTTAAGTGCTTTAAGGGCGTTTAGGAACGGCTCGGGATTGGGTTTTCCTTTTTTGACATCGCTGCCGGTAACGGTGACATCAAAAAGATTAAACAATTTATGCGGTAATATTTTTCTTGCCTCATGCCTTGATGTGCCAGTAACCAACCCAAGCAAAAATCCATGTTTTTTTAGGTATCTTACAAACGGCCGCGCGCCCAAAACATACCTTGTCTTAACAATCCGCTTGAATAAATTTTCTTTCCTGGCTAAAAGCTGCTTTGCTTGTTTAAGGTTAAATTTCCTTTTGTTTTCTGCGTATATCTCTTTTACGGTGCTCAATCCGTCCTGGCCTTCCCTGCAGTAAATATCATAACAATTGACTTTAATCCCTACTGACGCAAAAGTAGCCAACCAGGCATCAAAATGATAAGGCATAGTGTTTGTGATAACCCCATCCATATCAAAAATTATTGCCTTGAACTTAAGTGTCAGCTTCTTGCCCATGCTAAAATTTTTCCCAATGTATTACGTCTTTTAATTCACGGTGCTTAATCTGTTTTACCTCTTTCTTCGGCCAGCCCAGCGATATTAAACTTATTAATTTAAAATTTAAAGGAACCTTTAAAACTTGGGCGATTTCATTTACATAAGGCTTCTTCTCGCCCGCCACCCAACAAGCACCCAAACCCAAATCTGCTGCCGCAAGCAGGATATTTTCCGTCGCGGCACAGCCGTCCTCTAAATAATATTTAGTATCCTGGCAAAATACCGCGATGGAAGCCCCCGCGTCTTTGATAAACGGCCCGGTATTGGCGATTTGCCCAAGTTTTTTTAGCGTTTCTTTATTGGTTATTGCCACAAATTCCCAAGGTTCCACTGCCCGGGCAGTGGGTGCGCGCCTTCCCGCATCCACTAATTTTTCCAGTAACTCTTTGCCGATTGATTTAGTCTGGTATTCTCTGATACTGGCTCTTTGAGATATTGCATCAAATGTCTCCATCTTAATTCCCCCTTATTTTAAATTTCCCGTCTTATCAGCAAAAGTTTGCGGCTGAAAAATAACGAACCAAAGATGCAACATACGCCGCTTATCAATAGGGTATTGTCTGCCCCTATCCAACTGGTTAAGCTGCCGGCCAATAAACTGCCAAAAGGCGCCATGCCCATAAATGCCATGGCAAAAAAACTCATCACCCGGCCGCGTTTATCATCTTCGGTTAAGCTCTGCAACACGGTATTGCTTGCGCCCATCTGAATCATCATTCCAAAACCCACACCCAACAGCAATAATAAAGACATCCACAAAACCCGGGAAAAAGAAAAAGCGACTACACCAGCTCCGAAGATAAGCGTCCCCCAAGTAATAATTTTTTCTAACCCTTGAACACTCTTACGCGAAGCAAGAAAAACCGTCCCCGCCAACGCACCCAAACCTGTCGCTCCCATCAGCAATCCTAACGTCCGCGCCCCTCCGCCCAGAATCTCTTTGGCAACAATAGGCATCAATATCGCGTAAGACATTCCCATTAAACTAACTAAACTGAGAAGTAATAGAATATACCTGATGGGCGGAAAACCGAAGGCGTAGATAAAACCTTCCTTTAACCCCTGTAAAATGTGGCTGTTTTGCTGCGTAGGTTTTTTGGTTTTGATCCGCATTGCCAGAAGAGCAAAAATAACCGCGAGAAAACTTATACTGTTAATCAGGAAGCAGGCACCTTCCCCGGTTGCGGCAATAAGTATCCCTGCTACGGCCGGCCCAAGCAACCTTGCCGCATTAAACATCGAAGAATTCAGGGCAATTGCATTTACTAAATCGTTCCGGTTCTCGATGATATCCACGACAAATGCCTGCCTGGCGGGAATATCAAAACCGTTAACCAAGCCTACAAAAACGCCCAAAACTAAAATATGCCACACGGCAATATTACCGGTGAGAGCCAGTATTGCCAGGATCAATGCCTGTATCATAAAAAGGCTCTGCGTAATTATGAGAATACGCCGGCGGTTAAGACGGTCGGCCAAAACTCCGGCAAAGGGAGCTAAAAGGAAAGTGGGTATCTGACTGGCAAAACCCACCGCCCCCAATAAAAACGGCGAATTAGTTAAACGATAAACCAGCCAGCTGACCGCGATTATCTGTATCCAGGAACCAACTAATGAAATACCTTGCCCGATAAAGAAAAGGCGGTAGTTCCGATAACGTAAGGCGCGCAGAATAAATTTAAGGCCGACAGTTTTCTCTGATATATACCCGTTAAGATTCATGATAAATCTATCAACTCATAGTCCAGACTGCCCAAACCGAGTTTAGCGGCGTAATCCAACTGCTTTAAACCGTCTCTTTCGGGATGCGCTTCTCTAAAAATATCCCTGCCGCTTTTTTTATTAATCAAATCAAAGCTTGCCTTATCAATGCTCACCGGGTCCCTCGAGGCAAATATTCCTATATCCGCAGCGATGCGCGGGTCGTCCTTTGCCAGGCAATCGCATTCTTTGGTTATTTTAATTGCGAAATTAAAAAAAGCAACTTTATTTTTCTTAGGTCCCAAAACTGTTTTAGCGTATTCAACCATCTTTTCCTGAATACTGCCTGCCCCTTCATTCCAATCAACATCAATGGCATTTTGCGCACAGGCAGCAATACAGCTTGCGCAGCCAATGCATTTTTCCGCCTCGATATAGGCCTTTTGATTTTTCAAAAAAATCGCTTGTGTGGGACAGACCTCGGCACACTGGCCGCAACCACTGCATCTTTCAATCGTAATCAGGGGCGAAACATCGCAATGTTGCGCAAGTTTTCCTTCCCGCGCTGCGCAGCCCATACCGATATTTTTGAGCGCCCCGCCGAAGCCGGTCATCATATGCCCCTTAAAATGGGCCACTCCGATAATCGCATCTGCCTCTAAAAAAACCTTGGCGATTTTCGCAACCTTAATAAACCTTTGATTGATTTCTAATATTGCTACGTTCTCTTTATGCGCCTCATCGGGGATTACTACCTGCGCTCCCAACGCAATAGGCCTGAAGCCATGCTCATAAGCCAGCCGAAGATGGTCGGAGGAATTCGTGCGCCCGCCCTTATAAAGCGTATTTGTATCCGCTAAAAAAGGGATTGCTTGTTTTTGCGCGATAATATCGATTACTACCCGCACGTATTCGGGCCGGACAAACCCGGTATTGCCTTCTTCGCCGAAATGTATTTTTATCGCGGCCCTATCGCCCCGGCGGACAACGTCTAACAAACCGGATTCCTTAAGCAGGCGAGCAAACTTTGTCCGGATAGTTTCCGGTTTATCCGTATTTTCTACCGCAATAAAATAAACTTTACTCTTCATCATCCCATTAACAAAGAGATAACCCTAAAATAATTATAAATACCCGAACGCGCTGCTTTCTACTTTTAAGACCGGCGATGAAATTTTGCATTTTGCCTCAACGGTGACTAATGTTTTAAATAGCGTGCGAAATCTTTTTCCTGGAGTTTTGGTTTTTCTCCCAGCTCAACTCCGTCCTTTTCGGTAAACGTAATATAATCGGCGAATTTTCGAGCAATCAAATCCAGAATCTCTAAATGTTTTACCGCATCCATTTTAAATACTCCGGCATCCTTCATTTGTTCAATCGGTATGCCCAGGTTAGTTAACACCGAAGGAGTAAATGAGAGTTGGTATCTTCTGAATTCTACTTCGTTTCTCCTTACATATTCTCTTCTTACCAGGCCTACCTGCTGCTCATTGGCATCTTCCATGCCCTCGCCAATTGCATAAGTAAGCCACCCCAGTTTATATTTTCTTTGCGCCTCCCCTTCTTGCATATTGTTGATTTCTCTGCCTGTGCCGAAAGATAACATCCTTAACCGAGCTCTGGGATAATTTAGATAATGGATTGCCTCAACCGCTGCCTGATAACAAGGATTATTAAACCCGCCCACACCTCCGTCAATATATCTGCCGTTAGGCGCAAAATAAGTGGGCGCGGACATACTCGACTCTACTGCTTCTCTTAACAGCATATTGCCGAACGTCTTCTTCTCAAAAAACATGGTTTCGCTTCTCACCGTATCTTTAGCGGTAATCATTATATCTACGGGCAGTTCCTTAAGGGTTATATCCCCGAATATCTCCCGGAAATTTTTTTTAACCTCGGCCTTGGTGTATTTCCACTTAAATAATCTCCTCCATAGATGGGGATTTTTCTTAAACATTGCCCTGCCTTTTACCAGGTAAAGTTTGACTAATTCTTTGGCCGGCATGCCAATCGCCAGTGCTGCTACAATTATCGCACCCGTGCTGGTGCCGGTCATAAGATGAAAAATTTTATTACAGGACCTACCTTCAATGCTTTCTAATTTCTCCAGGCATCTAGCGATAATAATGCCGCGAATGCCCCCGCCGTCACAGGCTAATATCATCTTTTTATTATCCGGATTAATTACCGACATCTCGTCTCCAATATAATAGCAGCATTGTAGCGCTGCGTTACAGAAGGGTCAAAGGGAAACTAAAACTTGCGGTATTTATGGCGGCCGTGATCTTGATGACGCCTGAATGGCTTAACGGAAGGCTGATGCACAGACTGGATAAATTGTTCCTGAGTAATTCCGGAATGCTTCGAGATAGGCAGTGAAATCCTGATAAGTTTTTCGATATCCCGGACATCCTGGCTTTGATCAGGCGTGGCAAAAGAAATCGCGTGGCCGCGACACCCTGCGCGCGCCGTGCGGCCAATACGGTGCACGTAATTGCCGGCATCCTCAGGAAGGTCATAATTAATCACCAGTTCGATCCCCTTAACATCAATGCCTCTCGAAGCAATATCCGTGGCCACCAGCACCTTATATCTACCCGATTTGAAACCTTCCAGCGCTTCCCGGCGCTGACTGAGCGTCCGGTTAGAATGCATCTCTGCCGCGCTGTAACCCATTTCCCTAATCGAGCGCATAATCTTTCTCGCGTTATACTTCGTGCGAGAAAACAAAAGGATTGCTCCCCGATATTGCGCAAGCAATTTGCTAAGAAGATTTAATTTCGCTTCTCTTTTGACAATAAATAATTCCTGGGTAACTTCCTCGACCGTGGTGCCGGAAGGAGCGATCTCCACAGAAACCGGAAGCTTCATAAACTTAGCGGCAATCTCCATAATTTCTTTGGAAATAGTCGCGGAAAAAAGCATGGTTTGCCGCGCTTTCGGCAGGAAACGCAAAATCCGCTCAATCTGCGGTGCAAACCCCATATCCAGCATACGGTCCGCTTCATCAAGCACCAGCATCGTTACCTCATTCGGCAAAAAATTCCACCGCCCCATGTGGTCGATAAGCCTGCCCGGAGTTGCTATTACCACGCGAGGATTTTTACGCAGCGCCTGCACCTGATTATACATCGCAGCTCCGCCGATAAGGCAAGCCGTCCTCATTCCAAACGGATGCGCGATTCCCTGAAAAGCCTCATCAATCTGAATAGCCAATTCCCGCGTAGGTGCAAGGACCAACCCTACCCCTTTTCTTTGCGCAAGACGCTGCACCATAGGTATAGCGAATGCATGGGTCTTACCGGTGCCGGTCTGCGCGATACCGATAACATCCTGGCCTTGAATCCCCAGAGGAATCGCCTTTATCTGGATTGGTGTGGGCACTTTGAACTTTATGCGTTCAAGGATTTCGAGAATCTTCGGCGCAATACCCAATCCGTAAAAACTCTGATCGGGCGGGTTTTGCCCTTGCGTAAAACTATCTTTACTGTCCGTTCTGTGCATAATGACATTATTATAACGCTAAAAGAATTTATTTTCAATAGAAGTATTCTTCGGGTATAATACGGGTGATGAAGACACGAAAGTTTAGCCCCACGGAAATTCTCTTCTCGCCCACCACCCAGTGCAATCTGCGCTGCGCGCATTGCGACATCAAGCAACGTCGAAAGATTCTTCCCAAAAAAACCGCTCTTAAGTTTATCGCCACCTGCAAACGCGCGGGAATTAAGCGGGTTGGTTTTACCGGCGGCGAACCATTCCTTGCGCTCGATTTTCTCTGCGCAATCACAAAGGGAACGATACGTTGTGGGATGCTCTTTGGCCGCATCATGACCAACGCTGTCTGGTTTAATACTAAGAAGGAATTGACCTCAGCGCTCCATCGCCTTTTTCAAGCCGGATATGACGGCGACTTCTGTGTAAGTGTAGATGCATTTCACCGTCAGGACATGCGCAAAGTCGCATCTTTCATAAAAGTTGCAGCGGAAATCTGGAAGCGGCCGGACATCGTCTCAATCGTTGCTGTGAAAGGAACTAAAGAAAATAAAACCCGCAGGCGGCTTAAAGCACTTGCATGCCTGTTTAACGCACGCTTGCGCGGCTTCCCACATCAGTATGCCTCGATGAAAAGCGATACCCTCTTCATCAAGGTCTTCTCTATCGACCTATCTCCCCTCGGCAAGGCAGGGAGCCTCAAAAATGGATGGAATGGAAAATGGTTTCGGGATGATTTTTGCGCAGGGCCGGGAAATGTCTTCTTCGTCCTTCCTGATGGGACGGTAAAACCGTGCTGCGGGTATGCAACTGATGCCGATATGCTTACGATTGGCTCGATTAAACGCGATACTGCGAAAAAACTTTTGCGAAATGCCCAAAACAACCGCTTTGTGGCGACAATTTTTAAATCAGGGTTTCATCCGATTAGGAAACGCCTGGAACGAGCCGGTGTGCGCTTCCCAGGCAAGACCACGAATCATTGCTTCTTTTGTTATTATCTTACGCACCACTCCCCGCGGATACTCCTCCACCGATTTTGAGTTTGTCGGGATTAAGGGTTGCATAAGTTACCGGCTTAACGATAATTACTAAACTGAAGCGGTATAGCAAAATTCAATCCCTTTAGATGCACGATGACTGCCTGCAATTCATCTTTCTTTGACGAGCTAACCTTTATTTTTTCCCCTTCAATTTGAGTTTGCACTTTTACCTTAAGCCTTTTTATAATACCGGTCAGCTCTTTTGCTTTTTCCTTATCAATACCCATATATATTTCCGCTACTTGGCGAAGATAACCCTCAAAGGCCTTTTCGGGGTTATTAAATTTAAGGGATTTAAGAGAAACGTTTCTTTTGGCCATCCGGGTAGCCAAAATATCGGTAAGCGCGCGCAACTTAAAATCGTCATCCGCGACCAAAGTAATTTTTTTCTCTTTCCGATCGTAGGCGATAGAGGCCTTGCTACCCTTAAAATCATACCGCTGGGCCAACTCTTTCTTCGCCTGATTTACCGCGTTATCCACTTCCTGCAGGTCCACTTCAGAAACAATATCAAAAGAAAAATTTGCCATCGTTCATTCCTCCCACGGCTTCAAGCTTAATGCTAAGCAGGTTTTCCATGACTTTTAAAACGCGACCGCTGCGGACGCTGATTACTTTTGCGCCATGGCTTAGATTCTCCCTCAGGTTTTTGCCAAGGTTTAGATCCCCTTTCCCTTTTACGCCATGGCTTAGCCTCTCCCCTAGGTTTTTGCCGAGGCTTAGCCTCTCCCTGGCTTTTCTGCCAAGGCTTTGGCTGCTCTTGTTTTTTGCGCCAACGCATCGGATTATCTTGACGTTTCCCTGCAGGCTTGGCCTGCCCCTCAATTCCAACTGCAGCACGCCGCATCATAAAACTACGCGACCGCCTGCCTGCTTTATATCCGCCTTTTTTTGGGGAAGCTACAGCTTTCTGGTCCTTTTCTTGCTGGAGAGCCTGTTCGGCTTCGGCTTTTAGCTTGCGCCGCAACTGCTTCTTTTCTTCTCTTTGTCGCTCTGTTTCTGACTTGGTGCGTGCCGGGCTGACATTAAGAGGCCGGCCCATAAAATCTTTACCATCTAAAGCAGCTATTGCAGCTTGCGCTTGGGCATCATCAGGCATCTCTACAAAACCAAACCCCCGGGATTTAGTTCCTTTTTTATCCATTACAATCGCCACAGAAGCAACACTACCAAAGCCTTCAAAAAACTTCCTCACTTCTGCCTCAGTAGCTTCAA
>Ga0315280_10005678_pt1 | contig 17647 bp, 14 predicted proteins | sample YL17G06_40_MG_FD_203697 | JGI IMG/M metagenome (GOLD analysis project Ga0315280, IMG submission 203697) | Sediment microbial communities from Yellowstone Lake, YNP, Wyoming, USA - YL17G06_40 | ecosystem: Environmental > Aquatic > Freshwater > Lake > Sediment | place: USA: Wyoming | collected... | reverse complement strand
AGGAATCGCGGGCGTAAAAGATATGCGTGACCTGCGCGGGGTTTTAGATCGCGAGGGTGCACAAATCGGAGTGCTCATTTGTATGGAGAAGCCGACAAAAGCAATGCGAACTGAAGCAGCAAGTGCGGGATTTTATAAGTCGCCGTGGGGAAGTAAGCATTCTGTGTTACAGATACTTACGATAGAAGAATTATTCGGGGGCAGAAGGATAGATTATCCATATTCGGAGGGAGTGAATATAACATTTAAGAAGGCACCAAAGGTCAAAAACACAGGAACAATATCGCAGATGCACCTATCGGATGAAGAGGAAAGACACGAGAATTCAAAATTTTCCGAGAAGAAGTGAGCAAAGTATATGGCCGACGTTAAAGCGATTGTGTTGCGGGCAGCGGGAATAAATTGTGATGTGGAAACCGAGTACGCCCTCCAGTTGGCAGGAGCACAAGCAAAACGTGTGCACATAAATGGGATAATTGAGGATAAGACCGCTCTGGAAAAATTCCAGATAATCGTTATCCCTGGCGGATTCAGCTACGGAGATGACGTAGCCGCCGGCAAGATTCTGGCCAACCAGATCGTGCACCATTTGTATGAGCCGGTGCAAAGATTTATTGACGCCGGCAAATTAGTGCTGGGAATCTGCAACGGCTTCCAGGTATTGGTAAAGGCCGGAATCCTGCCGGGCGGCGACCAGCACAGGGCCAGTGCCGTCACAATAACCTACAATGACAGCGGCAAATATGAGGATAGATGGGTGTATCTGGCGCCGCAGACTAAAAAGTGCATTCTCATCGGGCCAGATAGACAATTCTATCTGCCGGTCGCGCATGCTGAGGGGAAAGTCGTCGCCAGAGATGCAAGCGTCCTGAAGAAATTAGGAGCGGATGGACAGATCGCGTTTAAGTATGTGGATAAAGACGGCAAAGAAGGTCCATATCCAGTCAATCCCAACGGCTCGATGGACTCAGTAGCCGGCCTGACAGATGCCACAGGCAGGGTTCTCGGACTTATGCCCCATCCGGAAAGGTTTGTAAGGCCAACCCAGCATCCGCACTGGTCCCGCTTGAAGGATAGGCCTGATGCTGACGGCTTGACCATCTTTAGTAACGCCGTCAGGTACGTGCGCGAAAACCTTTAAACTCGTGCCGATGGGCGAAGATATTTGAGCGCGAAGTCGCGGGCGGCTTCTGCCAAGAGTTCCTCACTATTCCGGATTGCATACCCCAGAGACATCCGGCCATTCATACAGGCAAATGCATCTACCACGTCCAAGCTGCGATACTCCTGGCGTGACAGAAGTACCTGACCCGCCAACACAGCGACTTTCGTGCCTGCATTTTTTGCCGCTCTCGCAACGCCGGACACAACCTTTCCTCGTAACGACTGCTCGTCAAAGCAGCCTTCGCCCGTGATTACCCAATCTGCCCTGGCAACGGCCTGGTCCAGCCGGGTCCACGATATAACGGTTTCAATGCCCCGGACGAGTTTCGCGCCCATAAAGGCTACCGCGCCTGCTGCAAGCCCCCCCGCCGCTCCTGCACCCGGCAGGTTTGCGATATCGTAGCCCAGTTGTTTTTGAACAAGTATAGCCAGGTGCTCCAGTCCTGCTTCCAACACCACGACCATCTCCTGCGTCGCCCCTTTTTGAGGCCCGTAAACCTTTGCCGCCCCCTGCTCCCCACACAGTGGATTGTCTACGTCGCACAGCACTTCAATGGGAACCGGGCTTGGATGCGCTGGCGGGATTATTCTATCTATCTGCAAAAGCTGGCCTCCGCCAAGTTCAATCTCTTTTCCATGCTTGTCGAGGAACCTCCATCCCATCGCTACCGCCGCACCGGTGCCTCCGTCAACGGTTGCACTGCCTCCAACAGCAAGAAGGATTCGCTGTGCCCCATAGTCTATAGCCGCGGTTATTAACTGCCCGGTGCCGTAGGTTGTCGTTTCTAGAGGATTTCGCCTTCGCGGCGAAAGCAACTGCAGACCGCTGGCCGTAGCCATCTCTACAACCGCCAGATTTTCGCCTGCAAACCAGGCAAAGCCTGCGCGCACCTGCATATCGGGCAATGGGCCAGTGACCATCTTTTCAATCCATTGCCCATTGCCGGCAGCCAGCATAGCCTGCGCGGTGCCTTCGCCGCCATCAGCCATAGGCTTGACAATAATCTCAGCCGCAGGTACGACCGAGACAATAGACTCCGCGACAACTTTGCAAGCCCGCTCAGCCGTGAGTGAGCCTTTGAACGAGTCCATCGCCACAACGATTCTCATGTCACGCTTCTCTTGCCGATGTACGGAATTGTTTGAGGTCCTTCGGGCAGAACACAAATCGACGCATCCCGACCATACTTGGTGAGCAATTCATCGACCGTAGATTCTATACTGTGACAGGGCGTGAGCCAGGCGCTCTCAATCTGCTCATCGCTCAAGTTTTCGCTGTAGAAATACACGTCTGCCTTCTGACAGATTCGGGCGTGGATTTGTGCCTGCCAGACATCCTGCCTCATAAGATTTGCCCTGTGGATAACCTCCAACAAGGACGCTGGACTTTCGGCTTCGCGCAACAGCCTGCCGTACTGGCCGTGCTGCGGTATGCCGTCCCAGCAGTCGGCTGCGATTATTACGCTACCTCCATCCTTGACCACCTGTGCAGCAGCACTCATTCCCTTGACCGACTGGTACAGATTTAGGTCCAGAGGGTATCCGGAATTACTGGTGATTACGATGTCAAAAGGCTCTTTCACCGGAACCGTTACATTTTTTCTAACGAAAGCGCAGCCCTGGGCGTGCGCTTCTTCCAGGTCGCCCGCGAATACGGCGGTGATCTGCTTATCCCGATTAAGCGTCACGTTAAGCAGAAAGCCGGGCTGTACCATCAAGGCTGCTTCACGGATTTCTTCCCACACCGGGTTGCCGCGTGTTACGCCCCAGGTCGCCATCGGGTGGTCTATGTTCTGCGGACTGTGGTTCTTCAGCACTGTGTCCAGTAGCGCCAGTCCCGGCATACAGGCCTTGCCGCCGCCTGAAAATCCGGCAAAAAAGTGCGGCTCGATAAAGCCGGTAAGAATCCGCACATCGCATTTCACGTACTGGCTGTGCATCCAAACATCGTTTCCGCCGGTTGTTGTGCCCACCAAAGTATGCGAGTTCCCATCTGCGGCATCATTCTGGATGATCCTAAACCTATCCACAACTTCCGTGCCCAGCATCTCTCGCAGTTCCGCTTCTGTATTACCTCTGTGCGTTCCGGTCGCAATGAATAGCATTATTTGATCATCTGGCACATGACCAAGCTCATTCAGCAAAACGGACAGAATAATGTTGTAGGGCGTTGGCCGAGTGATGTCATTACAGACAATAGCCACAGTGTCGGATGCCGACACCAATTCTTTCAGAGGTTTTGCCCGTATAGGGCAGCGTAAAGCGTTGCGTACTGCCTCGGCCTGGTCGCCAAGCCCCTGCGCATACTTTGGTGCATGGATTTCCATATTCAAATCGTCCGGCAGGTCAACGCATAAACCCTTTTTGCCGTATGCCAGGTTTACTTTCACCGATCCGCGCCCCGTTCAGACATTCTTGATCACCGAGAGGCTTCCGTCTCGCGCTGCCTCCAAGACCGGCCCCATATATTCATCGACCATCTCCGCAGTGAGCGCCACGGGCATATTTTGCAGCTTCATCTTAAGTTGCGGATTCTTGGCTGCGATCAGTGCCCGGTCAATGTGCGCCTGTGTGAATCCCTGAACTTCGCCAAGCCGGGTCGGAAAGCCGATTCTTCGGGCCAGTTCAAACATAGCCTCAGCAACAGCAATGCCCAGTTCTCTGCCCTGGAGCTTTTCTATATCTACTTTTGTCAGGCCTGCCTGGCGGTAGATTCTTCCAACCAGGCGCAGCGGCTCTTCTATTGCCGGGGCAAAAAAGACCGTGTAATAAGGATTCATAATGGCACAGGCCCGGCCATGGCTAAGTATATCCACCAGGGAAAAGCTGGTCAGATGCCCGCCGTTCGTCCCGCCTATCATTATGGCATATCCACCCAGATCTGTCGCCAGGCAGATTGCCTCGCGTGCCTCTCTGTCCTGTGGATTTTCCATCACGCGCGGCAGGTATTTGACTGCCAGAGCTATGCCGGTCTCGGCTGTTTCCGTCGCCTTGCCGTAGAAGTCTTTGCCCACAGCACCGTACAAAACCTCCAGGCAGTGGGCGATGCCGTCCATCGCGCCGTCGGCAGTAAGGTTTGGCGGCGCGCTGTAAGTAACTTCATAGTCAAAGACCGGATACGCGGGCACAATCGCATCATCCACGATCAGCTTCTTTTGACCGGTTGATGTGTCTGTGATGTTTGAGTATTTAGTCAGGTGGGCAGCAGAACTTGCGGCTGTTTGTATGGCAACATGCGGCACGAGCAACCCGCCGTTCTCGGCCAGAGCACCAGTTACCAGGCCGGTCCCAAAATAACTGTCAATTTCTCCGCCCAACGTACTAAGAACCACAGCCGCTTTGGTGGCGTCTATTGTGCTGCCGCCTCCGAAACTAATTACGACATCCGTCTGAGCGGTCTTTAGTTCAGCAGCGATGCGGAACAGGTCTTGGCGGGGGCAATTGGGCTTAGCTCCTTGGATTTCCGCCAAGAGGCTCACCCCTGACTTGGATAGTGAGTCGCGGATAACCTGCACAAACTTATCGCTGCCGGCAAACGTTTCACGCACCAAGGCAGCCGTTAGCCCTGCCACCTGTGGGTAGGGCCTGCCCCAGGCACGGGTCCGGGGGCTAATCGAGTTTGATGCGGCGACCACCTTGCCTACTCGGGAAAGAACGCCTGCTCCGAACAAATACGAATCGCCTTTGAATTGCCGCAACAATGTGCGTGCCCGATCAAAACCTGCCCTGAGCTTGTCGAACGGGTTGGTCATTTTCACGCCCTTTACATTGAGTTCATTTCGTATCCGCCATCCACGTTCAGCGTTTGCCCCGTTATGTAGTCCGCGTCTGAGGAACACAGAAAAGCGACGGCGCCAGCCACATCTTCCGTAGTGCCAGGTCTTTTGAGCGGGATTTTCTCGATGAATTCGCTCATCGCCTGGCCCGGCTCAGTGCCGAATATATGGCTGCACTGCCGATCAATCTGCTCCCACATGGCGGTAGGAACTACGCCCGGGGCGACGGCGTTGACGTTGATGTTGTACGGCGCTAGCGCCAAGGCCGCCGATTGAGTAACACTGATAATGGCCGTCTTGCTCGCGGCATAGTGCAGTTGTAAAGCTCGACCACGCCGGCCCGATATAGAGGAGAAATTGACGATCTTCCCGTAGCACTTTTCGGCCCTGCCTGCCGCTTTCACTTCGGCAGGCACCTGCTTTATCATCTGCGCGGCCAGAGCCTGAATGCAAAAAGTCGTACCTTTCAAATTGACGTCAAGAATCCGATCCCAGTCATCCTCGGTTATCTCCAAGAAAGGTTTAGCCTGCACGACGCCCGCACAATTGACCAAAATGTCGATCCGGCCGAATTCAGCCGCCACGCTATCTACCATACGCCGGATTTCTGCCACGCTGGCCACGTCAATGCCGTAAGCAGTCGCCCGTCTGCCGAGAGCACGTATTTCCTGCGAGGTCTGCTGTGCCTTCCCCAGGTTGATGTCGGCCACGACCACATCGGCGCCTTCGTGCACAAGTCGCAGCGCGACGGCCTCGCCAATTCCTTGTCCGGAGCCGGTGACGATGGCTATTTTCCCGTTCAGTCGTTGTTTCATACGAGCTTATCCTTCGCAAGTGTGGTTGAAGACATCAGCGGCTACTTCACACAGATAAGCCTCCACCCGGCGTTGATATTCACGATAGAAATCGCCGGGCAGGGCGTAAAACTTCTCACGGTGGATAAACTGCCCGCGCACGTCACGCCGGCCTACCGTGGCAAAGCAGTATCGCCGAAAGATAGCATCCCGCGGCGAAGGCTCGGCATTGCCGCCGGATTCATAACCTGCCCCTTCCCGCCGGGCGTAGGTCAAAGTGTCATCCCACCAAAAACGAAACCGCTCTGGGTCGAAGTCGTTCAGTGTCTCGGCAAAGACTATCTGCAACGCGGGCGATATCTTAAAGTGAATTTGGCCACCGGTCGCACGCCCTATTACTTTGCGGGTTGCTGATCCAAGGTCATCGCCGGAGTGACAGTCCAACAAAACTGCGTGCTCAGCGGCAATGCGGTGGAGCTTGCGGACACGTTGTTCCAAGCCTTCAAGGCCATCTGGACAACGGTAATCATCTCCCTTTATTATGCCGAAATTGGGCGCGATGTGCGTCAAGGGGATTTGACGCCTTTGCATTTCGAGCACCAGGAACAGCAGTTCCTCTTCGGTAGTGACAGATTCAAATGCGCCCACGTCCGGCGGGTTTTCGTCAATACTAAGCTCAAGGTCGAAGGGCACTCCATCCTTCAAACTCTTAATATGATTATACAACTCTCCCACCGCTTCGAGTGCCAGCCAGTATTTGCCAACCGGGCGCCCGATAGCTGCATAATCCAGGATGTCACTGACGTCCAGCGTAAAAAAGGTGTAGTAGCGAGCGGCATCTATGACCCGCTTAGCCTGGCTTATGCCTTGGGTGCCTCGTTTTACCATTATGTGATCGGCATCGGCACCATATTGGGGTCTTGCATCAGTCTTTAGAGCCTCAAGAACACCCGCCACCCACAACCCCTCGAAAGTGCTGCCTGTGTGCCCCTGCTCGATCCCGCCAAGACCGGGCAAGTAATTAGTGCACGCCGGTCGGCCAGCCAATACATCATCGAGCAGGTTAAGTTCCCGCACCGAATTCTGGATGGCATTAGCCGAGAAACTGCATCTATCCATAGCCTGCCACACGGCTGGCCACGCACAAGTGGACATTCGACTGCCGATACCGAGCCGTGGCGTTGCCCCCATCGCCTTGGGGCCTTTATCCGGGCTTATAAGACGACAATAACGGTCGATTATGACGGCGTCCGTCTTGTACACTGCAGCGTACTTGCCGTCGGCAAGCCGTCTCTTGCCTATCGGCTCACCCAAAACAGACTCACGGCCGTCGGGTCCGACGCTGATGAACACCTGCTGGCCATCCCGCAGGCCGGCAAGGGAAAAAACACTTGCTTGGTACCGGGCACAGGAAGCAGAGTATACGGTACAATGTTCAATGACAGGGAAACCCCGCGTACAACGCGGGGCTAAATATGTAGACTGCCAGAATCGTTCGTCCACCTGGCAGAGAATATCCCACGCGCCTTTCGGATCCCAAGTCGCTGTGTCCAGAATAGCTGGATTCTTTGCCGGGTCGATTTCAATCGCACCAAACTTCATTGAGTCCATAGTTCACAGTTCATAGTTCGTCGATGAACAATGAACATTCAACTGGCAACTTTCCTAATTCTTTTCTTTACCATTTGGCCCATCTTCTCGTAGAGGTCGATAAATTCGCCTAATGTATTGGCAACCGGCGGCCACTTTACCAGCGCCTCGGAGTCTTTAGGCTTCAGCGTTAGCACTCGCTGCGGTTTGTACTGCTCTGGGTCGCCCGGCACCCACCATGCCTGACGAAAAATCTCGCTCTCAAAAAGAACCTTCAATTGATCGTCCGGCGTAGCCTTTAGAACCGCATCGCCGGTGAAGTCGCGTTGGTGACCGTCAAATTTACGCCTAACATTCGGGAAAACGGTGATTACGGGACATCCCCATAACTCGGAAATGTCGGGCATCCAGTCGTCGTAAATGCGCAGCGACGCTATCAGCAGCTTGATGCGCTGCGGATCAATACCCAAGCCGCCCTCGTGTGGTGGTGCGTATAGTCTGCGATATGCCTTTCGTGCGACCTCGACTCCCGCCCAGTGTGCTGCCTCCACGCCGCCTGGGACACTCTTGGTTTTCATCTCATCTCGGACTGGATATGCCATACGCCCATTCATCAAGGCCAAATAAGCCACCAGCATCTTTCCCCGATTCAACACCTCTGCAAAGCCCAACGCCTGGAAGACCGAGAATTCGACAGTGATAGTGACGCCGATGCCCTCAGACGTCAATTTCTCCGCTGCCGATTTGCCCGCAGCGGTGGCAGGCAACTTAAACACAACATTGGGCACGCCGCCGAGGGTGCCTTCCAGCAAACTGTATAGATTCTTGGCCTCGGTCACCATTTGCTGCCAATCATCGTGGTTCTTCGGATTGACCTGAAGGCTTACATACCCCTCGCGACCCTCAGTCACCAGGAAGATATCCCGCAGTAACCGGCAGTTCTCCTGTACGACAGCCATAGTGACTGCGGAGTTGATTGCTTCTATCGCCGTGTTCAACTCACCCTGCGGACCTCTCAGGAGCTTCCTTTGTTGGACGGTGCTGTACTTCGAGAGAATCAGAGCATCAACACGTTTGTTCCATAGTTCCGGGTCAATGTCCCATGCCAGCTTGACCAGCGCCGGATTGGTCGTGACAAACGAGCCTCCCAGCCAAATTACGTACTGCAGAAAGGCAGCGTAGTCATTGCCGAGCTGGGTCTGGGTTCTGCCTTGAAAACGCGCCTCGGCGGCCCTCATAAGATTGCTGCGCCGCAACTCAGCAGCTATGTTAGACACATAATCGACCAGCGAGTCACCCATCAGGCTATCAGCCATCTTAGCTGCCTGACTTTCGTCCGTAATCCCTTCCGCCTTCAGCCGCGCGATCGTCTCCTTGCGAACTCCGGCTGCTAACTCGGCCGCTGCCTCTACGGCAACCGAGGTAAGGTTCTCCAGCGCATCGGTAACTTTCTTGGCCAGGGCATCAATCGCAGCAGAATCTAACGCCGGCGAGAGAACCCAGTTGGGCAAAAAGCTACGCAGGCCAATAGCCAAATTGACAAGAAAATCCAGGACGTGTGTCTGAACAGGAACGTCCTCACTGCGTGCGGTTCGGCTGATTTCGCCCAGCACAACCTCGAGTTTCTCATCGAGGGCAGCCGGGGCGGTATGGAATAGAAGACTGCCGACGGCTCTGACAATTTCGCCGTCACTGATACGCCGGCAGACTTCATCTGTCGTGACCCCCTGCTCACGGTCACGCTCCTGGCGTATTCGCCGCCGCAAAACAATCTCAAAAGCCGTCTTTCCCAAGTACCGTTTTGCCTCGCAAGAGATTTATGCAGCAGCATGTTAATCAATGCAGCCTGTGGCGTCAATGACCTGGACACGGTCCAAGATGCAGTGAAACCACAGGAAGGAAAACCCCCAAATAAATTTGGGGGCTAAATACTTAGCCCCGCAACTTGTTGCGGGATTTTCTTCCGCGTTCCACGCGGGGTTCGCATCCAAGAAAACATTGCCAGGAATGCAGAAATCCGGTATAAATCTCATGACAATTGAAAGTCAGCCAAGCATGAAAAAGAAAGACAATAGCAGATCACAATCGGGCGAGTTTCTTGCTGTAGAAGCACCTCGAACGTTGGGCGCAACCCTTCTTCGACTTGGCCCTGGGATGATTATTGCCGGCTCGATAGTCGGCTCCGGAGAGCTAATCGCTACCACCAAAGCCGGCGCCCAGGCAGGATTTTGGCTTTTATGGCTCATCATTGTCGGCTGTGTGATCAAGGTATCCACACAGATCGAGTTCGCCCGACACGCCATTACATGGGGACAGACGCCACTTAGTGCGCTAAACGACATCCCAGGTCCGCGAATTAAACTCAACTGGCTGCTGTGGTACTGGGTAGTGATGACAATGTTTGTGATCCTGCAGCAAGGCGGTATCGTTGGCGGCGTGGGACAAACGCTGGCAATTGCTCAGCCGTTGACTCAATCCGGGGTCGAATATAACCGCCTGCAGAACGACCTGGTCAAGACCAGGATCGATCTACAAGCGCTGCGGGCAAGGAATCAGGGCAGCCCGGAAGTCAACAAGTTGCAGCAAAAAGCCGCCACGCTGTCGGATGAGATTGCTCAGCGCCGAGAACCATACGATCCATACCTGTGGGCTGCAATTGTCGCGATTGCCACATCAGTACTACTGTACCTCGGAAGATATGGCGTCATTCAACTTGTGGCTATGGCGCTGGTGGCAACGTTTACGGTCGTAACTATACTTACTTCGGTTGCTCTGCAAACAAGGCCCGAGTGGGCGGTTCGCACTTACGAGCTTGCCAGAGGAGTTAGTTTCCACTTGCCGCCTGGCGACCAAAATGTGGGGGTGAATCCGGTTCGCACGGCCCTGGGAGCATTCGGGATCATAGGCGTAGGCGCGGCTGAGCTAATCATGTATCCTTACTGGTGCCTCGAGAAAGGCTATGCCAAATTCACCGGCAGGCGTAACGTCACCGAGCAGTGGGCCGATCGCGCCCACGGGTGGGTGCGTGTGCTGCACATCGACGCATGGACGTCGATGGTCGTGTATACGTTCGTAACGGTCGCTTTCTACTTGCTCGGGGCTGCCGTGCTGGGGCGAATCGGGCTTGATCCTACGGGCAGAGACATGGTGCGGACACTGGCAGCAATGTACATCCCCGTCTTTGGCTCGTGGGCTTACGCGGTGTTCCTATCCGGGGCGTTCGCGGTGCTGTATTCGACATTCTTTGTGGCCGCAGCAGGTAACGCCCGAATGGTTGCCGATGCCCTCGGATTGGTCGGGCTTACCGACGGTTCGGAAGCAGGACGGGCGAAGTTGACGCCCATTATCAGTGCAATATGGCCTCTTGTAGCACTTGTGCTGTACGTATGTGTGCAGGCCCCCGCTACGATGGTCCTTGCCTGCGGCATCGCCCAATCGGTGATGTTGCCTCTGCTGGGTGCCGCGGCTTTGTACTTCCGCTACAAGCGCAGCGACGTACGTCTTCGGCCCGGTCGGGCCTGGGATGTGATGCTCTGGCTTTCGTTTGGCGGTTTTCTGATCGTCGGCGGTTGGTCGCTGCTGAGCACACTCGTAAAATAGAATCGGAGCAGATAGCTCGCTAAGTTACGCAAAAATTCACTTTGGGACTTGACACGAGCGTAGCCAAGATAGTAAAATATCTTTGACTTCGTTCAAGGAGACCGCTAAATTGCTCAGGCGTGCGTGGTAGCGGCAAGAAACCAATAATAGGCATCTTGGGTGGCATCGGGTCCGGCAAAAGTACGGTTGCTTCCGAGTTGGGCAAGTTAGGTTGTAAGGTCATCGAGGGTGATGATATTGCGCATAAGGCGCTTGACAGAAAGGACATTAAGCAGAAAATAATCGCCCTTTTCGGAGAAGGAGTTTCGGACCCTTCAGGGCGAATCGACCGCAGGAAACTAAGCGACATCGTTTTTGCCGATGCCGACAAGCTATTATCGCTTAATAGAATGATCCATCCTCTTGTTTTGAAACGGACCGAGGAACTCATAAAGAGATATAGCTGCCAAAATCGAGTCAAGGCCATTGTGCTGGATATGCCACTATTGGTCGAAGTCGGCTGGGCTAACCGCTGCGATAAGCTCATCTATGTGGGCTGCAAACGCCGGTTGCGAGTGGATAGGGCAAAAAAAATGGGTTTTGACGAGAATCAGATTAAAATTCGAGAAAAATTTCAGATTTCGCTGGACAGCAAGGCTGACATCGCCGATAATCTGATTAATAACAATTCTGACTTCACGGCATTAGTCAGACAAGTCACTGATACCCTCTCCCATATAGTGGATAACGGGTAGGTTGGCTTGACTGTACGTTAGTATTGGCGGTTGCGATGTAGACTTTTACTCTTGCTATCGAGTTATTCGAAGCCCAAACCCAACCAAGTTACTACAAGGCAGGTTATTTAAGTAAATCATACCACTGCTTTCGCAGCGGTAAGAGCAATGTTTTGCAATGTGCAGAAGGAGTAATCATGGCTAAAGCCGCCGCAAGAAATGAAAAAGCTACAGGCAGAAGACACAGAACCATCAAGAAAAAGGCTGAAGAGGAGCAGACCGGTCCTGAGCCAGGTCGAAGGATTGTCCCCGAGCAAGAAGCCGAGCAACCACAAGTAGAGAACAGCCCTGTCATGGCCGCCGAGAGCACCAACGAGGCACTAGACATCCCAACGACCGAAGAGGTGCAACAGGAAGCGATGTCGGACGAAGAATCCACACATGCCAAGTACGAGCGGATAAAAAAAGGCAACCTATACTTGATGGACCTGCAGAAGCTAACGGTCGCAGAGCTGCACGACATTGCCAAGAAAGATGGCATCACAGAATATAGTGCCCTCAAAAAGCAGGATTTGATTTTCAGAATCCTTAAAGAGCGCATCCACCAAAACGGCTTAATGTACGGCGAAGGCGTTTTGGAAGTGCTGCCGGACGGTTACGGATTTCTCCGAAATGCCGAGTATAATTACTTGTCTTCGTCTGACGACATATATGTTTCCCCCTCTCAAATCAGGCGTTTCGGGCTGCGGACCGGAAATATCGTATCGGGGCAAATCAGGCCGCCGAAGGACTCCGAGAAGTATTTCGCCCTTTTGCGCGTTGAAGCCATCAATTATGAGAACCCCGACCTGCTTGCGGACAAGATAGTATTTAGCGATTTGACGCCTCTGCATCCGGAGCGGCGTCTTATACTCGAGACAACATCCGAAGAAATGAATATGCGAATAATTGATTTGGTAACGCCGGTGGGTAAGGGTCAGCGAGGGCTGATAGTTGCTGCACCGCGAACCGGCAAGACCATCCTGCTGCAAAAGATGGCAAACGCCATCAGTACAAATCACCCCGATGTCAGACTTATAGTGCTGCTAATCGATGAAAGGCCCGAAGAGGTCACGGAAATGGAACGCAAAGTCGGCCAAGGCGTCGAAGTCATAAGCTCCACTTTCGATGAGCCGGCTGCACGTCACTGCCAGGTAGCAGAAGTCGTCATTGAAAAAGCCAAGCGAATGGTTGAGTACGGGCAGGACGTTGTAATTCTACTGGACTCACTAACCCGACTGGCCCGTGCCTATAATAATGAAACGCCCCATTCGGGCAGAATCCTTACCGGGGGCGTCGACGCCAGCGCAATGCAGATGCCTAAGAAATTCTTTGGCGCCGCAAGAAATATCGAAGAAGGCGGCTCGTTGAGCATCTTCGCAACCTGCCTGGTAGATACCGGCTCAAAAATGGATGAAGTAATCTTTGAGGAATTCAAGGCGACCGGCAATATGGAGTTGCACCTTGATAGGCGGCTGGTCGATAAAAGAATCTGGCCTGCCATAGAAATCAGTCGCAGCGGAACCAGAAGGGAAGAATTGCTGCTTGTTCCCAAAGAGCTGGAACTGATATATCGGCTCCGAAGAGTTCTTAGCGAACTGAATCCAGTTGAGGCAGTTGAGCTGCTCAAGAACAGGCTTTCCAAGACCCGAACCAACGCAGAATTCCTAATGACTATGAACCTCGATTAGTCGTTATCACAGGACGGAAAGCAAATGGCAAAAGCATTTAACGTCGTCATTGAACGCGATGCCGAGGGATATTATGTAGCCACAGTTCCTGAGTTACCGGGATGTCACACACAGGCTAAATCTTTAGATAAGCTGATGCAACGGATTCGCGAGGCGATAGAGTTATGCCTGGAAGTAAGACAGGAGGAGATAACGCCTCAGGAGTTTGTCGGTGTTCAGCGCGTTTGGATCGAGACATGACCAGACTGCCGCGCGTTACAGGACAGCAAGTTGTAGCTGCGTTGTGCCGAGCCGGCTTCGAGATAATTCGGGTTAAAGGTAGTCACCACTTTTTGCGGCATACAGATGGGCGATGTACGGTCGTCCCGGTCCATCGCGGTGAGGTCATAGGGCCGGGTCTGATGACAAAGATACGGCGGGACTGCGAAATGAGCCGTAATGACCTGGTTAGGTTATTGTAGCCTTCTTTTACTACAAAAGCAAACAGTAGTGCTCGGTTTCCGCCCAAGTGTTTGCTTTACATTTCCGTTTGCTTTTATTAACATGGCATTCCGGCTGGTTTGCATTGGCCGGAATTTTTTATAGGCAGCCATCTAAACCTGGCATGACTTGTCCTGAGCGAAGCCGAAGGATATGAGCGAAGAACTTGCAAAAGTTTATGAGCCTAAGACGATAGAGCAGCAAGCGAGCGAAATCTGGTCTTCCGGCAGATATTTCCACGCTGAGCCATCATCAGAAACTCAAAACTCAAAACCATGCCCTGAGCACAGTCGAAGGGTCAAAACTAAAAACTATTGTATCGTGATTCCGCCGCCCAACGTAACAGCGCCGCTGCATCTCGGCCACGCCCTGAACAACACATTGCAGGACATTTTGATCAGATTCCGCCGAATGCAGCAATACAACACACTGTGGATGCCCGGCACCGACCACGCCGGCATCGCCACTCAAACCGTTGTCGAGAAGCGAATACTTGCCGAAGAAGGCAAACGCCGGACCGACCTCGACCGCCAGGACTTTGTCGCCCGAGTTCAGGCCTGGAAGGACGAATACGAGACCAGAATTATCGAGCAATTGAAGGCGATGGGCTGCTCCTGCGACTGGGAGCGAACCCGCTTTACGATGGACCAGGTCTGCGCTAAAGCGGTACGTGCCGCCTTCTTCAAGCTCTTCAAGGACGGACTAATCTATCGCGGCAAAAGACTGGTCAATTGGGACCCCGCTACGCAGACGGTATTGGCAGATGACGAGGTGGAGCATGAGACGGTACAGGGACATTTCTGGTATCTGAAGTATCCGCTTGTCGAGCCGATCCAAGTTGAGGGCAAAAAGCTCGAATACGTTACCGTCGCGACGACTCGTCCCGAAACAATGCTTGGCGATACCGCGGTTGCGATGAATCCGGCAGACCCACGAGCAAAGTCCCTCGTTGGCAAAAAAATTCTGCTTCCCATCGTGGGCCGCATTATCCCTATCATTTCAGATGAGCACGTTGTTCTGCCCGATCCCAGCAGTGACGATGAGAAGGCGAGATTTTCGACCGGCTTCTTGAAGGTTACACCGGCTCACGACCCGGATGACTGGGAGATCGGCCAGAGACATAACCTGCCTGTTATCAACGTGCTGGCGCCGGATGGTTCAATCAGCGACAAACATGGCTGGTCGGATGCCAATTCGCCTGAAGCCCAAGCCCTACTCGGTATGGACCGCTTCGAGGCACGCGAGGCAATCGTCGAGTGGTTCCGTACGCAGGACCTTCTCCAAGACGTTAGGGACTACACACACGAAGTCGGTCACAGCTACCGAAGTCACGTGCCGATAGAGCCGTATCTTTCCGACCAGTGGTATATAGCAGTCAAAAAACCGATTGATTATCTTGCTGAAAAATTCGGGCAAGGTCTGATCGAAGGAACGGATGTGCCGATAAATTCCTTAGCCGGCTTAGCGCTAAAGCCTTTGCTCGACGGTCGGCTACGATTTGTTCCCCAGCGCTATGCCCAAACCTATCAAACCTGGCTGGAAAACCTCCGCGACTGGCCAATAAGCAGACAACTCTGGTGGGGACACCAAATCCCGATCTGGTACTGCCAGAAATGTGGCCAATTCAATTCCGGTCTGGGAGATCCGGAAAACTGCGGGAAGTGCGGCTCTGATGATCTTGTCCAGGACCCCGATGTCCTGGACACCTGGTTTTCCTCAGCGCTTTGGCCGTTCAGTACTATGGGCTGGCCGGATGAGACGCCAGAATTGAGAACATTCTATCCCGGCGATGTACTTTGCACGGCACGCGAAATTATCACGTTGTGGGTGTCGCGTATGGTAATGATGGGCCAATATTGTGTAGGCGATATTCCGTTTAGTGATGTCTACATCCACGCAATGATACAGGATGGCGAAGGACGAAAGATGTCCAAGAGCCTGGGCAATGGAATTGACCCGCTGGTAGCCATAAATAGTCACGGCGCCGACGCGATGCGGTTCACGCTGGCCAGTATGGCCACGGATACGCAGGATATTCGGATGCCGGTGGTCTCGATGACGCTGCCCGACGGACGACAGGCAAATACGTCGCCGAAGTTCGATGTTGGGCGAAACTTCTGCAACAAACTCTGGAACGCCTCGCGTTTTGCCCTGATGAATCTTGAGGGCATTAACGCTGCCAAATTCGACGCCGACAAAATGGACATCACCGACAGATGGATTCTCTCCCGCCTTGCCCGTACTATCTTTGAGGTCACAGAGTCGCTCAACCAGTACAAATATAGTGAGCCTTTGGCGCAGCTTTACAGATTCTTCTGGAACGAATTCTGCGACTGGTATCTTGAGTGGGCTAAGCCGAGATTGCAGGATGGGCAGCAAAAACCAATCGCCCAGAATGTGTTGGCTTTTGTGCTGGACCAGACCTTACGGCTTCTGCACCCATTTATCCCATTTATAACCGAGGGCATATTCCAGAAGCTAAATGAAATCGCGCCCGTCAGGCAACTACACGGCATATCGCAGGCAAAGCACTCGGCAGCTTTGGTAATAGCCGAATGGCCGGCAAGCCTAAGTGCCCTTATCAACCGGAGCGTCGAAGAGCAGATTCAGATTGTCCAGGACGCCATCAGGGCTATTCGGGACATCAGAAGCAAACATAACAGGCCGGCGGACGAGCTTTCCAAGGTTTCCGGACAAGGGTCGCTAAAAACCGTAAATATCTTGAATGAGAACGCACAGCTCATCAAGCAGTTGGCCGGCGTGAAAGATTTTGAGGCAGGTGTAGAAACGGCAAAACCGCGAAACGCCGCTACTGCCATAGTCGGAGACTTGCGGATTTACGTGCACGACGCTATCGACCCGGATGCTGAACGAGAACGCCTGGAAAAACAAAAGCAACAGTTAGAAGCAGCCAAAAAAACGGTCGAGACCAAGCTCAGTAACAAGGATTTTGTTACTAAGGCCAAGCCCGAAGTGGTTGCTCAGGCCAGAGAAAAACTGACCCAGCTTCAAGAACAGTTGGAGACTGTCCGGAAGCACCTTTTTGAGTTGGACGGCTGACGCTTGACTACTCCAAAAGACAAACAGCCACAGAGAACACAGAGTTCACAGAGATGAAAAAAATGAAGTAATTCCTCTGAGTTCTCTGTGCTCTCCTTCGACATTGCTCAGGACAGTGTCTGTGGCAGAAATTAGGATGGACCAAAATGGATGTAGAAGTTGAACTGTCGCGCATAATTATTAACGAGGCATCGGACCAACAAATAATTGTTTTGAAGGAGCTGCAAGGTGAACGCTGCTTCCCCATTGTCATTGGCATAGTTGAGATTTTCGCCATTGACCGCCGGCTAAAGGGCATCAAACCGCCCCGGCCTATGACACACGATCTGCTGGATAGTGTCATCGAAAACCTCGGCGCCAGGATAGATAAGATAGTCATAAATGACCTGCGCAATCATACCTTCTATGCCCAGATACATCTTACTTTAGACGGGCGAACGGTCACGATTGACTCCCGCCCTTCCGACGCCATTGCCCTGGGAGCGGGGTCAAACATTCCTATTTATGTTGCCGAGCATGTGCTCGAACAGACCTCGCAGTAGAAATGAGGGCGTAAAGACTGTCAAGCACGCTTGGTGACGCGAAGACTCGATATAAGCAGCAACCCGACGCCGATGCAGAGCATAGAGTCTGCCACATTGAAGGCAGGCCAATGATAGTGGCGGTAATACACATCAATAAAGTCGCGCACGCAACCGTGGTTGAAGACCCTATCCCAGAGATTGCCGCAGACACCGGCA
>Ga0315280_10005675_pt1 | contig 17647 bp, 16 predicted proteins | sample YL17G06_40_MG_FD_203697 | JGI IMG/M metagenome (GOLD analysis project Ga0315280, IMG submission 203697) | Sediment microbial communities from Yellowstone Lake, YNP, Wyoming, USA - YL17G06_40 | ecosystem: Environmental > Aquatic > Freshwater > Lake > Sediment | place: USA: Wyoming | collected... | reverse complement strand
GTCATACATATATCTGTTACGTATCGGGGGGGAACCGCCTATATCATGCACAGCGCGCTCTCAACCATCCCCAAACGAGCACGGCAGCAGTCTAATGCACCAAGACCTTGGTCTTTCCTGGTCTCAGCAGGAGACAGAGGACAACGCTTACCAAGGTCAAAGCCGAGCCCGAGACGAAGGCTAGGCGGTAGGTCCCATACGTCTCGGCTGAAAGGCTGAAAAGGTAGATGCCCGCCCCAGAGCCCATGAAGTGCATGAAAACTGAAAGCCCGAGAAGCCCACCAAGGGATCTTTCTCCGAAGACCTCTCCGAGCCAAGATGAAATGATCGGCGTCATACCAAAGAAGCTGAATGCCAGCAGAAAAGCAAGCGCGTAGTACGTCATCGTAGACTTTGCTAGGAACAGGGGAATGGCCAGTGAGACGGTCCTTATCATGTAGGAAACAGTGAGAGGTATCTTATAGCCAAGTCTTTCCGGCAGCGGCCCTAGGACTATCGTTCCGAGGAAAACTATCCCAGCCATGAGTCCGAGCGTGTACGATGCAGTAACCTCGTCGATCCCCCACTCCAAGCTCATTGGAACCCACAGTGTTGAGAAGGGCACGTCGGTGAAGCCACAGATAAAGTGGATGACCACCCCGAGCAACAGAAAGAAACTCGTTTTCAAGGCTGTTCCTAGAGGAACCACCCTATCGGTATCACTCAAGCTCATATCGGAACTAGTCCTCTCCGGGTCCTTAAGTAGGAAGAATGCGATCAAAACTGCAAACAAGAGGAATGCCCCAAGCGCAATCCACGAATTCCTCCACCCGTAGCTCGTCGCAAGCCTTTGCGCAAGGGGCACCATACAAAACCAGCCCAAGGGATAGGCAGACTGGAAGACTGTTAAAGCCACGCTCCTCTTTTGAGCAAACCATCTTGATATCAGAGCCGTTGTGGCTAGCATACCACTGCCATTCCAAGCGAAGCCGAAAAGACATCCGTACAGGAGATAGACTTGCCAGACTGATGAAACGAAAGCCAATAACAGTGCGCTCACACCGGCCACAACTGCTCCTGTCAAAACGACGGTTCTAGATCCATACCTATCTGCCACTCTGCCAACTATCGGCAGCGAAAAACCTGTTGATAGCATGCAGATGGTCATAGCAAGGGCTAGGGCAGATACACTGGAACCGAATTCTCTAGACATAGGTATGAGAAAGATCGCAAGAGCCATCTGAATACCCGTAAGCACAAAAAGAATCGCAAAACATACCCACACCACAATCCACCTGTAGGAAATCATCGCCATTGCTCCAAGTTTTTCGAGAACGCCACTTTGGCGTAGAGAAGGTACGGCAGTTCTTCCACGATTGTTCCCGCCAAGAGGATTTAAGACTGATCAACTTCAAGGCTAGGAGAGAATTGCATTAGCGAATTCTAGCTGAAGAAGAGCTCAGTTTATGCTATTCTCTAGCCTCAAATGTGGTGGACACACATAAAAGCGACGACCTATTCTCACCTTAAAGACCAGCCTGATCTACGTAAGTCCTAGAAGAATTCATGAACTCTTTCTTGAATTGAATCTATGAACCTAGAACAAAATAGCGGATCATATATGATCATATCATCCACACAATCTGACAAGAACCAAAAACCCAAAAATGTCAATACTGTCAACACTAACTTAAGGCAATCTCATAATTCTGCATGAAAATTTGATTAGGCGAACTTGAGTTTGTTCATATAGCGGTTACTCGGTCATCCCATCGATAGCGTGAGAAGATTCATTTTTGGCTTCTCACAGAGCGGTGCTCCTGATGAACATGTTTAGCTAATATGCCAGACTAATGTATTCAACCTGTTGAATTGAAAGGAGGCTTATTTCAAAGATGGAAAGAAAAGAACCCTATGCCACTCAAGAAGAGTTCAACCGACGTGTTGTTCGCTACCGTGATATCCCCCTTATTGAGCTGGGCCCCGGTTCAAAAAGCCACATCGTATCCGCAGAAAGGATCACCGTCAGTTTTGTTACCGCCCAGCCCAATATCTATTTTGCCAGTCACCATCACGAACCAGAGCAAATCGTGATTGTGACTGACGGCGCCTGTGATACCATACTTGAGGGAAAGCTATATCACCTTGAAGCAGGCGATGTCCTCATCGTCCCTTCCAACATAGAGCATGGAAACTACATTTCTGATAGGGGCCTACGCATGATCGAGGTTTTCTCCCCACCACGGCGGGATCTGGTAGCCAAACTAGAAGCGACCAAAAAGAGTTTGAAAACGTAGTCTTGCAGTGAAAATGGAAAAAGGGAACTCTGCGCACAAAACAACTCCAGGGTCTATCAAGCGGTCTACGGTAGAATTGAAAACTTCTTCCCCCGAAAGAATGAACGAAGAGAAGTTTCGATCGGTCTAATGGTGTGTGGGGCCTCTGGTGCGCGCACACACGAAAAACGACGATTCAAAGTTCAAGTCATGATGCCAAAGGACACGCACAACAGCAATATCTCTTCATACCCCATCTTTGGAAAGTTGGAAAACGCCTCTGTAATCATGGACCTTACCCAGAAAGAAGCTAAGAATGTGGGGATAGGCAAGAGCACGCTCCACTACCTGCGTAAGCACGCGCGAAGCCCGAGGTCCTTCAAGGTCTACAAGCCAGTTCTAGAGAAGCTGAGAGGCTCAACCTAGACTTCTTGGGTTGCAGCTTTTGTCAAGGTAGAATCATCCATCAACCCCTTTTTGGGGTGACGCTTGGAACAACCCAGCTTTCTACCCAGAGGTTCATCCCCATGGTTAAACCTCGTTTCAACAGTGTTCATTCAACCCGTTTTGGCTTGGGATTAAGGGTTAGTTTCCAGTGAGTTGACGTGTTTTTCCATGGCTTGCATGAAGTAAGCAGGGGAAAAGGCTGAGAACAGGTCGAGTGGAGCGGTTGAATGGTTTAATGGTTGAACTAAACACGAAACCTTTCTAGGTAAATCGGGGGTTCCAACCTAGAAACTAAGTTTGACGACTCAAGTTGGGTTAATATCTGAGCCCTCATCAACCCGCCAACAAGGTCGATGGTTCAGGCTTATCGAGTTAATGAGCAGGCTTCACGTAGGCGCAGCTGTCAACTTGAACCCTGCAACCAAAACCATTTGACCTGTACCCTTGACCAGGTTGATCAAAAGTGGGGGTATGGTTGGGTTTACATCTTAAAGTTTTATCTGACTATTTCAGCGTTTGCGGTGCTACGGCCTATCCTCGTGATCTTTATTTTCACATGGTCCCGAGGCTTTGCGTTGGCAACGAATATTACGAATCCTTGGATTCTGGCTATGCCTTCCCCTTGGCGGCTCGTTTCCGTTATGTTCACTTCGTATTCCTTTCCCATCTCAACTGGGCAAGGCCTAAAGCCCCCGCCATAACCACGTCTCTCATAATTCATAAGGCGTCTTCCTCCCTTCACATCTGTGATGATAATGCTCGCTTCAAGACATTAAGTGTTCCGTATTTATGAGTTAAGATTGTAACACGTCACGAGAATTCAGACCGTGCAGCCGAAATCTACCTAAGGGAAGAACCCATCGCAATTGGCTACGTTTATGATAAAACTATTGCGAAGAGTGACGCGAATTTGTACTATCCCCTCTTTTTTGTTGTGACTCCGATGTATCCCACGAGTGGTTTTACTCGGGAGTAACTCCCTTGCTTATTAGGGAATTTTCAAAGACCTAGCCTAACGTTATTCAGTGGTGTGTGCGCGCACCTATGATGAACCCCCTTATTTTCGCTTCTTAAAGACCATGAGTCCATCAGGTGGGGTACAGACATATTCGAAGCGCGAGCGACCCTAGAAAGGTATTTCTAGCTGGTGAAGAAGTGATGTCTCCGTAGGATGTTGATGTTTCTCTTTGACGGATAAGCTGGCTAGTTCTGAGCTTGTAGAGAAGACGTTTGTTTACATAACTGCTCTTACCAGAGAGGCTCGAAAGGCCTTAACAATGAAGTTTGAACGTGAACACAGAGGAATACCCTTCGATTCTGTAGAGGCTGCTATGAGAAGAGAGGTAGAGTCTTGGTTTACTATGAGAGACAGGAACGTTAAATTGAACTATACAAAAAGCGTGATTGGTAGGTCTGGCGAGATACTCGTTATCTATTCAGGAACAACTAAAGATGCCCACTTCAAGATTCAGGTTGATGGCCTCTTCACGTTAGTTGGATCTTCCGAAAAAGCATCTTCTTACCTCAAAAGATTGAACCTGCAAGTTGACAAGAGAGATTTTACGAGATAGGCGTTCATGATATTCTCGAACACAAACCCTATCAATCCAAAAGGCAATGGCCAGCGCACTACGATAATATATTTCGAGATTCCCGCTGACGACATGGAGAAAACTAGGAAGTTCCACACTAGTGTGTGTCAAATGTGGTGCGGGGAGTGGGATTTGAACCCACGAACCCCTGCGGGACAGGCGCCTCAGGCCTGCGCCTTAGACCATGCTTGGCTTTGGAGGACAATCCCCGCCTGATAATCCCCGCGCTCGCTATTTTAGGGTCTGGAGAGCATATTTAACATATCGCCAGGGGGTCCGCAGGAGGAGAATTCTGCAAATTTCCAACCGTGGTTATGGCAGTCCAGAAGCGGCTTGATCGACGAGCGAACCCAGACCGGTCACGAAAATTGGAGTCACGATGCCAGTATGAGTTGAGCGACTTTCAGAGTTCCGTCTTCAATGGTCTCCTGATTTTTCAGCATGGCATCTCTCTTGCCTGGGCATTCTAGGAGTTCCTCAACCTTCTCCTTGAGTATTATCGGATTCGCAGCCTCCAGAATGCCCTTCTCCCAGCCCCTCCTAGCCACTACCTCCTGTTCGGTGTTGCCGGGGACGACGATGCAGGGTTTGCGGACACCGATAGCCTCCATTATCGTGGAGTAGCCAGAGCAGACGGTGATGTCGCACTGGGCGATGAGGTCGACGAGTCTGGCGATAGGAGGCACGTAGATCACGTTCTCTAGGCGGCGTTCGGGATTCACCCTCGAGTAGATCGTCACATCTTTCAGCTCGGACAGGGATTGGAGCATACTCTGCCACGGAAGTTGGGACGCGAAAGACGGGACCACAGCGACCCGCCTGTTCAATGCGGATATCGGAGGAGAGTGGCTGTTCCAATGGTTGTCGATAAGGACGCCGACTCTAACTGTCTTGTCTCTTAGAGACTGTGGAACGGGCGCGTCTATGATGTCCGGAACAACAATCGTGTCTGGGAGGGCGTAAAGCAACCTCAGGCCAACGTTCTTCAAGAAGTTATTGATAGGACCTATCTCCCGGTAGTCGGACAGCTCCACCATGTGAGAGACCAGAAAGCTTCTCACGCCGCGCAACTTCGCGAGCGCTAGACCGGCAAAATCCATGTCCGAGACAACGATATCAGGACGGAACCGGTCGACAATCCTCTTTTCGTCGCAGAAGTATGGGGGGACATCCCGAATCAAGTGGATGCGTCTGTAGTGCCCGCCATTCTGTACCGAGTGGAAGAACTTGGCTGTTGGCTGCAACACGGTCTCGCACTCAAAGTCGTTCATCTTTACGAACTCGACGCCTACGTCAGAGCAGACAAAGAGGGTCTCAACTGAAGGTTCCATCGTCCTCAGCATCTTCGCTATCGCCACAGACCTCGTGGCGTGCCCAGCACCACCGCCATGACAGAAGAAGAGAACTCTCATGCTCGCCTCGCTCCAAACTCATCAAGAGCCAGTACGAGATCGATTGAGAATCAAACGCTTGATCAACAAACACATCAATCACTCATAAGTTCTTTTCGGATAGAAGGGGGGAGAAGGTAGCCTCTGAAAGCATAAATAGACTTACGGCTACGTATTCACCTACCACTCGACGAGAAAACCTGCGAGGCGTCCTGTGGCTTGGCGGCTCTCAGGAACGTGTTGTTGAGGTTTCTCAAAGGCTTACGGAAGACCGCGGTCTTCGCGATAACCACACGCTGCAACTGCAGGTGCCTGATGTGCGACATGTACCGGAAACCACCCGAGTCGATAAGCCTCGGTGACGCGAAGAGGATCTTGGACTTCCTCCACGAGCAAGGGTTCCTCATAGTCTACTTCACCGGCGGAGAGCCAACGCTCCACCCGGACGTAACACGGATAGTAGGCTACGCCGGTCAGCTTGGCATGGCAACGACGATCACGACCAACGGAACCGCAGACTCCAACACCATAAGGGCTCTCAAAGAAGCCGGACTGAACCTGCTCAGCGTTTCCGTCGACCACTGGAATCCCCTAGTTTGCGAGAAGATCAGGGGTTACAAGGGCATCCTAACAAAGCAGGAGAAGACGATCCAACTCGCGAGGGAGGCGAACATAAGGACGTACGGGCTCGCCTACCTCAATCCCTTCCTGGTCGAGGATGGCGTGGGAGATCTTGTGAGACACGTGAATGAGGATCTGAAAGTTCCCTTCGGGTTCTGCTACCCCACGGCAAGTGAGGTCAACTCCTACTGTCTCGGCGGCGTTTTGAAGCAGCACGACTTCACAAAGAAGCTCGAGGAGAGCGTGAACACGATCCTTTCCCTGAAGAAGGAGGGCTACCTCATAGCAAACTTGGGCGTCTACATCGAGGACGTGAAGCGACTACACCAGAGGAGAAGACCAAACTTCTACTGCAAGGGTGGAGAGGACGTCATATACGTGGACTGGCTTGGAGATGTATACCCATGCTTTCACAAGGGCAGGCTGTTCAACATCCTCAATGGAGAGGAACCCCGCTTTCTGAGGAACGTGAGGTGCAACGAGTGCCTCACCAACTGCTTCCGGGAGCCATCCATTCTAACGCGGTTGTTCACTCCTCCAGACCTATTCGTCAAGGAGATCATGTACTCCCACAACACAAGACGACTCTTCATATAGAGTGCCACCTACTTTCCCTCCACCCCCTCCTCGGACTAGACCCCATCGACGATGAAATACCTCGTTTTTAAACCACTTCCGCGCTATGTAGGACTGAGGAGGCAACAAATAGTGGGATACACCCCAAGAGAGAGGGTGTGGAAGATACTGGAGCACGAGGAGGCTGACCGCGTTCCAGCCGACTTTGCGGCGTGCATGTCCTGGCCGATGAAACAGGCGTACTTCAAACTCAAACACTTCCTTCACCTACCCCTCGACTTTTCTGAGATCGACTGCTACCCAGCGCCAGCGAGCTACACCGGCACCTACTTTCCAGCGGCGGTCGACGAGGAGATATACCGGAAGTTCCAGATAGACTTCCGCCCAGTAAAGATCAGGCTGAAGCACCTTCCCTACGTCCCGAAGAAGATCTATCCAGACGGAACCTACGTCGACCAGTATGGATATCACCGAATCGCTGGGAACACATACCTGGAGTTCGCACGACCATATGCCCTAGAGTGCGCGACAACGGTCAAGGAGATCGAAAACGATCCGTTCTGGCTCGATCCCGAAGAAGAGGTGACGGCTGAGGGAACGAGGAAGCGGGCGAGGGAGCTGGAGGAGAAGGGCTTCGCCGTGACCGCGCCGAACCCGAGCCACGGTGGCGTCTTCGAGACCGCGTGGTTCAGAAGAGGATTCGAGAAGTTCATCGAAGACCTGTATATGCGCCCGAACATAGCCAGAGCCATACTCGACAAAGCTGTAAGAATCCACTCTGCACTGTTCAAGATGTTCTTGGACGAGGTCGGAGACATAGCCACAGTCGTATCCACGGGAGATGACCTAGGGGCACAAACCGCCCCTATCCTGAACCCGAAGATCTACCGCGAATTCATCAAGCCCGCCGAGAAGAAGGTGATCGACTTGATCCACAAGCGATCCGGTGCCAAGGTCTTCTTCCACACGTGCGGATACAACGTTCCATTCATGGACGATCTGATCGACATAGGCGTCGACATCCTACACCCGGTCCAGCCGGAATGCCCAGGACAAGACCTAGTGATGCTCAAGGAGAAGTGGGGCGGCAAGCTCACCTTCTGTGGCGGAGTAGGCTCCCAGCACATCCTTCCACGTGGATCACCCGCGGAAGTAGACGCTGAGGTCAAGAGATGCATAAAAGCAGCAGCACCTGGGGGAGGATACATTGCGGCGCCAGGACACTGTGTCCAACCGGAGGTGCCCCCCTGGAACCTCTGCGCCATGTACGATGCCATCTTGAAGTACGGTAAGTACCCGATCACACTATAGGAGAGTGTGTCCATGAAACGTGAAGAGACGTTGAAGAAGTTCCAGAAGTCGCTCATCAACCTCAACCGAAACGGAGTCCTCAACTCAATTAGGGCGGCTTTGAAGCAGGGCGTCCCCGCGACGACATTGATCGATGAGATGCGCAAGGCAAGCGAGGTCATCGGTAAAAAGTGGGAGGAAAACAAGTACTTCATCAGCGAACTGGTCATCGCAGGAGCCCTGATGAAAGAGGTGACCGACATGCTCAGACCGAAGCTTGTCGGTGAGGGCGTCAGGTACAAAGGGAAGATTGTCATAGGCAGCGCCCCAGGAGACCTCCACGACATAGGCAAGAACCTGACCGCGCTCTGCCTGATGGGAGCTGGCTTCAACGTGGTCGACATCGGCGCCGACCCGACACTAGAGAAGTACGTCGAGACCGTGAGGAAGGAAAAGCCCCAGATAGTAGGCATCTCGGCACTAACCAGTACAACCATGCTCTCCATGGGAGAAGTCATTCACGCCCTCGGGGCAGCCGGGCTGAGGGACCAGTTGAGGGTAGTCGTAGGTGGAGCGCCGATGACTAATGACTACGCCAAGTCCATCGGGGCTGACGCCTACGCCACAGACGCCATACAGGGCGTAAAGATCTGTCAAGGGTGGACAAAGCCCTAGAAAGCCAAACATCTTTTTCCTCTTCCTTATGACCCTGCACTTCTGACACAGATTCAAGCGACTCTCTTTTTAACGATGAAGCGTTCAGAGAGGAAGGAACGCGAGTGGAGCCCCGGACGGGATTTGAACCCGCGATCATTCGCTTACGAGGCGAACGCACTAACCGCTATGCTCTCCCGCTGGAAGGGAACCGGGGCTGCTACCGGGGCAACCTGCTACTTAAGATCAGTCGTCTTTAATTCTTTTGGGTGGCGCTGATTCCAAGAAACATCATTTCAACAAGAATCGCTTTAATCTCTAGAGCGTAGATAGAACGCCTCAGTCTCCAAAGGTAAGTGGTGGGGAGCTCTTGTCTACCGCCGGCGAACTCGGAGAGCGAAAAATCATAGAGCTGATCATCGAGAACCTTGAAAAGATGCCGAGCATGCCCATCCCGTTCGGCGACGACATCTCAGCCATCCCCCTGGGAAGAGGGAGGCTGGCCGTGGTCAAGACAGACATGCTCATTGGGAAGACCGATGTCCCCCCAAGGATGGCGCCGAGGCAGATCGCGCGAAAGGCGGTTGTAATGAACATAAGCGATCTAGCCTCGAAAGGCGTGGGGCCGACAGCCGTGCTTGTTTCCCTAGGAGTGCCAAAGGACTACAGCAAGAAGCATCTGATTGACATCGGAAGAGGACTGAACGACGGCGCAAGAGAGTACAATGCCTACGTCATAGGTGGCGATACCGCGGAATCCTCAGACTTAATCATAAGCTGTATGGTCGTGGGCACCGCCATGGAGAGGACGATCATTAGACGCAGCGGAGCGCGGGCAGGAGATATCTTGGCAACCACAGGTCTCTTTGGAAAGACCGCCGCAGGGCTCAAGATTCTTTTGAACAAACTTGACGCCCCCAAAGAGATTCGGAAGAACCTCCTCGACGCGGTCTATATGCCTAGGGCAAGGCTCAGGGAGGGGTTGGCGCTCGCAAGATCTGGTACAGTAACAGCCTCGATCGACTCTAGTGACGGACTTGCCTTCAGCCTTCACGAACTACACAAGATGAGCCATGTGGGCTTCAAGCTGACCCACCTACCACTCTCACCCGACGCCAAACGCTTCGCCGATATCCACAACCTCAACGAAGAGGATTTAGCACTCTTCGGTGGGGAGGAGTACGAGCTCATAGTCACCGTCAAGCCGGACAAGTGGCTCAGAGCTGAGAGGGCTGTTAAGAGGGTTGGAGGAAGGTTGATCAGGATCGGCTATGCCGCACAGGATACCGCCATAGCTCTGAAGGTGGCCGATAAGGAGAGACCGATCCCGCCACGCGGCTACGAACACTTCCGCGAGTAGACCCGAATCTTCACGTCCTGTCCCCAGCCAACGCCTATTCAACCGGAGGTGAAGAGGTGGCTTCTCACCTTCCTCTCCTCCAAGTCGACGATGACGCCTCGCAGTATCCCCTCGGAGTACTCAGAACCTGGGTTGAGGCACAGGGTTCTCCCGACCCTAGAAGCCCCCCTCGACTCATGAATGTGACCGTGCAGTCCCAAGAGCGGCTGATGCTTCTCAATCATCCTCCGAACCGCGAGACTTCCGGCTCCAAACATGGCGGGCTGCCCGCCGACGAACACTGGTCTAAGGTTCTCATCAAGCTTCTGGCAGGTGTCCAGACCCGAGTCGACGGGCGGGGCGTGCGTGTTGAAGATGCAGCAGCCCACGTCCCTCACCTTGGAAATCATATCCGAGAGCCTTCGGCTGAGCTCCTCCTCGCCACACTCCCTCGGCGTCTTCCACGGAGTCGGGTTAGTCCAGGCGCAGCTGATCATCTCGTGAGAGCCATCCACCTCGGTTACAGCTCCCTCGGGGTCGATTATGCGGCTGGACGATTTGAGAACGGGGTCGATCACGAAGCGATCGTCGTTGCCCCCTGTAACGTAGACTCTCACCGCCGCGCCACGAAGTCGTTCCTCAGCCGTCCTCATCCACCTCTCCAGTCGCCCAACCATCAGCCGCGAGAAGAGCTCGTCGAGCTTCCCCTCCTCATTCTGGAGATTCTCAAACTCCCTTCGCGTGGTCCGGTACGGATAGAAACCGACGAGGCCTATCCTCCTCTCCAAACCTAGAAGATCCCGCTCAGACCTCAGAACGTGGTCCACCCCCAGGAAGTTCGCCTCGTAGGCGCCGTCACTCCGCTGGACCTCGGGGATTATCATCTTCCCGGTTATGTCACCACCCATGATGAGCACGTCAGCCTTGTAGAATCCGGCTGAGTTGAGGAACTTTAGGAAGCACGTCTCCGAGCCGTGGATGTCGGTGGCGAAGAAGATCCTCGTCCTCAGTGCATGGACCTCCAATTATAAGGGCATTATATAAGGTCTTATATATTCGGTTCAAAAACTGTTTGAGACATGACCGAACAAAAGGCTTTCGCCCGGAAGACCTCAGGACTCGTTCGGCAAGCCTCAATCTTCGACACGTTCGCGTACAACGTGGCCGCCAGCAGCTTCGTCGGCGCCCTTGCGTTCTACTTCTACACCATAAACTGGCTTCCAGGCGGAAACCTTCTCGCCGCAATCCCAGCCATGCTCCCCGCCTTCTCCATCGCCCTGACCTACGCCATGCTAACCGCGACGATGCCCAGGTCGGGAGGAGACTACGTTTTCAATAGCCGCATCCTCAGCCCATCCCTGGGATTCGCCTTCAACTTCTCTCTGGAGTTCTGGCAGCTCTTTTTCATGGGGTTCAACCTCTACTTCATCTCCTTCGTGGGAATAGGCCCAGCCGTCAACATGATAGGATACCTGGCCGACAACCCCTTCTTGATGGAGGTGGGGTTGGCGATAGCCACCCCCGTAAACGCCTTCATCATCGGCACAGCGCTCAACATCGTGATGATGATTATCACGCTCATGGGAACTAGGAGGCTTCTCCTGCTCAACAACATCCTCTTCATCCTGATGATCGCTGGGTCGATCGCGGCCATCGGCGTACTCGCCTTAAACAGCCAGACCCAATTCACACAGGTCTTCAACAGGTTCATGTGGAAGTTCGGCGGGGCCTACGGCAACACGGCGAACCCGTATCAGGCGGTAATAGAGGGAGCCCAGACGTCGGGGTACACGGTGCCTCCGTTTGTCTTCGCCGCCCCATGCGTACCCCTAGTAGCGGGTTCGGTCATATGGACCTTCTACGAGTCGTACATCGCCGGTGAGGTCAAGAGAGCAGATTCGCTCCGTCGCAACCTGTTCTCGATGGCTGGGGCTGGTCTGTTCAACATCATCCTGCTGACACTCCTCCTCTACTTCTTCTACCGGACTCTCGGCTACGAGTTCACAGCCTCCGTGGGATACCTCTCATTGATGAACCCTGAGGGGCTCATGTGGGCTGACCCAGCGATGCTGAACACGTTCTTCATGGGCTTGATAGCCCAGAACGTCCTCCTAGCTGCCGTGATAACCGTCGGATTGAGCATCGGCCACACCATAATCTACCAGCCCTGCATCACCCTCCAGTGCATCAGGTGTCTCTTCGCGTGGTCCATGGACAGACTCGCCCCGGAGAAGCTGTCTGAGGTCAATCCCCGCTTCAAGAGCCCAATATACGCCACTATCGCCGCCTTCGGGCTAGCGGAGGTCTTCTTGGTAATACTGATGCTCTTTCCCAACGCGATGTGGCCGATCTACGCCTCAACCGTAATCGGACCCGCCTTCAGCTGCATGTTCCTCCCAGCCATCACCGCGATTCTCCTTCCTTACAGGAGAAGGGACATATACGAAGTTTCCCCCGCCAAGCGCGAGATAGGAGGGATCCCGGCATTGACGATATGCGGCTTCATCCAGGCGGGTTTCATACTCTTCCTAGCATACGAGTACGCCACATGGCCAGGATTCGGGATATCGAGCCCAGGATTGCTGTTTCTGAACTTCGGAATGATCCTTGTCGGCTTCATACTCTACTGGATCATCCGCGCCGTCAGAAGGAGGCAGGGGATAGACATAGACCTAGCCTTCAAAGAGATCCCGCCAATCTAGAGCATCTGTCTCGACACTTCCTCGTCAGACAGACCGCTCAACGTAGCCGCACCACTCGAGCACGGTCAGGGCAAGGACCTTTGCAACTTTAACAACCTCGTCTAGGTCCACGAACTCGTCTATCGCGTGAGCCTGCTTCCAACTTCCACCAGGTCCATAGTAGACTGCCGGTATGCCAGCCTTGGCGAGCCAGCCCGAGTCGCCAACCGAGGGCGATATAGAGAACCTCGGCTCCTCACCCGTAACACACCTGTGGGCCGATGCCAACACCTCAACCCCAGGATGGTTTCGGTCAACCTCAGAGGGCGGAAACACCTCACCTCTGTCTTTGACAAGGGAGGTACCACCCCATCTGAACGTAGGAGGATGCTTTCTCAACCAGAGGTCGGCTTGAGCTACCCGTCTCACGTAGTCCTCGACCTCCGCGATCACATCCTCACACCTCTCGTTCGGGAGCATGTGGATCGTGCACCACAGCCTGCACTCGTCGGCTATGAAGGCTGGGTGACGGCCGCCCTCTATTACGGCGGGATTGATCGTCGTCATCCCAGGTCGGACGCCAGGATACACCTTTACCACGGCCCAGTGCCTCTCCAGCTCCTGAAGAGCGCCGATTATCTTCACCATCTTCTCTATCGCGCTGGCGCCCTCCATTCCTCCCCCAGCATGGATCCAGGAAACTCGGGTGCCGTCGTGGAGAGTAATCGGGCTCTTCACAGTGATCCACACGGTTATGCAACCACCCTGCCCAGTCACAATCGCCCCCTCTGAGGGCTCGGGAATGACCGCGAAGTCAGCGCGGTAACCCCTCTCCACACACCTCACCGTTCCAGGCTCACCCGCCTCCTCCCCGATCACGCTCTCGACGACCACGTCACCCTTGAGCCCCAGCCCAGACCTTACAACGGCGTCAACAGCCGTGATCATCGCTGCCAACCCGCCCTTCATATCGAACGCTCCTCTCCCGTACAGCCTATTCCTCTCCACCGTCGCGCTGAACGGGGGGTACCTCCAACGCTCGTCAGGACGAACCTCCGCCACGTCAACGTGCCCGTTCAAGAGAATCGATCTACCACCACCCAGCCCCTTCAATACCCCAACGAGATCGGGTTCACCCGGGAAAACGTCAAACATCTCGGTCTTGAATCCTATCCGCTCCAGCTCCTTAGCGAGCCACCGCTGGGCCGGAGCGGTGTTCACGCCGGGCGGACACGGCGTCTCAAATCTGACCAAAGTCTCGAGGAACTCAACGATCTCGGACCTTCTCCGGTCGATGGTCTCCAGAACCTTCGACACTGCCTCGGATCCAGCCAACTCGAAAAACAGCTCCACAGAAGATGTTATCTCAGGCTCGTCTTAAGTCTGAGGCACGAAGCCTTCCCAAAGCGGAGTTCACCCAGCTCATCGCTATGCTCACCACCTACGAGCGCGAATTTGAGCGTGAGAGCGGCTACACCAGTCTATCCCTGATGCGGATGCCTTGGCTGTAGAGGGCACGTTCCCGTGTCGTGTCTATAGTCTCCTTCACGCCCATCTCGAGAGTGTAGGACGGCTTCCAGCCTATCTCTTCGCGCGCATAACGGTCGTTCAGAGTGGACCCCTCTGGTCCGATAGAGGTCTTGGGCGTGAATCGTATGACGGCATCCGGTATGAACTTTCGGACCGTGTACGCCACCTCCTGAAAAGAGCGGTTCTCTCCGCCTATGTTGTAGATCCTCCTCTTCGGGTCGTGGGCATCAGACAGCTCCAAGAGCGCCTTCGCCGCGTCCTTCACGTACAGCCAGTTGCCCATACGATCCGAGGAGAAGGGGAACTCCGCCGGCTTACCAATGGCTGGATTCTCGATGATCCGGCTCCTCTCGTGATAGGCATAGGGGTCGCCGGACCCGTAGACCAGAGCGTACCTCACCGCCCTAAAATCCAGTCCGTAGGTGCGCGCATACCAAAGCCCATAAAGCTCCCCCATCAGCTTCGTAGCGCCGTAAGGTGTCACGGGGTACTTCGGCGAATCGTCATCGAGCTCGGTTAGACCCCGAGTGAAGACGCCGGCCGTGCTAGTGAACAGGACCTTTTCTACATCCATCAGCCTGCAGGCTTCGAGGACGTTAGCGACACCCTCCGCGTTCACCCTGACGGCTCGCAGCGGAACGACCTCACACACGCCGGTGAGCAGCGCGCCCGTGTGGTAGACACAGCGGACAGAGTGCTTCTTTACAGCATCCAAGACCTCATCCAAGCCTGAGATATCACCCTGAACGAAAACCACCTTGTCGACCAAATCACCCATGAACTTCAGGTTGATCGAGACGTCGAAAGCCACCACTCTCTCCCCTCGCTCAACGAGCTTCCTCACGAGCTGGGAACCAACAAAACCCGTACCACCAGTCACCAAGACCGTCATGGATCTCATCTCGTATCTCAAGTATCACCTTCGATTTCTTAAGTCGAGCGACTCCACCCAAAACTCGCGCTACAAAGGTCAAGATAAGCCTGTAAAAGCTGGGTAAGAACCGTTCAATGGCGTACGTGAAGCGCCGCAAAAATAAATAAGGGATAGCTCGCCAGAAGATATTATAACCAGTAGTAAAGCGGTGTATGGATTGAGCCTTGCTATTAATGAGTGGGGATCATTCGATAAGGTCGGAAAAGGATACGGGTTCAAGATCGGAGAGAAGTTCTATTCGATACTGGAGACGAAGGCAGGAGCGTACAGGGGCAACCACACTCACCCCTACAATCAGTACACTCTCTTGCTGTCTGGCCAAGGAAAGTACCTCAAAATCGAAAACGGGTTGCAAGAGGTACCAATGGTCGAAGGAAAAATTGTGATGGTCAAGGCAGGGATAGCCCACATACTTCTTCCCGAAAAGGACAGCCTAACCTTCGAGTGGTGGGACGGCGATTTCATAGCAACCAACTGTAAAGGCCTCTTTGACGAGTTCATCCGAGGCAAAGTTGGACCTCAAGATTACCAGAAATAGAAGCTATAACGTCCTATATCCCCGGAATACATATGCATCACAACTTGCAACCTCTCATCCCAATGCCGCCCGCGAAGGCTCAGGTCAGATTCTCTAGATGACATAGTGCTCAGACGGATACTCGGAGAAGTATCTGTCCCTTCGGTCCACGAGGACCGTGACCACTTTGGCGTCTCTGCCAAGCTTCTTCGCCAATTGGATTGCGGCGTAAACGTTTGCACCCGAGGACATTCCACAGAATAGCCCCTCTTCCCTACAGAGCCTGTTCGCCATCTCCCTCGCATCTGCGTCGGTGACAACTACCACTTCGTCAGGAAGACCACCCTCAAACATCCTCTCAATAAGGAACTCCATCCTTGGGACACCCAGGGCTTTGAGAAGTCTCGCCATCGTCCCCGATCTTACATCATCTGTTAAGGACGCGTCCGCGGGCTCGACACCGATCACCTTGACATCCCGATTCCTTTTCTTCAGAGCTTCAGCGACCCCTAGGATGGTGCCACCCGTTCCAATAGACGCCACCCACCCGTCCACCTCTCCGTCGAGCTGTTCCAGAATCTCTTTTCCAGTCGTATCTCGATGGGCTAAGGCGTTGTTAATGTTGCACATCTGGTTGGCCCACCAGATCTTCGGGTCATCCCTCTCGAGCTCGTAACACCTCTTCATTCCAATAGCTAGCGCAGCCCCCGCCTTCCCCAGCGCGCTTAGATCCTTCAAGGTCTTCTGATACTTGTCTAGAGCTAGGGCCTCAACCTCGGCACCGAAGCACTTCATTATCCTGATCCTGTCAGCTGGGCTGTACGTACCGGTCCACTGGGCGGGAATGAACAGGCGAACTCGGTAGCCCTTTACACCCCCAACGAAGGCCAGGGCAGGCCCGGTGTTCCCGCTAGTCTGCTCAATGACAGTCCCTCCGGCCTTGAGACGCCCTTCCTTCTCGGCTTCCTCCACCATGCGCAGAGCCATCCTGTCCTTGATGCTTCCGCTGGGGTTAAGGTACTCACACTTCACGTAGACGTCCACTCCGAGGCCCTTGGTCACCTTCTCCAGTTTTAGGAGGGGCGTATTCCCTATGAGCCCCAGAACTCCTCTCATAACCCTCATCTCCTGCCTACAACAAGCATCTGACCAATCGAGAACCCAAATACCTTTCCATAAGAGCGGAAACGCGAGTGGAGGGCTCAACTGAAAGTCGATTTGCCATCCTTGTTCATGGTGTTGGCCTTCATCTGTCGGTTATGTATTTGTCTACAGTAGCTTCCACGGATGCGCCTGCTATCTCTCTCCAGGCAATTCACATGACTACACATGAAAAGTGCAAGTTTTATAGTCAATCTTAAAGTATTCTATAACCTTAATTCAATGCTGGTGTCTAGGTGATGATTCAACTCATAGATCACATAGCCATCACGGTTAGAGACCTTCAAGAGACAATTGACTTCTACGCCAAACTTGGATTCAAGCCAGCTCAAAGGAGTGAGACGCCTACACAGGTGATACAGTTCCTCGAAGCAGGACAAGCGAGGCTTGAGGTCTTCGCCCCAAAGGAGAAAACCACTTCCAAGGAGTTGGGTGAGCGAGATCTCGGGATGAAGCACATCGCTATCAAGGTAGACGACATCTGGAAGACCTACGAAGAACTAAAGGCGAGGGGCGTAGTCTTTGACTCTGAACCATGGCGAACCTCCGTGGGGAACATCATCGCCTTCTTCAAGGACCCCAACGCAATACTCCTACAACTCCTCCAAAGATGAAGATCATCGTTTTTCATTGTGTGTGCAGAAGTTGGCGGACCCGGT
>Ga0315280_10005674_pt1 | contig 17647 bp, 13 predicted proteins | sample YL17G06_40_MG_FD_203697 | JGI IMG/M metagenome (GOLD analysis project Ga0315280, IMG submission 203697) | Sediment microbial communities from Yellowstone Lake, YNP, Wyoming, USA - YL17G06_40 | ecosystem: Environmental > Aquatic > Freshwater > Lake > Sediment | place: USA: Wyoming | collected... | reverse complement strand
CTAGGATAACGAGGAGCACGATTCTTATGGGCTCAAACGTCCAACTAAAATACACCATTCCAAGCAAAGTATTCGCTATCCATGGGGCCAAAGGCAACAAAAAGAAGGGAAGCGGACAATTCAAGACACTGTAAAGCAAGGCGATGAGCGAAGCTCCCCAATAAAAAGCCCCTTTAACTCGCCCGCCCACGCACATGATGCTCAGGAATGGAAGTGCCCAAACAAACCACTGCTCACAGATGATCCTGTACGAAAGAAACAAAGCAAGTACGCATAAAAGCATAGCCGTAACCATGTCAAAGAAAGGCTTCTGAAAGGTCAACTTGCTAATCCTCCAATAAGCCAGTGTCAGAGAAAAAACCACAAGCACACCAGATACAACAAACGAGAGAAAAACGAACCCCGCACTGACTGGTATGTTAACCAGTCGATTCAGCAAATAGAGCGACCAATAAGTGAGACCAAACCCAATAGGCTCAACAACGGGATTAGCAACAGCCGTAGCTATGCCCGAGGGGTTGGGAACAAAAAATCCGATGAAAAACCCCATCGCCCCACCAATATAGGGAAGGAAAAGCACCAGTGAAGCAGCCAGGAAAACTGAACAAAACTTTACACCATTCTTCAATCTCTCACCAGCCGGACTTGTCTTCAAAAGGTATATCGTAATTGGCAGCAAAAACAGGGCAGGATACAATTTTGAAGCCACAGCCAAGCTGAGGCAAACCGAGGAAAGCACGACCTTCTTCTTCAAAAGAAGGAAGAAGCAAGCCAAAGAAAACAATACGGGCAATGTGTCCCACATCCCCCAACCACCTGATATCCAAATCAAGAATGGGTTAAGGAACCAGAGAAACGCAGCTTTCTCGGCAAGCATCTTACTCTCTGTCATTTCCCCAACTATTTTATGGAGAAGCAGCATGACCAAAACGTCTGAAAGCAAGAATGGAAACTTCACCACTGAATTAAAGAGCACTCCTGGAACGTATTTCACATTGTAAGAGGGGTAGAAGTCCAGCGCGGACGGAAGGGAAGCCATAGGTATAGCTCCCACGGAGAAAACCCTCGCAAGCCAATCATAAATGTAGGCTATAGGAACCATCATATAATGACCCCACAACGGAGGAAACGCCTGTACACTCAATGGTCCATTTCGAACAATGTTCAAAGACGTATCATACCAAACGTATACGTCAAAGGGATGAGCAGAAAACGGCATTAGAAGAACCCTGGCGATTACCCCAACTACCAATATGCTTGCCATTTTATGCCCAGACAAAAATGTGTGAAGCTGCATAAAACTCGGGGTTCTCACTCACGTCACATTAGTCGGCGTAAAGCTGTAAATGGCAATTCTACCGCTTTGATAAACTTCCTCAAATGACGAAGGCACCGTTGACTGCCCATACCATCCTTGCCCACTGATCCACCATATCAGGTATATCTGACCACGTCCCTCCTGAGCAACCATTTTGGCTGTACCTCCTGGATTCTCATACTCATACAGCACAACCTGATTCCCATTCAACGTTGACAGCGCCCAACCATAAAACGCCCTGTGGGCAAGCAGAAGCGCATCCGAATGCATGCTACTCTTTAGCCACTGCAGGGCATTAGCTGCATCTTGGCAGTCGGCTATGGACACGGTATTCTGCAGCATTGACGATGGCACTTGGTATATGTAGCCGTTACAAATCCCCATATTGAAGTAGGGAAAGCAGTTTTCGGGCGGCATCAACATAAAACCCAAGCTTAGAAGGGCCATCATAGACACAAGGTAGCCAACGACAACCTGATGTAATGTAAGCTCAAAACGCTTCCAAGAAACAGACTTGACCCTGCTCAGTGCTTCTACTACACAAAACGCAAAGGGGTACGTAAGCATCATCGCCCAACGAAGATTGCTGGGGCTAACCATCGGAATCAACAACGCAACCAAACTCAACAGAACCCAAGACCTTATCTGGAAATTTCCAAAGCGCCTGAAACCCACAATTACCAATGGCAATATAGGCAAGAAGCAATATAAGATGAAGCCCGCCGCGCTCGTCAACATCCCCAGATAGGAGGAAAAACCGAAAAGCGAGAGCCACCCATCACTATTTGAAAAACCAAAGATCAAACGATAGTCAGGCACCATAGGACTGAAGTAGACGCTGGCGAAAAAGAACCACACCGCAGGCAAAGAAACCGCAATCAAACGAACTGCTTTGGCACGCTCCTTTTGAAACATCTTGTGCACGATCGTGAACGCAACCACACCGAACATGATCACAGACACAAGCTGATGCGCCAACGCCACCCCTGTCATCGCCAAGAAAAGCAGCACATAACGCTTCCATGAGCGTGTATCAGGCTTCCCCACATCGAGCAGTGCTAAAACTGCGAAAAACAAGATCAAGGCAAGTTCATTTCTAAGCAGATCCCACGAGACCCTCAAAGCCACAAAGTACCCAGTCGCTAGGAGAGCCGTCACAGCGCTCTTTTTGGGAGACCAACTTACACCGCTTTTGGCATACATGTAGATGGACAGCCCCAAGAACCCGTGAAGTAGCGGTGGGAGTACCTTAAGCACTGTGATTAGCGGCCCTCCCGACAAAACCATCGAAACGACTATTGTATAGAACAGCGGCGCAGTTGCAAGATAACGCCACAAATCCACACCGCCGCTCAGCCACAACAAAGCGGTTGGAACGTAATGACCCATAGTGTCGAACCCGACAACATAAGGCCACATCAAAACCTCGGGAATAGCTCGAAGCAAAAAGGGCACAGTGAACACTAGGAGCGGAAGTACGAATCTCTTACTAAGCAAGTCATATACACTCTTTTCTATGGAGCCAAGCATCTACTTGACCTTTACTCGTTCCGCCACAAGAGAAACAGGACCAACCAGTCTCTAACCAACCTATCGCGTTGGCGAATGGCGAGGCAACCAGCGCTTGAGAAGCGCCACGCTGGTCAATGCTAGGAGAAGCGTAATAAGTAGAGGCGTGACGTATGCTAGGATTTGCTCTGAGTTGATGGTTTCAACAATCTCCGTGGCAGAGCGGGCCAACTTACGTGCGTCTTGTATGTCTCTTGCAGGAGTTAGTGCATAGGACAATTGTAGCCTATCACCGCCGCGATATTTGCCCAGGAGATAGTCGAATTCAAGAGTTTCAAAAGGCGACTCCCCGCGTTCATCGAAGACTCTAACCATGTCGGGTCTTCCTGAAGTCAGCGTGACTCCTATCGTGTAGCCGTCCTTAGCTATGAAAGTGAGAGTATCATCGAGCTCACACTGCATCTCAGTTATCTCCAGATTGCTGGACGAGAGTCGAAAAGCGTCGCCTCCGTCAGTCTCAATTCTTACGTCACTGTCAGTCAATGGGGCAGGTGAGTTGCTCTGAACAGTGAGGTGATGAACGATTGAGACCGTTGCATTGATGCTTTGCTTAAAGAGTACCTCCTTTTCCACCAGCACTCCGTAGGGCGTCAGGTAGGTCACCACGTCATGTTCAACACAAGGTAAGTTGCCTTTCAAATACGCCCATCGAATGATTATTGCCTTGCCAGGAACTATCGTTACATCTTGAATATCGTTAGGCCACCTCATTTCGAGCGGTTCCCCATTCACAAATGTGTTCATCTTGAACGCGTCAGAGCCCGCTAGCTCTCGAATGCTTTGGAAGGATTCGTTATAAGCTCTTGCAGTAGTATAGGAGACAACAGAGACAAGTGGAGCTCCAGAGTCGTTCAGAGGATCTCTTCTAGCGTAGATGAACCTACCATACGGTGACGACAACAGGGCGAAAGGCGTGTTCTCCCCTTTGACCACTATGTCAGAGGAAGTCATGTTGTCAAACCAAACGCAGACAGGTGTATGCGGAGGTTCAGCCTTGAGGGATTCGAGAGCATTTCTTAACTCAACCGCATTCACAAATTCGTACTCTCTTCTTGCAAACTCTTGTATCGAGTTTTGCCAAACCTCGAAAACATCTGGCTTCGTTAGCAATGAAACCTCAATTGGATAACTGACAACCATGATCTGGTTGAACTTGGCATTAGAGTCTACCAGGTCGAGAATGATCCCAAGCTTCTGAAGTGCCTCCGATGGGCTACAGGTCTGATCTCCAGTCCAGTTTCGTTGCAGGAGGTCGAAAGGATGTATCGAGCCCAAGTTCCTCGAGTTAACAGCCATGAAGGCGTAGCTCGGGTTCCGAGTGATCCAATGAGCCTCCCATATGTCCAACTCGTCTTCCTTGGTTAACCCGGGTGCATTGGCGGTATGTTTAGAGGGTTTGTATGGCTGAAATGGCGAACCTTCCCAATTCGCCCCAAACAGTCTGTCGCCAGTGCTAAACCCCCTGTAGCTGTAATCCCCGCCTTCCTCCCAAAGGTTGAAAAACGAGAGCTTCACACCATGATCTGCCAATTGTGAATATGTACGTGAACTCGCAGAAAAACCTGCAACGAAGAAAGGATACCTCTCAAACCTGCTGCTAAATGTCTCTAGAGAATAATTTAAGATACTGGTGCTATGTGCATCCTCAGGTGCCACGAAAAGTCCGAACTGTCCGTCTTCTGTTGACACATCGTACTTTTCCAAGGTATCCATAAGCCACGTAAACTCGGCATCACGGTCAAGCGTGTTACGCCAAGTTACAATCATAACCTTGCTCATAGGGAACCCTTCAGTCTCTAGCCACGAGAGCGCCTTCTCAAAGACGAGATGCATCTCAGTCAAGTCTGTCGAGGGATAATATGTGTCATAGTGAAGAACAACCGCAACCGATGTAGCGCTGACAGGTCCATATGCTTCCAAGACGTTTGAACATCTCACATCAACGAAACATGAAATCGTGGACATTAAAATCAATATCAACATTAATGTCCGTCCACGGCTATCTTTTCCCAGAATTCAGCACATCCCTAAAGACGAAAACACATTCCTTGGCACATCTCTCCCAAGTCATGCTTTCCCGCACATACCCCCGCCCGCGTGCGCGAATACGTTTGCGTTTTGAGCATATGATCCAAGCACCAACACTTCCACCTAAGGAACTACCTCAACGATTGAAATCTTGCTCGGATATTGTCCGGGCGTATCTGTGTAGAATTTCACAATGACAGCGCTGCCGCGAAGACCCCACACGTCATAGTCCTTCAAAACCTCGCATGCAACCCGCGTTCCCTCGGCCCCCACCCCATAAACCATGGCAACATAACGTCCAAATTGATCCTGAAAAACCATGATGACACCATAATCAGCCCCCAGCCTACCAGCCCCATCAAACTCCAACCTGTAGATTGAGCCGGAGGTCGGAACGTACAGGTAATTGTACCCGCCTGAAGAATTTACGAGGAACAGAACAGGAACTAACGGCTTCCCATATAAGTCTCTTAAACTGTTGTAGTAGTAGCCAAGAACATTGATTCCGGGGCTCCCCACAACGATTAGGTTCGTAACATTGTCCAGCATAGTGACATTTCCTTGGATTGGACCGTAGCTTACTATCCAACCATCCATCGCCGTCTTCAACGCTCCGCTTGACGAGTCCCTCGCAAGCCTTTCCATGATAAGCATCCCCCCAAGAGCGTCAATGGTGTGAGCTGCACCAACTGGACCATGGGGCTTGCTCTCCCCAATCACTACAGCAGTGTTGTTTGCAACCCCACCATGGATGAAGGGATGTGGGAACAAACTTAGATCGAGGTTCTCCGTAGCGTATCTTGCAGCCCCTATGATCAAGCCATTGGTTTTATCGATAATCGTATTGACCAGCCTTCCATTCTCATCAAGGCCGTCCATATATCCGCTCGTGGGTGTGGGAAGATGATCCACAAGATACTCAGCCATATTTCTCGTAAAGCCTGTGTTGTAGAGTGCCAAAAAGCCGGTTGCCATCTTGAAGTAGATAATTGGCGTGATCGACACGTCCGAGCCTAGGTGATCTGTTATGGTCCAAGTCCGACTATCAGGCAATACCACCCACTCATAGATGTATGAGGGACTACTGAAGGCGGTGTTTCCTTCACTGAAGGCCACATACCTACCCGTCGCGTTATACCTCGCCTCATGAGCTAAATAGACTTGTTTAGCTAATTCCAGCAGCCTCACGTCAGGTTTAAGCTCGAAAACAGAAAGGAGTATTGTTTCGCCTAAGATTTTGGAAACAGGCAACTTGACACCGTAGGTTTCAACCTTCGGAGCTGAAACTATATTGCTAAGGACGGCCTCTGCCACGGAGGAGTGCCTCTCAGGCCAAAAACCAGCGAAGCCACTGGCAACGTAATAGTCGTAGATGTTTGTGGAACTAACCAATCCGTCAACCGCTTTCCTCAGCGGCTCATAGTTCGTTCTTTCATACACCACATAATCAACGCGACCCGCTAAGTCAGGCCTATAAAGCTTCAGGTTTTGGAGAGCAACCAGTAGTTTCCCGGCGTCCGCTGCGTTGGGAGGATCTTCCCCATAATTTCTCCCAGTTCTTGAGTCATACCACAAGTAGGGCAAACCATCAACAGTAAGCTCACGACCCTCAAGAAACGTCAATATTTTCTCCAGTCTCGCATCGGCACCCCAAACTCCATCCCTAGTTAATATGCCCAGTCTCTCCGCATCAATGATCGTTTGAATGTAGATCCCTAAGTCCCAATCAGTGAAGAAGGGCCAGTCGAGACCAGCGCTATGGAGTCCTGTTGCAGCGTTCACACCTTTACCCGGTTGAAAATACTCCCAAGCGTTCTCAGCCAACCCCATCCAATACGCCCTGCTACCAACCAGATTTTCTTGGTGATCCCCTATAGGCATGAGCGCTTGCGAAGTCAACAACAAAACTAGAATGATTAGACACGCCGTTGCGAGGCAGATCCTCCCAAGATCAACTTTAGTGGGAGTGGTGGTTGACATGATAACCTAATCCTAAAATTCACACTTAAGAGTATGAGTATTAGAATGATGAGTGCAAACATCTGTTTGAAATAGGTACTTCTGCGCAGGATCCAGCACATCTCTAAAGACACCGTACATTTCTCTAGCGTATATTTCCCAAGTCAAGTTTTCTCGTACGAACTTTCTGCCTCTCTTCACCATGTCCTCAACAAGTCCTGGATATTTCAAAGTAAAAATCACGGCACCAACGAGGTCTTCCACGCTCGGGTTAATCAAGAACCCCATCTTCTCCCTGCACATGATTTCGGCAGCGCCGCAGCCTTCAGCCACTATGGAAGGCTTTCCGGCCGCCAAGGCCTCGAAGGGAACCAAACCCCAAGTCTGATCCTTGACAGGGAAGAGGCTAACATCACAGGCACGATAGAGACTCCGAAGTTCATCCTCTGAAACGCTACCCATAAAAATAACGTCCTCGTCTAAACGGAGCTTCTTGACCTCCTCCCGCAAAATGGATTCCCACGGACCCTCACCCACAATCGCTAATTTGGCGCGGCCAAAATGCTGCTTCAAGAGTTTTAGGGCTCGGATACTTAAGATATGATTTTTCCTTTGGATCAAGGCTCCCACATGGAGCAAGAGGGGACCATCACCAAGCTCCAGACGGGCCCTAGCGTCAGGCACCTCTGCGCTGAAGAAATCATAATCCACGCCTGTATGGATAACCACAGAGTCCCTTCCATACCTCTCCTTAATAAGGCGGCTATTGAGCTCGGAACACGTAACGATGGGCTCAACACCCCTTTCGACTACACGCTTGTCAATCGTCTTAGCCAGCCCAAGAGCGAGACGGAAAAAGCGGCTCCTATCGTAAACATCCTTGGTTTGGTTGTAAGGTCCCAGAACTTCGCTACAGGTCCAAACTACTGGTTTGCCAGTCTTCGCGAAGTAGGTAGCCCAATAAGACGGAAAGTTGCAGGCGTTCAGTATGTCAAACCCATCTGAACATCTTCTAATCAGCCTCACCAAAGAGTAAAACACTTTTAGCGTCGATCTTAACGCAGTGCCAACTCCATCCATAATGGGTGGTTCAAGCGGCTTCTCAGGCAAAACGTAATTCAGCTCGGCGAGATTAGGTGGAAGCTTGCTCAAATCTACGGAAAGTGTCGCAATGCTCGTATCACAACCCGCAGAGTTCAGGTGATAGGCGAGGCTCAACGCTGCCTTTTCGGCTCCTCCCGCAAAAACGTGAGGAGTAACAATTAAAACCTTCAATAAACTGGCTCACACATGGTAAACCGCTTGGGACCCAGTAACTCTAGCCCCAATGCCACCAAAGCCGCAGTAACGAGAGTAACCAATAAGCCTTGTTCAAGATAATTAAGGCCCAGGTACCTTAAAGTATACTGGCTTTTAAGACCACCAAGGTGGAACAGGGAACCGTAGTTGAAAACGGTTATAGGGGTAATTTCTCCATCCTGACCACAGAGTCGCCAGTAACCGCTACCTCCCTCGAGAAACACCAGATTGCTTTCCACTCCACTGATCACGTACTCAGAGCCCGAGCTCATACTGTAGCTTGGACCTTCGGAATCAGCATAGCTACTGGATGACGCTTGAATCATATCCACACCGTTGCTTAGGGTAGCCATATCCAGCCGTGGGTCACCTTCTTCAACTTCGATCGTCATATTGTGATAACCACCCTTCAATTCCAAGGGTCCTATGTCAACCTCCGTGGAGAAACCGTCAGTTCCTCGACCTAACCTTACGTCCTTGACATAATTGTCAACATGAACCTTGAAAAGTGCGTCTTCGTCGGAACTTTGGAAACTTAACCTCAACATGTAGGTATCTTCTCTAAACAAGTGGAAGCTAGTTTCAGCATTCGACTTTGAAAGAGCAATAAGCCTTCCATTACTAGCCGTGGGTTCTGTGATTAGAGCCTGCGGAGCATAGCTCCACTCGTAATCGTCAAAGAGATAAGTCATATGTGCAGCCGATCCCTCAAGCAGCTTGGAAACATTTTGCTCCGCCTCATTAATGGCATTCTCAGGAATTAGAGCCACCTTCGAAACCGCGGCAGGACCACCCAGGCCAGAGATGTGGAGCACACTTTTGCTGTCAAGGTTTGAGCGGCCTACTTCCAACCATACGTAGGATCCCTCAATGGAACGGGTAGGGGTGAAGACGTAATCTGTAGCATTGTCTATCGTGAACCTTACACCTTGAGACCCTGGCAAACCATCAAAGACCTGAGCGAGGATTTGATAATCCCCTGACTTCTCAACGTTAAGCGGAATTGCGATCGTGTTCGCGCCGTATGTATATATGTATCCATCCGGAGCCACGTTCAGGTCGCCGCTGAAATAGTACCATACCAAATCTCCCCTAACCCATTTGTCCGCGGGGTTCGATGAAGTTGGGGCATAGAGCCAAGGCTTCACAACACTGTTTTCACCCAAGGAGGATACAAGTAGACTCCAGTAGGGATCGCCCTGAGAGAAGACATAGGACGCATCATTGATCAAGGACTTGGCTGAACCAATATTGTCGTCCAAGAAGACAGTCGGGTCTTGGCTAAAGTCAAAGCCTATGTGACCAAGGGATATCAACGCCCGTCTGTCGCCTACAACAAGTGAAAGGTCTTTGGTTTGATAGATATGGGGAAGTTGATAGGGGTTTCTGTAGACGAGGATAGATCCAAACCTCTTTTCGATTTGGAGACCTCCCTGGTCACTCCAGGATGCGAGTGTGTTTGCCAAAGAGAAAGCGCCAAGGTCGCCGCGGTCAGGGGGCATGTCAGCATCCAGCCTCAGTATAAGATATTTCACGCCTAGGATGCCCAGAAGTTTACCCCATTCGCTTGTTCGATTTGAGTAAAGAGCTGTGTAAACCCAGCGAGTAAGGCTTGCCGATGCGGTTAGATCGAACTCACTTTTCAACTCCACGGTCGGCTTGACTTGAAGCGCCACAACAGGGTCAAGGAACCATCTAGAAGCCCAAGTGTAGGTGGTAGCCCAAACAGCCGGAGGGAAGAAGGCAATCTTAAAATCCCCCTTTTGACCTGAAAGCCAGTCTTCGAACTCCTTGTAACCTTCAGGAATTTTGACCGTTCCAATATTACCACCTATGTCTCCTGTAAGGAACTGCCACGAAGATGCCAAAACAATAGATGAAATGAGCAGGAGCGGCAGGGCGTTGCGTGCAATCGAAGAACATTTTCCCATGCAACGCTTGAAACCCTCCGCTACCAACCCAATGAAAAAAGCCAAAGACAGAACTGAAAGTAGAAGAAACTTGTTTGCCTCTCTGAACATTGAAAAGCCAGGTATATTATCGAAAAGCCAAGAATATATCGGTGAGAGAGGTTCGGTCGCCAACGAGACTAGGAAAACACCAAAAAGCCCGAACGCCGTGAAGAAAAGAATCTGCTGACGATGTGCCCTTATCAGGGACGAAATCGAAGATTTCGTTACACCCCGCTTCCTCAATAGGTACAAAAATGCTGAAACGATGAAGGCAACTAGCGCTATTTGTGGAAGCGTAGACGTTGTAACATCCATCGGGGAGACAACTAGAACGGCCTCCTCAGCTCTCACTGAATACACTGGAAGATTCACCATCGCTATTTGATAAAAAATCGGGAAAGCCGCCGCAAACGCAACGCCAAGCACTAGGCCTATTTGAACTCCTTTAGACGTAATCCTCTTGACTATGCCAGTTCTTTTTGAAAGCGCTAGGTCGAAGACAGCGTACAACAGGATAAACAAGATGAACAAGTAGGCTATATGTGGGCTGGTAGCAATCAGTAAGGCTACAAGCAGTCCACAAGCAACCATGAATTTTCTTCCTCTCGCCCTTATCGATTTAAAGAAGGAGAGGAGAGCACAGGGCAGAATCATGTAGGCCAGAAGGATTGTGTTGTGGCCATATACCCATCTCGCCAGCGTGAAGGGATTAAACATCAGGTAGAGGCCTGCTACGAAACCAGCTACCCTAGAGCTGAGAAGATAAGTGAAGGCTGCATAGAAGCCGAACCCAGTGAACGCCATAAGAAGAACCAAGAAAACCTTGTGAGCAAGAGCAACAGAACCAAATGCCAAGGACAATCCAATTATTGGGAGATTATACACTGCGTTGCCAGTCAACATGCTAGGCGAGCCAAGATTAGACTTATAATCCCATGGAAAATCGTAGGGGCGAAATAGTTGATCTAGCCTGTACATGGGTGCGAGATCATGAAAGGCAACAGGATCGCTCGTGGCAAAAACGGCTCTCAGACTGAACACGGAGACGACGAGGAAGACCAAGAGAGCGATTACGTCCATTTTGTTGTATGGCATAATGCGAAAGCGTTTCGCCGTCGTATGTTCCTGAGCCTTCAGGTGGCGAAGTGAGAAAAGATCTCCAAGCATCGACTACTTCAGCCTTGACAAGAACCCAAAAGCTGCGCTGAGGCTTTTCGCGGTGACCAAGAATATGCATCCCAAGAACACGCTCAGCGACCTGCCAGGATCTCTCAATGTTTGCGCGATAGTAGACAGTGTGAGCCTAAGCGTTGTGACATAAGGAACCTTGACTGGGCTATACTTAAACGATGTTATAGATTGCCCATAAGACATGTACTTGCGTAACACATTTTTGAGCGAATCATTTTCATAGTGGATGACGTGCCCTCTGCACCAAGCCTCTCTAAGTCCCACCGACTTCAGCCGCTCATAGAGTTCCAAATCCTCCCACCATCGCAACGTATCATTGAAAGCTAGCAATTGAATCAGTTTTCTCCTAGTGTAGAACCTTGGGATGCCTCCCTTGGGTCCCCAAGCTTTCACCATACTATTCTTCCATAGCATGGAACACCTACCCCAGAAGTTGAGGCCGACAAAGATCTCATGAATTTTCACAGCCTCGACCTCGCACTCGAAGCATATCAAAACGCAGTTCTCAACCACCTCACCTTCAAGTTGTTGGTCCGAGTCTAGGAAGAGGACATAACTGCCCTTCGAATGGGCTAGCCCCACGTTCCTAGCAGCTGCTTGAGTTCCCCTGTGAAGTATCACATGCGCGCCGAAATTCTCAGCTATGCATCGAGTTTCATCATTACTATAATTATCCACCACTAAAACCTCCTTGTATGGGTACTTCTGCCTTCTAACGGCTTTTAGGCAGAGGGGTAGGCTTTTCGCAGAGTTATACGTGGGGACAACCACTGATACGTAAGTTTCTTTGCTGTTATCCAAGGGCATCAAGAGTTCAGGAGCCCCAAAAAGACCTCTTCGTATGCTTCCGCCACCACACTCCAACGCTCCCCCTTAGCAAACATCAAGTTCTTTTCGCTCATTTGTTTTGCCACCTCCTCGTTGAAGAGGACTTCTAGGATTGCAGCCTTCAACGCCTTGACATCACCAGGAGGCACTAGAAGCGCGGAGGCTCCCTCAGCCACCATCTCTCTGAGTTCCGGCAGATCGGAAGCCACAACAGATCGCCCGTAGCCGCAGGCAAGGTGAAACACACCGCTCGTTCCCGTGGCAGCAAAATATGGTATCACCACGACATCTGCCATTCTGAAGACCCGTGACAAATCCTCCTCAGGCACGTAGCCCAGAAAATCCACCTTCGGAATCCCCGCTTTGGCAAACTCTTCCAAGTATCCTGGAAAGTTGGGGTGACTGGAGCCTGCGACAACAAGCCTAACGTCATCTCGCTCCTTCTTCAACTCTTCAAACGCCCTCAAAATAACCGGGAGCCCTTTAGACGGTCCCATATGGCCGAACATCAACACTATCTTTTCATCGGGGTCTATCGACGGGGAGTCATTTACCGAGGTACCGTGCGGTATGTATAGCACTCCTCTATGATTGTAGCGCTTCCTCAAATACTCCGCATATGATCTAACTGTCACTACCACTCTTGGAGCTGAAAGTATCAGCTTAGTAGCTACAAGGATTCCCACTCTATTCAATAGGGTGGGCTTTAACCTCACCTTCTCCAGATCCACCTTCTCCCCCAAATTGTGGACCAAAACCACAACCCTCAAACCCACGAGTCTGCAGAGGAAGACTAGAGACAAGCCAACGAAGTTGGCAAGTCTGCTCCTACCATAGCTCTGAAAGTGCACGTTGAAGTGCACCACATCTGGGTTCAGCTTAAAAATTTGTAGCACAATACCAAGAATCGAGAAAGGATTGTCTGCTTTCCAAACTCTTAAGACCTCAACCTTAGGACCCTCCCTTAGCTTCTCCTTCGAACCGTTGACTGTATCGACCAACATGTAGATCGTATCAATTGTTGGCCTGTTCGCCAGTTCCTTCACCAAGTTCTCGGCGTACTCACTTAACCGAGCGTGATTAGGGGGGTAAGATGAGATAAAGCAAATCCTCAACTCAACTCACCGCCCGAGACGAAGCTGCTAGCTGATTGTTTGAACGCACGCGTGTAAACAGAACTCATACGATCAGCCATGACTGGTTCGCGTCAGAAACTTAGCGTTGACTCGGAAACTGACCCTTGCTTATCAGTTTTCAACCATTTCTTCGGTCTACGCAGTAAGATAAGCCCCACAGCATACAAGGCTACGAAAGCCTGCAGACACCAGTAACCATAGAGAAATGGCAACCACAACAGGTTACCTAACTTTCGAGGTTTTGAAAGCCAAATCAGAGCTAGCCCACACAAAACTACTAACAGTGTAGTGCTAACCGCTGAAGACTCTGTCACAAACTGCCACAGAGAACCAGGCGGAACAGGTGCGAGAAAAGCAAGACAAGCAGACAGGTAAGATGCTAATGATGCTATCATCATGAAGGGCCCCAAAAGCGTTGCCTCAGCGTCAATACGGACCCGGCTTGGCCTAGCCATAAGCCGACCATATCTGAAAGCAACCTCCATCCACCCTCGGTACCATCTGGTTCGCTGTATAAGCAACTGCTTCAGTTGGGAAGGGCATTCTTGCCATGCTCTCACATCTGAGGCATATTTGATTTGATATCGATGGGTTGCCATTCTTGCGGAAAGCTCCATGTCTTCAGCCAGGAATCTCTCATCAAAACCTCCAACAGCCTCCAAAACATCATGCCTTATGAACTGACAACTTCCCTTCAAACTGACAAACAACTTCAAGACGTCCTTGCCCCTGAGGTACGCTTCGCACCACGCAGCCTCTTCGTACGATATGAACTTAGTTAACATGTTCTGCCCGAAATTGATTGAGGAGGTTCTGCCCTGAACGCCTGCCACTTCTGGGTCTTCAAAATACTTTGTCAGATTGAGTAGAATGTCAGGGGCGGGTATGCTGTCAGCGTCAAGTATTCCGATGATGTCACCTTTGGCGTGTTTGACGCCAAAGTTCAGTGCTGAAGGTTTGCCGTTACAAAGTTCTCTGTGAAATATCTTTAGATTTAGATTGCTATTTTGAGCAAACCTTCTGCAAATGTTGAAAGAGTCGTCAGTTGAACAGTCTTCTACGATTATCACTTCAAGCTTGTCTGAAGGATAGGCGATTTCTGCCAATGCGTTCAACAGTCGCTCTACGACCTTTTCTTCATCTTTAACAGGTACGATTATGGAAATTGAAGGGAGGGCTTCTTTATTGACGGACTTGTAGCCAATCTTGCACTTGGATGCGTGCAATGCTTTGACTCCAGCGACCAAGATTGGCAGGTTGTACAGTGACCATCCTGTAACGGCGAAAATCATGCAGGCCAAGATGGTATAGAGTATTGTGAACAGTTCTATCAATTCTGCTGGATGTTCGTGCTTTGTGACGGACTTGAGAGAATATTGCCTACGACCGTTGACGCCTCAATTCGCCAATTGAATGTATATTATTGAGGAGCCGGCATGTTTTGCGCAGAGTCTTTGGAGGCTTCATCTGTTCGCTTCGGTCTTGAAGTTGTGGCAAGAGTGTATCCTATCCATGAGATAATTCCCAGCACAAGAGCTATGGCAACAAAGCAAGTGAACTCCAACGCAAGCAACGTCCATTGTGAGAAGAATAATAGCCAGCCATACAGGAGTGCTGTGCTCAAACTTGCTGCGATAATCAGAAACCCTAATGTTCTGTCCTTGTTCAAGTCTTATCTTCCTCGACCTAGCCTGCGCCCTTCTTTCTTATGCTTATCCGCGCGCGCGTCCAGTTTTTCAACAGTTGCTTCACGAACAAATGCGGTCTTTGTCGGCCAGTATCCAAGCTCATTAACGACTTCCTCAATCTTTTCGACCAAAGGTGTTGGCAGGGAGACGGATAAGAAGGCTCTCTTTCCTTTTTTCCTGATCCGTTTGACGCGTCGGGCTTGGTTGCTTGACGGCGCTTCTTCGCTACACATCAGGTTGATGACCTACAATTTCAAACGCAGGACAAGCGTCACTTGCCAAGGAATGCTCGATGGTGCCGAGCCAGAACTTGTAGCTTTCAATCTTGAGCCATGTTTCAAGTCTCGGTGCCCATTTGAAAACTCCACGTGTCCGGTACTGGACTTGCATTTCTGAAGCCTTAATCTCCCCGGCGAAAAGAATGCTCAGCCTTCCCGCGGCAATTCGGAGTTCTCTGAAGGCTACACACAGTCTGCTGATGACCATTTTGTCGACGATTCTGAATCCGTTCCTCGCAAAATCCACACAAGCCTCCAACAGTTTCCTGTGGATCCAACCTTTGCCTGCGAAATACCATCGTCTTCTGTGCGTATATACTTCGCGAAGAACACTTTTCAACTCGTCATAACCGACGCTGATAGTGCTGTACACCACAGTTAACGCACTCCTGCACCACTCGTCTGCTAATGGTACGTCGTTCAATTGAAGTGAATACTTAAGGTTTAATCGCTAGTCAAATCTCGATTCCGAATCTGAATACGCGCAGAAGCATGCCGTATACCCTGTGGAGATTCTGGGTCCGAAACCGACAGGCAAACTGACCTTATGACTCAGGCGAGTTCATCTTCTACTCAGCGCACGTGAGTCTCTATCAAAGGAATCCAGCCAGTTCAGAAGAGTAAGATCCAGCTCGCCGCCTGCACGTGCTCACGTGCGCCAACTCAAACGTGCTGGCAACATCAAGCCGCGAGCTCCAACTGGAAGCTCAGCGGTTCAAGAATGGAGCACAAAGAAGAAACAACTGTGATTTTCTTCCAAAAAACAAATTAGACAGAACTGCCAATCACTGAAGGTTCGGGGATAGAATGGGCAAGAAGGCCACGATTGTTATTTCACTCGTAGGCGAGAGTTGTGAGAGGTCAAATGAGGAGATTCAAAAGGAGATATTCCAAGAACTTGCAAAAGGAACCGCCAAGATTCCCTGGTGCAAAAAGATTGAAAAAGTTGAAGTCACATGAGTTGATTGGGGACAGGTGTGTTTTCTTTTAGCAAGCGTTTGAGGAAATTTTGGAGAAGTTCGCTTGATTCGCTGATGGCCTTGATTGTTGTTTCGCCTTTGGGGGTTAATGCGTAGATTCTCTTTCTATCAACGCCCCGAGCTTTAATCAGTCCATTCCTTTCCATGGAATACAACACGGAGTAGACCGTTCCTGGACTAACTAGGAGATCAAACTTTTGATGAAAATAGGTGAGTATGTCGTAGCCACTGGCTTCTCCTTCCCTCATCTTTACCATGATCAAAAGGTCCATGAATTCTTTCAAAAACCGCTCATAAATTGCGTTGACGGCATCTCCGTCCAAATCCTTCACCTGCTTTCGATGTTGTCTACACGCCCTTCCAAAAATAGTTTAGTGCAAGTTCGGATTCGGAATATCGACAACGTGAGAGCCCACGCATTGGAAAAAGCATGTGTTCTTTATAGGTATCCAAATGAAGTTGGTCTGAAACCAGAGAGCATGGGTCAGGCTCCCGGAAGAAGTTTAGATTCCTAGTCCGAATCTGAAACGCTACCGATTCAAATCCGTTTTTCACAAATGATATACGCTGCCTGACAAACCAAGTGACAGGGGGTTATCCCACCCTCTAGAGACTTAGGGTATGATTCTCCAAGAATTTGATGAGGCCTTGCTTGAGGCAATCGATTTTACTTTTTACTCTCTTGGCAGATCATGTCGGAGGGCCCTATACTTTCATTTGAAAACGACTTTCCACCTGCCTAGAAGGCAGATTCCGAAAAAAGTTGAAGAGTTTGATGAAGCATTAAGAATGATCTTCAAGATTGGTGCCGTGTTTCTGGAGAAACTGATCTTAGCGAAATTATGTGAAATGTTAAAATTGGAATTAGTCGAAGGTGGTGCCGTCGATTTTGTTGAGTCGATTTCCATGATCAGAGGTTTCTATCTGTCTAATGTAGTTCTCATCTCGGACTCCAGTGAAATCACTTCCACAGCAAAAAGAACAAGGAGGTGAATGCTTGAAACAGAGACCTAGTGTGCTGGTCGTAGATGACGATGCTGGGATAAGGAAAACCCTTTCACAAATTCTTAGAACAAAGGGTTACGCAGTTAAGGCAGTGAAATCTGGCAAGCATGCAATTGCAGCTTCAAAGAAGCGTTTTTTCAATGTGGCCTTGATTGACGTGCGACTGCAGGACATTGAAGGAACTGTTCTAATCGGTAAGCTGAAGGAAACCGAGCCCAGAATGATAAGAATAATCGTCACGGGGTATCCATCAATGGACAGTGCCATTGAGGCCGTGAATAGAAATGCAGATGGTTACCTTGTGAAGCCGATTGATGTGCATGAGTTGCTGGCGATGATTGAGAAACAACTGAGGAAGCAGCGGGAAGATCTTGAGTATGGTGAGAAGAAAGTCGCGGAGTATATTGAAACAAGGG
>Ga0315280_10005673_pt1 | contig 17648 bp, 18 predicted proteins | sample YL17G06_40_MG_FD_203697 | JGI IMG/M metagenome (GOLD analysis project Ga0315280, IMG submission 203697) | Sediment microbial communities from Yellowstone Lake, YNP, Wyoming, USA - YL17G06_40 | ecosystem: Environmental > Aquatic > Freshwater > Lake > Sediment | place: USA: Wyoming | collected... | reverse complement strand
GCCGGCCCTGCAGGTACACGGCGGCGTGGTAGCGGCGGCGCAGCGAGGCGTTCGCCGCCACGACCGCCCCCGGGAAAGCCCGGTAGCGCCAGGCCAGCCCGTCCAGCGTGGAGGCGCCCAGAAGCTCGCAGCGCGACCCGGCGGAGCGGGCGCCGAAGGCCAGGCCCTTGGCGGTGGCCAGCCCGATGCGGATGCCGGTGAAGGAGCCGGGGCCCAGGGAGCAGACGATCAGCTCGAGCTCCGGGGGCTTCAAGCCCGCTTCGGCGAGCAGGCGCTCGATCTGCGGCAGGAGGGTCTCGGAGTGCCTGAAACCGGCCTGCAGCAGCACCGTGCGGGTGTCCTCGCCGGACCGTAGGCTCAAGCCCAGGGCCGGGGTGGCGGTGTCGAGGGCCAGAGCGGTCAAAGCTCCAGGCCCTCCACGCGGATGCGGCGGGCCCCGTCCGGAGCGAGGTCGATGCGCACCCGCACGGCGTCTTCCGGCAGCAGGGAGGCCGCTTTTTCGCCCCACTCGATGACCGTGATCCCCTGGCCGCCCATGAGCTCCTCCAGGCCCAGGTCCTCCAGCTCCCGCTCGTGGGCCAGGCGGTACAGATCCACGTGAAAGAGGTCCACCGGGCGGCCTTCGAGGGAGCCCCGGTACTGGGAGATCAGGGTGAAGGTGGGGCTGGTGATCGGCTCCTCGACGGCCAGGGCGCGGGCCAGGCCCTTGACCAGGGTGGTCTTGCCGGCGCCCAGCGGACCTTCCAGGCAGACCACCGCGCCCCGGCCGCAGCGCCGGCCGATGCGCGCTCCCACCGCAGCGGTGTGCTTGGCGCTTCTGCTGTCGAGCTCGGTCAGCGGCTCCACCCGGCCACTGTAGGGGAAAGCGCGGCGGTGGTCAACGCGCCGCGGGGGGGCGTACCGCAGGGGGGCGCGTCGTTGGGGCCGGGCCGGGGGTCTTGGGCGCGTACCCGTAGACGTAGGAGTAGATCTGGTTGAGGTGCCGGCTGGACAGGGTAGTGAACATCAGGTGCATGACCCCGCCGCGATGCAGTCCCAGGCCGCGCACTCGCTTGATCTTGCCGAACACGACGATGCGGTTCTGGCGGGTGATCTCGAACTCCGCCTTGCACAGGCTGCCGGCCGGCAAGGGGTACAGGGTGGAGATGGCGCAGCCCCCCGCCGAGATGTCCTGCACGTGGCCGAGCACCCTGCGGTTGGTCTGGATCATGGCTCTGCGCACGGTCTTCCTGCCCTGCTGCTCCTCCACGATGTGCACCGCGTAGAAGAAGCAGGGCCGGTTCAGGGCAGTGCGCCGGAACTTGCGCTGCTGCTCCCGGCGCAGGGTCTTGGAGTGCTGCACCAGCAGGCAGGGCTGGCCCTTGATCGAGTCATAGGCCAGGAGCTTGCTCTGGAAGGTGTAGCCGGCGTCCCCCTCACGCCAGAAGCTCAGCTTCAGCCGCGTACCCCGCTGCCAGCGCAGGGCCGTTCCGGCCTCGCTCTTCGGGGCGCTCAGGGCCAGCATGTCGCGCATGTTGGACATCACCCGGCTCTGGAACTGTCCGCCCCCCTCCGGGCTGATCACCACCCCCTGGCCGATTTTCAGGAAATGGCTGGAGTTGATCCCGATCCCGCGCCTGGCGTTGCGCTCGATGATCTGCTTGATCTGGAACAGGAAGGCCATGCGCCGCTCCCGCTCCTCCTGGTTGATCGAGGCGTTATGGTGCAGGAAGGCGATGCCTTTGCGCAGGACATCGTCGAGCAGCCCGGCATTGGTGAAGACCATGAAGGGCTGCTTGACCTTGCAGACCCGGATCAGGTACTCCAGGTATTCGGTGTGCTGCCTGCCCAGGCCGATGCTGCGGGCCATCCTCTCGAACTCGGCGCGCCTGAAGCGCTGGCGCTGCTCCGGGTCCAGGTAGTGGCTGCGGCGGTAGGACAGGATCCCGCCCACCAGGAGCAGGACGGCGATGACCCCGGCGGCGACGAGCACGAACACGATCGAGCTGGTCCCCGGGGTGGGCAGGAACTTGTAGCCGGCCTGCAGGAGGGGCAAACCGCTCACGCCAGCACCGCCTGCAGCCGCCGGAGCCGCGGGGCGATCTCGTACTCCATCAGGTCTCCGATCAGCACCGTGTCCTTGGCCTCGAAGGCCCGGGCCAGCTCTTTCAGCATCCGGTTCAGCTCGCCGAAAAACTCCCGAGGCTCCTGGCCGTCGATCGCGGGCAGTTCGGCCGTTTCCAGAAGCCGCACCAGGAGCCGGGAGAGCTCGGAGAAGCGCACCATCAGCTCCATGGCTTCCCGGTCTCGCCCGGTCTGCAGCAGCAGGGACACCTCCGCCGCCCGCTCCAGGCATGGCTCCAGCTCGGCGGCGAGCCGGCCCAGGGCCGCGCGGGGATGCTCCAGCTCCTCCAGCCTCCGGGCCACCTGACCTTCCAGCCGCTCGAGGCGGGTCAAGGCCTGCGGCCGGCTCGGCCCGCCGGGATCACCGGGGCCCCCTTCGCGGAGCAGCGCGGCCAGGCCGGACAGGCCGGCCTCCACCTCCGCTTCCGGGAAGTGCCTCCGCAGGCTCTCCGCCAGGGGCGGCAGCCCCCGCGAAAGCTCCGCGGCGAGCGCCGGGTCCGATTCGGCGCGGGAGAGGAAGCCGCGGGCCAGGGCCAGGAACTCGCCCACGGTGCGCAGGTTGGCCCGGGCCAGCTCCCCGGTATGCCTTACGGTGACCTCCAGGCGACCGACCTCGGCCTGGGGCGTGCCCGCCCACTGCTCGGGAGGCAGGCCGAGCAGCTCGCGCCCGCCGTGGCGGACGGAATACAGCACCAGCGCGGAGCCCGCAAGCCAGCGCTCCAGGCCGCGGACCACCTCACCGAGCGTGCGTTCGCCTTCCAGCGTAAAATCGAGCGGCTGATCGTTGAGCAGGATCTCCACGGACTCTCCCGGCGCGGCTTTTGCTGCTATTCTTGCCGCTTATTGAAATTTTCGATGGTTTTCGAGCTTTGCTCAAGGGAATCCAGAGCGCTTTCCATGATCCCGAACTTGCGGCGCAGCTCCTTCTCGTAATCCGCCAGGTGCCGGTTGTAGGACTCGATCTCCCGGTTCTTGCGGGCCAGGGAGTCGTTCAGGGCGCTGACCCGGTTGGCCACGATGCCCCCGGTCGCCACGTAGGGCCCGAGGTAGGTGTCCGCGCTGAAGGCCACTCCGGAATCCACCGCCAGGTCCTTGTTCGTGTCGTTGCCGAAAAGCTGCTTCACCCATTCGGCGTTCCGGGCCAGGGCCTGCTCCAGCTTGGTCTCGTCGAGCTGCAGGTAGCCGCGCAGCTTGCTCTTGTCCAGCACCCCGGTGGTCTGGAAGGTACCCCCGGAGGTGGTGATCCCGATCTGGGCCAGCAGCGCGAGTTCGCGGCCCCCCGCGGTGGGGTAGGGGTCCATCATGATCCGCTGCAGGCGGCTCTTCATCTGCATCAGGGTCACGTTGCCCGTGAACAGTCCGAGCTCCTTCCGGGCCTGCTCCCGTTCGGCGTCGCTCAAGTATTGGGCTTCCTGGATGACCGCCTCGTCCTTGCGGGTGAGGATGTCCACTTGGGTCAGCAGGTCGTTGTAGGTCCCGAAGAAGCGGATCAGCGAGCTCTTGATGCTCTCGAGATCTTTGCGGATTCCCAGGGCGACGGGCTTGTCCGCCGCGCCCTTGAGGTTCAGGGTTACCCCCGGGACCAGGTCGGCCACCGTGTTCTCCGGCCGGGTCACCTCGACCCCCTCCAGGACGATCTTCGCGTCCCCGGCCGAGGAAAGGGGATGGGCGGGGCGGTAGTCTCCGCGGGCCGTTTTATCGTAGACCCGGATGTTGCGGATCTCGATGGTCCGGTTCGTATTCCGGTTGCGCAGGGCCAGCGCCTCCAGCTGGGCCGGCAGGTCCTGGGGGCCGAGCTCCACGGTGTAGAACTGGTCGGAGTCCTTGACCGGGGCCAGGGGCAGGCTCTGGCCCCGGCTCTCGGCGAACAGGACCACCGGGTCGTCGACCCGCTGGGGCGGTTCGGGCGGCTTCCACTCGGGCAGCGGGGTGCGGGAGCGGGCGCTCTGGACCTGGATGCCCCCGTACTCGATCCCGCCCACCTCGGGCAGCCCCGGGCCCGGGGGCGGGGCCGGCTTCTGGTAGGGTTGCTCGGGGATCAGCAGGGAGCGGATTTCGAAGCTCAGGACCATGCTGCCGCTCAGGGCCACCGGCGGCCGGAAAGGCAGCCGGGCCTCGGTTCCCGGGCCGAGGCTGAGCACCCCCTCGGAGATCTTCAACCCCTCGGCCGGCAAGGGCTTGCTCCAGGCGCTCACGGTCTCTTTCCCGATCGGCAGGGTACGGCCGGCCGTCGGCGAGCGCTCCAGCAGGCCCGCCTGCTCGGCGAAAGCGGCGGCCTGATCGTGGAAGGTGAGGGCGTACTTCGAGCCGGTCTTCTTGCTTTCGATCACGATTACCTGGGTGCCGGGCGTATCTTCAACGACCGAAGCGGCCAGCAGGTCGCCGCCCTTGGCATTGATGGCCGCGGCCAGCTCCTTGAGGCTGCCCCCGCGGAAGTCGATCTTCAGCTCCTCCTCGCCGACCTTGAACCGGTACAGTCCGGCCGGAGCCTTGAAGTCCCGGGGCAGGGATCGGGAGAGGAAGCGGTCGGCGGTGGCGATCTGTTTGACCTGGATGGACAGCTCCTCCTCCGCGGCGGTCCGCGAGGCCGTGGCCGTGAGGATCGTTTCATCGGAGGACTTCGCGATCTTATTATTAAAGGGATTCTGGAAACCGTACAGCTCCCGGGCGCCCTCCCGGACGGCCGTCATCTTCTGGTTCAGCCGCAGCCAGACGTTCTTCTGTTCCTGAAGGACGGTGCGCTCGGATTCCAGACGCTGAAGGGGGATGCGTTCCGTCTCGACCAGAGCCTTGATGGTTTTGTCGGTATTATACTTGCCAGTGACACCGGGTATGCTCAGGTCGGACATGAACCATGTCTTTCAGATCAGATCTTCTCGTCGAACAGCAGCCCGATCGTCTCCTTGATCCTGGCGATCAGCCTCTGCATCTCCTCGGGGGGGATCTCCTTGATTACCTTATCGGTCGTGGCGTCGACGACCTTAACGATGACCCGGTCTATCTCCTCGTTGACGCTGAACTGCAGGCGCTTGTTGAACAGCCTGAAGGTCTGCTCGAGGATCTCCGCGGAGCGCTCCAGGCTCTCCCTGGAGTAGGCTGGCCGCGGCTCCGGTACGTTCGCCGCCCGGGCCTCCGTGCCCGGGAGCGGTTCGTGTCTGGGGATGAGCAGCTCCGGCGGTACGCCCGAGCCGGTGATCCCAGGGACTTTCATGTCCATGTTCTTTCCTCCATGAAAGAAATGGATAGGGGAGGGCGCGACCTCCCCCATCCGCCGCAAAGAGGCGACGTCCAGCGGCCTCTCTGTTCGGGAACGAAGCCGTAAGCCACTTTTTAAGTCAACAGCTGCAACACGCTCTGAGGCTTGAGGTTGGCCTGGGCCAACATCGCCGTACCGGTCTGTACCAGAATCTGGTTCTTCATGAACTGCACGATTTCGGAGGCCATGTCCACGTCGCGGATGAGCGACTCAGCCGCCTGCATGTTCTCGGCGGCTATAGACACTCCCTTGGCTGCCATCTCGAAGCGGTTCTGATAAGCGCCCAGATCCGCCCTCTGCTTGGAAACCAGCTTCATGGCCGCGTCCATCATCCCGATGGCCTGGTTGGCCTTGTCAGGTGTGGAAATCGAGGTGCCCTGCAGACCGAGAGCTTGCGCGGTCATGGTTCCTATGTAGACCCGCTCCCTCTGGTCCATGTTCGCGCCGACCTGGAAGTACATCTGCCGGAGGTCCGTCCCCCCCAGTGCGGGGTTGGCGAAGGCTCCGGTCAAGAGGTTCATCCCATTGAACTGCGCGTGCGAGGCGATTCGGTTGACCTCGTCCACCAGCTGCGACACCTCCACCTGGATCTGCATCCTGTCCTCGTCGGAGTAGATGCCGTTGGCCGACTGCACGGCCAGCTCCCTGATCCTGTGCAGGATGTCGTGCGTTTCCGCAAGGTACCCTTCCGAAACCTGGATGAAGGAGACGGCGTTTTCGATGTTCCGCTCCGCCTGGTTCAGGCCCCGGATCTGCGAGCGCAGTTTTTCGGATACCGCCAGCCCTGAGGCATCATCACCGGCCCGGTTGATCCTCAGGCCCGAGGAAAGCTTCTCGATGTTTTTATTCACTTCCCAGTTCTGGAACTTGAGGACCCGGTTGGCGAATTGCGCACTCATGTTGTGGTTGATAATCATCCCACCCTCCTTGATACTTCTCGAAAAAGGCTTCCCTGCCTTTTTCCTATGCCGGCAGAGCCACTGCGGAGGATCTCGCGCCCGACTCCGCAGCCGTTCCCGATGCCTGCCTGACCGGCAAAGAGATATCCCTCAGACCCGCCTCGCGGCGGGTCTGAGTATCCCTTTCCCTGGCATAAGCCCGGAGGGTGAGGGTTGTCAAAGATCAGAACGGAAAAACCCTCTACCTGGAAGTATAGCCCCTTTAGGTAAGCAGCTGCAATACGCTCCTCGGTTTCAGGTTCGCCTGGGCCAGCATCGCCGTGGAGGCCTGCAAGAGTATCGAGTTCTTGGTGAACTCGACCATCTCCTCGGCCATATCCGCGTCCCGGATGCGGGATTCGGAAGCCTGCATGTTTTCCGCCCCGATGGCCAGCCCCTTCATGGTGTACTCCAGGCGGTTCTGGTAAGCGCCCAGGTCCGCCCGCTGCTTGTTCACCAGCTTCAGGGCTTCGTCCAGCACGCCGATGGTCCTGTTGGCCAGGTCGGGGGTGGACACCGTGATGATCTGCTTGCTGGCCATGTTGCGCAGCCCCAGGCCTTCGGCGGTCATGGTGCCGATGAACACGCGCACCCGCTGGTCCATGTTGGCGCCGACGTGGAACCACATGGAAGCGGTGACGATGTTCTCGCCGGTCTCCCGCGCAAACCGCCCGGTCAACAGGTTCATCCCATTGAATTGGGCGTGCGAGGCGATCCGGTCGACCTCGTCGACCAGCGAGGAGACTTCGACCTGGATCTGCAGCCGGTCTTCGTCGGAGTAGATGCCGTTGGCCGCCTGTACGGACAGCTCGCGGAGCCGCTGCAGGATGTCCTGGCTTTCCTGCAGGTAGCCTTCGCCGGTCTGGATGAAGGAGATGCCGTCCAGGGCGTTCTTCTCGGCCCGGTGCAGCCCGCGGATCTGGCTGCGCATCTTCTCCGATACCGCCAGGCCGGAGGCGTCGTCCCCGGCGCGGGTGATCCGCAGGCCAGAGGACAGCTTCTCCATGTTCTTGTCCAGGACCCAGCTGTTGAGCTTCTGTTGCCGCGCGGCGAACAGAGCGCTCATGTTGTGGTTGATGATCATGCTTCCTCCTTGAATCAGGATCTTCCGCGGGCTTCCCTGCCCGCGCACTCGTTGCAGAAATACTTCTGCTTTGTCCTCAACCTCCTTCGAAAAATTACGATAATCTAAGAGGCGGTCACAGGGGCCCCTCCCCCGGACGGAGCGGGCCAAAGTGCGCCTTAATCCTGTGATCGTCATTCCGAGCTTTAAAATTTATTTTTTTTTCGGTCTTTTTCTAGCCCAGGTAGCGCCGGGCGATGGGATCGTCGGGGTTGCGTTCGAGCACGGCCTCGAACAGCCGCCGGGCCTCCTGGGCGTCGCCGCGCCGCAAGGCCAGCACGCCGAGGTTGGAGAGGATCTTGGGGTCCTCGGGGGCGAGCTTGAGCGCCGCATCCAGGTGCCTGCGGCTCTCCGCGAAGTCGCCCAGCTCCATCAGGCAGATGGCCAGCTCATTGTGCAGATCGGGACTGCGTCGGTTGCACCGCAAGGCCTCCAGAAAGGCGCTCTTGCCCTGTTCGTAGCGGCCCAGCCGGCGGTGGGCCCAGCCGAGGAGGAACCAGGCGTTCCAAAGCCCGGGGTGCTCCCTGACCACGGGGGCTAGCCTCTCGATCGCCGCCTGCTCCCGGCCGGCCTGGATGGCGTCGAAGGCCTCGGCGCAGGCCTGCTCGGCCGCGATGGCGGCCTGCAGGCGGTGCCGCAGGAGGCGCGCCGATTCGGCCTTGTCCGGATCCGTGTTGTATTTTAAAAAGCTCTCCAGGTGCTCCCGCGCCTTCTGGGGATTCGCCCGGCGCAGGTAGAAGTGGGCGAAGTTCAGGTGGACAGCGGCCAGCTCGGGCTCGGCGGCGAGCGCGGCCTTGTAGGCGGCGAAGGCCAGCTCCCCGTAGCGTTCGGCCTCCTCCCGCTCGCCTTGATGATCCCGCTCCTGCTCCAGCTGCTCGTAGACCAGGGCCAGGTTGTTCAAGGTCCGCCCGCAGCCGGGGAAAAGGCCGGCCATGGAGCGGAAGATCTCCACCGAAAGCGTGAGCTCCCCTTGTCCGGCCTTGAGGATCCCGGCCCGGGTGAACTCCTCCTTGATGTCCGGCTGCGCGGCCAGGATGAAGCGCCGGTAGTAGTCGGCGTGCTCGGCTTCGGGACGGTAGGCCAGGATCTTGAGCATGGCCGAGATGATGGCCTGCCAGCTAATTTCGGAAGCCTCTGGCCGCCGCGAGCCCGGAGGCAGCTCGATGGGCAGGAGGATTTCCGGGTCCAGGCGGAACCCTCCGATGTCCAGGGCCTCCAGGCCGCGCACGGACACGTAGCCGATGCCGGCCAGGGGATCGTTCTCGGACATGCTTGCCGGCCGCCTCACTCCGGCGGCTTTCCCGGGTCCCGCTCGGGAGGCTGGGCATGGCGATGAGCGCGCAGGTAGTTGTTGATGGCGATCTTGTAGGGCATGGCCACCTTCTGCTCCTCGAACAGGATGGCCAGGGCGCCGATGTCCTGGCGGTTGGCCGCCGTTTCGAAGCGCAGGATCCTGCCCGGAAGGGCGGTCGGTTTGCTTTCGCCGGCAAGCGTCAGGCGCAGCACCGCCTGCTTTTCCACCAGCTCCTGGCCCTGGCCGTAGATCAGAACCTTGGCTCCGGAAAAGGACAGGTCTTTAAGGAGGCAGCGGTGCTCGGCCTCCTGGACCAGCAGCGCCGCCTCCCTGGATTCCAGGCCCAAAGCCTTCATGGCGGCGGGGGTGACGTCGATGCGCGCCTCCTTGCGCCGTCGGGCGTTCACGTTGGCCTCCAGCAGCTCGCCCAGGATCTCGATCAGGTCGTCCGGGGGGCGATGCGTGTACTCCAGCCAGAGCAGGTGCATCTCGGGGGCTTCCTTGTTATAGGCGGTGAGGCTGGTGATCTTCGAGGCGACATAGAAGGACAGCGAATCGGCGCGCTCCGGGCGCCGGAAGCAGAGGCGCAGGGCCACGGCGTTTCCCGCCTGCCTTAAGGAGGTCAGGGCCGAGACGCGCAGGCGGGCGATGACCCTGGCTTCGCGCATCGAGGCGGAGTAGACGGCGCACTGCAGGATGTCCGCCTGGCACTTCAAATAGACGTGCTTGGGCAGCAGCCCGAGGACCTCGCTCACCCTCTTGGTGAAGGTGACTTCCACGTTGCCGAACCGTTCGTAGTACTCGTTGAGCTTCTGGCTGGTCACCACGGATTTGCCGGCCGCCCTGGACGATGAGCGGACGCCTGCGATAATATAGTGGCGAGCCTTCTCCCTGTCAACGTAGGGCCGCGCCGTGAATGCCGAGTATTCCGTGTTCGGAATGGAGAATCCCCTGTTCGACCGCATCGCCAGCGTGGATTTCGCGGTGCTGGAGAAGCTCGGCGCCCCCAAGGGCACCATGAACCTGGTGGGCTACGAGGAGATGCTGCGCGTGCTGTCGCTGGCCGGGCGCTACCGCAGCATTCCGGGGGGCAGCAGCGCCAACACGGTGCGGGCCATCGCCGGCCTATCCCGGTGCGACCCGGTGGCGACGACCGTTTACAGCGGAGCGGTGGGAGCCGACCCGGCCGGCGACGAGTACGAGCGCATCATGCGCTGCGCCGGCATCGAGACCCGCCTGGTGCGCAAGGCCCTCCCGACCGGCTGCTCCGTGATCATGGTCACCCCGGACCGTGAACGGACGATGTTCACCTACCTGGGGGCCTGCAGGGAGTTCACCGCCGGCGATGTCGACCTGCACCTGCTTGGCCGATCGCGTTACCTGCACGTTACCGGTTACCTCTGGGACACGGAGAACCAGCGGCAGGCGGTGGTCCTGGCCGCCCGGACGGCCCGCCGGCACGGCGTTCAGGTGGCCTTCGACCTGGCCGATCCCTATGCGGTGCGGCGCTACCGCGAGCAGTTCCACGAGTGGATTCCCGGGTCGGTGGACGTGCTGTTCGGCAACCGCGAAGAGTTCCGGCTTATGTTCGGCTCGGGGCTGTCCGACGAAGAGCTGGCGGGACGGGCCGGCGAGCTCAGCGCGGAGGCCCTGATGAAGACCGGTCCGGAAGGCTGCCTGGTCAACGACCGGGGCCGGGTGCGGCGGATCCCCGGATTTCCCGTGGCCACGGTGGACACCACGGCGGCGGGGGACTGCTTCGCCGCCGGTTACCTGTACGCCAGGCTGAAGGGGCTGGATGCGGAACACGCCGCCCGGCTGGCCAACCGGTTGGCCTCCTGGGTGGTCACGGTCGAGGGCTGCGATCTGGACGGGCTGGACGCCGAGGAAGTGGTGCGCTCGGGGCAATAAAAAACCCCGCGAATGCCGTCCGGAGAAGCATCCTCTTGAACCGCGATGTGTTCAAGTGGGTTTCCGCTTCGGGGAATCATGTTTCCCGGCTTGCGCCGGTAGGCAATCAACCTCGAAATCAGGAATCCCAAGGATCAGGTTTGCTCCAAGAAGATATAACATCTCCTCGCGCGCACCGCAGGGCTTTAGTTTTCCACCAGGCTTCGGTCAATCGTATCGATCAAACGCTCCGTAATCTCCTTGATCTGCCGCGAGTCGGACCCTTCCTCGGGCGGGCGGTTCCTGAGACGGAACAGCTCGTCCACCACGTTCAACGCCGCCAGCAAGGCGATTTTCAATGTATCCCTGGTAGAGGAGCCGGCCTGCGCCTCCTGGATTTTTCCTTGCAGAAAGCCGATCACCTCGGCCATGTAGCCGGGATCGTACCGGGACTGGATCGTGAACGAGGACCCCAGGAGGCTGACCTCGATGCTGTGCCTGTCCTCGCCCACCGCAGACCCCTAGAAGATGTCCAGCTCTTTGGCGGCGTCGGCGCCGGCGGCGGCCTGTCCGCCCGCCAGCCCCGGCGGCAGCCCCTGGGCCTCCCCCGCAGGCTCCGGCTTGGAGGTCTCGGCCTTGGCCTCGCCCCGCCGCCCCTTCTTTTCGGCGACCTCTTCCTCCAGCCGGTCCAGGTTGTCCAGGGCGCGCACGATGCACTGCTCGATTTCCTGCTGGTCCGATTTGAAGGTATCCACCAGCTTTTCCAGCTCGCGCATCCGGCCCTGGGCGGAGTTGACCGCCCGGCGCAGGGTCTTGTTTTCCTCTTTAAGGGTGCGGATCAGCTCGACGGCTTTTCCGATCTTGGATTCCAGAAGGCGTATCTGCTCCAGGGTGATCATTTCTGCGGCGCTCCGAGCGTTGAGCGGGCCTTCTCGAGCAGGGCCTCGAAGGCCGCGGGGTCTTCGATGGCCATATTGGACAGCGCCTTGCGGTTCAGCCCGACCTCCGCCTGGCGCAGGCCCTGTATGAACTCGGAATAGGTCATCCCGCGGCTCCGGCAGGCAGCCGAGATGCGGGCGACCCACAGCGAGCGGAAATCTCCCTTGCGGGCCTTGCGGTCCCGGTAGGCGTACAGACCCGCCTTGGCCACGGCCCCCTTGGCTACGCGGAACAGCTTGCGCCGCCCGCCCCAAAAGCCCTTGGCTTGCTGCAGGATCTTGCGCCTCCTGTTTCTTCTACGTCTTCCGTCTACGGCTCTCGGCATATCTCGCGCGCTCCTTTGGCACTCAGCCGTACGGCAACAGGCGCCTGACGCGGCGCTCTTCGACCTTGCTCAGGTAGGCCGGCAGGCGCAGCCGCCGCTTGCGTTTGGCGTTCTTCTTGGTCAGGATATGGCGCAGCCCCTGCTTCTTGTAGCGGACCTTGCCGCCGCCGGTCAGCCTGTAGCGCTTGGCCGCGCTCTTGTGCGTCTTGATCTTGGGCATGAACGTTTCCTCTGCTTCTATTTTTTCGATTTCGGGCTCAGGAACATCGACATCATCCGCCCTTCCATCTGCGGAGGCTTGTCGACCACGAAGGTGTCGCCGAGGGCCTCCAGCACCTTGTCCAGCACGCCCCGGCCCAGCTCCGTGTGGGCCAGCTCGCGGCCGCGGAAGCGGATGGTGACCTTGACCTTGAATCCTTCGCCCAGGAACTCCTGGATGTGCCTGGTCTTGAAGCTCAGGTCGTGCTCCTCGATCTTCGGCTGCATGCGGATCTCCTTCAGCTTCATCAACTTTTGCCGCTTCTTCGACTCGCGCAGCTTCTTTTCCTGCTCGAAGCGGTACTTTCCGAAGTCCAGGAGCTTGCAGACGGGCGGATTGGCGTTCGGCGAGACCTCCACCAGATCCAAGCCGGCCTGCCGGGCGATCGCCAGGGCCTCAGCCGTGGGCACTATTCCCCGCTGATTGCCCTGGTCGTCGATGAGCCGCACCTCGCGCACCAGGATTTTCTCGTTGATCCTTTGTTCTTTGTCTACCAATAGGCCTCCTGATATCGAGGCTTACTATACCATCAGGCGGCGAAAGAGTCAAAGGGGCTTTCTCCGCACATCCCTGCGCAAGCATGGTGCTATTGCACCAGCGTGAGGCTATTGCCTCATGAGGGGAACATCTCGTTCCACTTGTTCTGCAGGTATTGTTTCAGCTCGTATTCGTCGTGGTAGTCCTTGGCCAGGTCCTCCACGGCTCTGGCCAGGTCCTTGAACAGGCCCTGCAGCCTGCGAGCCAGCTTTTCCTCCACGGGGACAGCCTCCGGAAGGCGGAAGTCCGGCTCGAACATCGATTCCTTCAGGTCGGCGGCCGCGGGCTGCCGGGGACCGCCCTGCCTGCCGGCGGCGAGGAAGGGGCTGATATCGACCAGGATCTCCTCGGCGGAGTAGGCGGTGATGGTCTCGGCCTTGCCCTTGAGCTGCAGGTCCCCCAAGCGCGTGCAGCGAATGTGGTCCTTGATTTCGTCGTAGGTCGCCTGGGTGAGCAGGATGTCCCCCGGGCTGGCCGAGGTTTCCATCCGGGAGGCGACGTTTACGGTGTCCCCGTAGATGTCCCCGCCCTTGCGGATCACCAGGCCCGTGTTGAGGCCTATCCGCACGTTGAACTTCTCGTTGTCCAGATGCTTCTGGTTGTACTCCTGGATCTGCTTCTGGATCAGCAGGGAGGCGATGGCCGCGTTGAGCGGGCTCTTGAACACGGCCAGCAGGCCGTCGCCCATCTTCTTGATCAGGGTGCCCTTGAGGGCCTCGATCGTCGGCAGGGTGCGCGCCTCGAAGGCCTGGATCAGCTTCCACAGGGAGGTGGAGTCCGAGCGGGAGCTGCGCTCCGTGTACCCGACGACGTCCGTGAACAGGACGGTGAGCACCTGGGCGTTTTCCCGGCGGAACTTGAACTCCATCTTGGCATGCCCGATCATCCCGCTGTCCGTCGCCTCCGGCGCCGCGGTGGCCGGCGGCGCAACCATAGCGGCGGCGGTTTCCGCCCCCTTCAGGGTGTCCAGCAGGGCCTTGCGGATCTCCTCGGCCTCGGCTCCCTGGCAGAACTCGGGCAGGACGCGGCGCAGCTCGCGGTGCACGGCCGCGCCGTCCAGGGGCAGCAGGCGCAGCAGGAAGGAGAGCATCTCCCGGGAAATTGGCTTCTCCACGTTGGCCAGGATCTCCACGATCGCCGGCTCGTCCCTGGCCTTTACGAAGTCATCCAGGATGTGGATGGCGTAATCGTCCTGCAGCGCGATGAGGGCCAGCAGGCTCTCGATGCGCAAGCTCTGCTCCTTGTGCTCCAATAGCTGGTAGAGGCGGTGGGTCAGCACGTCCAGGGGCAGGTTCTTCTCCCTGCGGCTCAGGTCGCGCAGCGTGCGCACCCCCAGCTGCACCTTCAAGGGCTCCGCCAGCACCGTCAAGTCCAGCAGGGGCTGAAAGATGCTGGAGTCGCCGTAGCGGGCCACGATTCCGGAGAGGGCGGAGAGCAGCTTCTTGTCCAGCCCGGGCAGGTTCATCGCCCGGATCAGCGGGGTCATGATCCCTTTGACCCCGGTAAGATCCATGTTGCTCAAGCTGTCCACGGCCAGGCTCAGGGTCTTCGGCGGGACGCCGGGAGTGAGCAGCAGCTTCAACAGCGGGTTGATGAAGATCCGGACCGGCAAAAAGCGCGCCCCGCGGATGTAGCCGTTCAGCGAGTGGGGGTACTTCCCCGGAGAGGCGAACACCGCGCCTGCCTGCTCGATGGTCACCCTGCTCATCAGCTGGCACAGGGTCACCACCGAGGATTCCTCGAGGAAGTGCACCCGCTCCTCGCGGGCGTAGGCCAGCACCTCCTGGATCTTCTTGGTGACATTGCGGATATCCAGGATCCCGGCGATGCGGATCAGCCGGTTCAACCGGCGCTGCAGCGTAGGCGTGGTCAGGTTGATCCGGCTCAGGGTCTGGGCCGCATTCAGCCGCACCAGGCGTTCCTGGCTGGCGAACAGCGGCAGGCAGGCCTGGAAGCGGTTCTGCTCGTCCTCGGGGGCGCTGATCAGGCGGTCCCGGATCTTCTGGATCAGGGTCTGAGCGCCGGCCCCCACCTCGGACTTGAAGAAGGCCTGGGCCTCGGCCAGCAGGTCCGCGTCGGCGTGCTGCTCCAGGATCTTGCCCAGGAGCACGACCAGCAGCGCGTCCCGTTCCTTGGCCCCTCTAAGGGAGATGTGCTGCTTCTTGATCTTGGCGAAGACCGCCTCCAGGTTGGCGGAGGCGGTCAGCACGAACTCGTTCACCAAAAGCGGCGAGTGGGCGCGGATTTCGGCCACCAGCTTGGTGATGAATCCTCCGACCTGCGCCTCGATGTCCTGGTCCACGTAGGGCAGCCGCAGCAGCAGCCGGAAGATGCGGCCGGGGTTGGCGATCTGCCCGTTGTAGTTGTTGAGCGTGATCAGGAACGAGGCCGTGGTGCGGGGCTCCGCGCCGGAAAGCAGGTCGACGACGAAGTTGGCCGCCGGCCGGGCGACCTTGAGCTCGTAGGCGCAGAGGTAACAGCCCAGGGTGTTGGGATCCAGCTGCCCGGTCTTGTCCCTGAAGTATTCCAAGAACGCGCCCGCCTGCTCGCTTCCGGCCTGCAGGATCTTCTGGAACAGCGCCCTCTGCACCTCGGGGGCCGCGCGCAGGAGGTGGTTTTTCACCAGCTCCAGCTCATCGGCCTCCATCAGCCCGGTCAGGATGATCTCGTAGAACTCCCGGGCCATAGCGGGATCCATGAGCGCCGCCCGGTTCAGCTCGTGCGTCTTGGGGGCCAGCGCGGAGATGCGGTTCATGGCGCGCAGGATCTCCCGGCGCAGGGAGATATCCGGGAACAACGTGAAGTACTTGGCCAGCTGCTCGAGGGAGGAAGGGGCGTTGATCGCGGCCAGGGTCTGGACGGCGGCCGCCTTCTGCTGCGGCTTGCCGCTCTCCAGGATCCGGTACAGGTGCGGCACGGCCAGCTCATTGCCCAGGGAGGCGGAGGCGTTGATGGCCGCCAGGCTGACCTCCAGGTCCGAGTCGTAGAACTCCTTGATCAGCAGCTCGAAGATCCGTTCGTCGTAGAAGCTCTTCAGCAGGCCGAGCACCGTGATGCGGGCTTCCTTGGGCAGGGTCGGACCCGGTTTTTTTGCCGCCGCTGAAACGTTGGCCATAAAGGAGGGCTGCGATAAATCGCGTATTCACCCTCAACGATACTTCAATCCCGAGCCGATGTCAATGTTGCGCGCTGAGCACGAAGATCACCTCCCTGGCCAGCAGGCCGGGCCACATGCGGCACAGCCAGCCGGGGCGGCCGAGGTCCAGGATCCGTTCGATGCGGATTCGGCGGCTCCGGCAGTGGCTGACGAAATCCCTGCGCGTGCACAGGTGGATGTTGGGCGTGTCGTACCACTGGTAGGGCAGATCCGGGGTCACGGGCATGCGCCCGCGCAGGAGCAGCTGCAGGCGCACGGGCAGGTGCCCGAAGTTGGGGAAGGCCACGATCGCCCGCCTGCCCACCCGCAGCATCTCGCTCACCACCAGCACGGGCTGGTGCGTGGCCTGCAGGGTCTGGTTCAGGATCACGTAGTCGTAGCTGCCCGTGGCGAAGTCCTTCAGCCCCTCGTCCAGGTCGCCCTGGAACGCGGAGATCCCCCGGGCGATGCAGGCCCGCACCATGTCTTCCTGGATGTCCACCCCGCGGCCCCGGACCTGTTTCTCGGCCGCGAGCCGGGCCAGGAGCTGCCCGTCCCCGCAGCCGAGGTCCAGGACCCGGCTGCCCGGTTCGATCAGCCTGACGATGGCGTCGTAGTTCGGACGGCGGATCCCGTTGTCAGGCACCGACGCCCTCCAGGAACGAGCTGATGATCTGGGTCTGCCGCTCGGTCTCCAGCAGGAAGGAGTCGTGCCCGAAGGGGCAGTCCAGCTCCACGTAGGAGGCGTCCTTGCCGTCGCGCATCAGGGCGTAGACCAGCTCCTTGGACTGGTAGGAGGGGTACAGCCAGTCCGAGGTGAAGGAGATCACCAGGAACTTGGCCGTGGCCCGGGCCAGGGCCTTCTCCAGGGAGCCGTAGCCGGCCGCCAGGTCGAAGTAGTCCATGGCCTTGGTGATGTAGAGGTAGGAGTTGGCGTCGAAGCGCTCGACGAACTTGATGCCCTGATGCTGCAGGTAGCTTTCCACCTCGAACTCGTCGGAGAAATCGAAGCCGTACTTCTCGCGGTGGCGCAGGCGCCGGCCGAACTTGCGGCGCATGGACTCGTCGGAGAGGTAGGTGATGTGGCCGACCATGCGGGCGATGGCCAGGCCGCGCTCGGGAACCTCCCCACCGTAGTAGTCGCCGCCGCGCCAGCTCGGATCGGACATGATGGCGTTGCGCCCCACCGCGTTGAAGGCGATGGCCTGGGCGGTGGCCCGCGCCGTGGAGGCCAGCACCAGGGCCGAACGGACCTTGTCCGGGAAGGACACCGCCCACTCCAGCGCCTGCATGCCGCCCATGGAGCCGCCGACCACGGCCAGCAGGGAAGGGATGCCGAGGTGCTCCCGCAGGGCGTTCTGCACGCCCACCATGTCCCGGATGGTCACCACCGGGAAGGACAGGCCGTAGGGTTTCCCCGTGTCCGGGTTGACGCTGGAGGGACCGGTGGTGCCCATGCACCCGCCCAGCACGTTGGAGCACAGCACGAAGTAGCGCTCGGTGTCGAAGGCCTTGCCCGGGCCGATCATGCCGTCCCACCAGCCAGGAGCCTTGTCGCGGGCGCCGCGGTAGCCGGCGGCGTGGGCATCGCCCGACAGGGCGTGCACGATCAGGATGGCGTTGCTCTTCGCCGGATTCAGCGTGCCGTAGGCCTCGTAGCGCACGGTGATCGGCCCCAGGCTCCGCCCGCTGTCCAACCCGAAGGGGTGGGGTGGGTGGGCGAAGGTGAAGTCGTGGTGGGGCACGATCCCCACGGAGCCGGGCTCGCGCCGCTTGGTCTGCATATAGCTGACTCGAAAAGTAAAGCTATGTCTAATTGCTTTCCTTGTCAAGAGAAACAGCAAACCC
>Ga0315280_10005671_pt1 | contig 17651 bp, 16 predicted proteins | sample YL17G06_40_MG_FD_203697 | JGI IMG/M metagenome (GOLD analysis project Ga0315280, IMG submission 203697) | Sediment microbial communities from Yellowstone Lake, YNP, Wyoming, USA - YL17G06_40 | ecosystem: Environmental > Aquatic > Freshwater > Lake > Sediment | place: USA: Wyoming | collected... | reverse complement strand
ATGGACCGTCGAGGCAATCGACAGCGCGCGTTGCGGCTCAGCGCGAGCACATGCGCCACAGATGCCCAACTGCGCGCTATTCAGCGGCGACTCCCTCGCGCAGAGCTTGCAGACTTGGCGCAGCGCCTTGCAGTCTGGAAGATTCCTTCGACGCACGATTCTTGCCCCTCGGCCCGGGTCTCGATGCCCTACCATATCGCGGCATGAAGCCCCGGGCAAGCAGTCTCGAAATCAAGGGATCACGCCGCGTGGCATAGATACGGCGCTCTTGGCTGTGTGCGAATGAGTGCGATGCCGGGCTTGAGCCAGGCGCTACGATTCTTCTTCGTCGGCGACACCCATCTTGGACAGGCGATAGCGCAGGGCGTTGCGGGAGAGGCCGAGGAGGCGCGCGGCTTGGCTCTTGTTGCCATCAGCGCGGCGCAAAGCTTCCTTGATAATTTCGTCTTCGAACTGCTCGAGGGTCATGCCCGGCGGCGGCAACTGCGCCATGCTAATCGCCGCATCACCCCCTGACGGCTTGGCCGGGGAAAGGTCAAGCTGGATGTCGGTCACGTCGAGCACCGAGCCCGTCGAAAGGGCCACAGCGCGCTCGATGATGTTCTCGAGTTCGCGCACGTTGCCGGGCCAGGGGAAGTCCATCAAGGTCCTTTGTGCGGCGGGTGTAATGCCGGTGATGACTTTGCCGGAAGTCCGCGCGAAGCGGGCGATGAAGTGGTCGATCAGATAGGGGATATCCTCTTTGCGTTCGCGCAGCAGCGGAATGTTGATGGGCACCACATTCAGGCGGTAATAGAGATCCTCGCGGAACGTGCCTTGTTCGAGGGCGGCGCGGAGATCCTGGTTGGTGGCGGCGACGACGCGCACATCAACTTTCAACGTCTTGGTTCCGCCCAGGTGCTCGAACTCGCGGTCCTGCAGCACGCGCAACAGCTTCACCTGAATGGTGCCCGGCACGTCGCCGATTTCGTCGAGAAAGATGGTGCCCTTGTCGGCCAGCTCGAATTTGCCGGGCTTCGCGCTGACCGCGCCGGTAAAGGCGCCCTTTTCGTAACCGAAAAGCTCGCTCTCGAGCAGGTTTTCCGGGATGGCGGTGCAATTGATTTTGATGAACGGCCCGGCGGCGCGGCGCGAGTGCTCGTGGATGGCGCGGGCAATCATGTCCTTACCGACGCCGCTTTCGCCGCCCAGCAGCACCGTCGAGTTGGTGGGGGCCACGCGCTCGACCGTGGCCAGCACTTCCTGCATCTTCGGGCTGTGGGCTACGATGTTCTTGAATTCGTACCGCTGGCCCAGCGCCTCGCGCAGCGTCACGTTTTCCTCGCGCAAGCGGTTGACTTCGAGTTCCTTGCGCAGGATGAGCTTCATTTCCTCCAGGGAAAACGGTTTGAGGACGTAGTCGCTCGCCCCAGCTTTCATGGCCTCGACGGCGGTCTCGACCGTGCCGTAGGCGGTCATCACCACGACCGGGATTGCCGCGTTCGTGCGCTTCACCGCCTGCAGGAACTCGAGGCCGTCCATGCCCGGAAGCTTGACGTCGGTCAGCACCAGATCGACCTTCTCCCGGCGCAGGAGATTCAAGCCGGCCTCGGCATCGGCCACGGGGCGCACCGTGTATCCCTCCTCGGACAGATTGAGCTCGAGAACCCGCCGCATCTTGGGCTCGTCTTCGACAACCAGAATGGTGGACATGAAAACTCCCAGCGTAGCACCGCCCTTTAGGGCGGCAGGCTCCTCGGTGCCCGTCCCGCGACGCGGGACGGGCGCTACGTGCTATCGGCTACCGGCAAGAACACTCGAAAACGGGCGCCTCCGGCCGGCCCACTGACCACGCGGATCCAGCCGCGATGTTCGTCCACAATCTTCGAGACGATGGAAAGTCCCAATCCTACGCCCTCTTTCTTAGTCGTAAAGAAGGGATTGAAAATCTGCTCCTGCAATTCCGGAGGAATGCCCGGGCCCGCATCTTCAACATCCACGATGACGCCGGGCTGGCCGGCGGAATTATCTTGGGCAATCGTCACGGTGACTTTACCGCCCTCTGGCATGGCCTGGTAAGCGTTCAGGATGAGGTTGGCGAAAACACGCTCACAAAGGTCCGCGTCCACGGGCACCAGCGGCAGAGGCTCCGCGTAATGCCGTTCAACCTCTACTTTCGCGTCGGGCCAGCGCTCGCCTACCGCCTTCATCGCCGCCTCTACCACAGGAGGCAGTGCCTGAGGCCGCAGTTCGAGCTTGGCGGGCCGGGCAAAATCCAGGAAGCGGGTGACGATCGTATTCAGCCGGTTGACTTCGCTGGAGATGAAGCCTGCCAGTTCGCTCGTGACCTGATCAGGGCTCTGGAGCTTCTTGGTCAGCATTTCGGCGGAGCCTTTGATGACGCCCAGCGGATTGCGGAGTTCATGTGCCAGCCCGGCGGAAAGCTGGCCCAGCGCCGCCAGGCGCTCCGAACGCCGGGCCTCCGCCTGAGCCTGTTCGAGCTGGCGGTTGGTCTCTGCCAGCGTTTCCGCGAGTGTCTGGTAGCGCTGAGCCTGGCGGCGATTGGCCGTGACAAAGCGGTTGACCAGAATCGCGGCCAGAAAGAAGAAGAGATTGCGGATGGCCAGCTCGGTGGCGCCTTCGGCCGTCAACTCAAACTCATTCAAAACCGGAATCAGAAAGGAACAGTAAGCCGCAGAGGTGAGGGCGGTCCAGAGTAGCGTAGCCCAGCCTTCATAGAACATCGCGGCCGTGACGGCGGGCAGGAAGTAGATGAGATAGTAGCTGCTGTTGATGCCGCCCGTGTGGTGCACCAGCAGGGAGGCCAGAGCAATCTTGATCAGCATGCTGTAGGCGCGCCCGCGCGCGGGCCCGAGGTAACTGATGAACGCGTGTTCGAAGATCTGAAAGAGGCCGATGGCCAGCAAGGTGAATTGCTTGTGAATCTCGAAGAGCGGACGCAAGAGCGCCAGGCCGCCCAGGAAGGCCACCCAAACCAGATCCATCCAGCCGAGCGTCGCGCGGCGGTTCTCCATCGGCTCCAGCTCCGCCCCATCAATTTAACATGGTTTGGGTGCACCCGTGGTGACTCCCGGCAAGCCGCCCCATGGGCCTTCTTCAAAAAGCAACGCCGAGCTGCCAAAGCAGAAACGCCTGGACATCGGTCATCTGCTCGACTTCCTTGCTCAGGGGCAGCCCGCCCGAGTGACCGGACTTGGTCTCATAGCGTAGCAGCACAGGGCGACCCGAGCCGCTGGCCGCCTGGAGGAGCGCCGCCATCTTCCGCGCATGCAGCGGGTCAACGCGCGTGTCGGAGTCACCGGTAAAGAAGAGGACAGCCGGATATTTCGTGCCGGGCTTTACGTGATGATAAGGGGAGTAAGCATAAAGATACTTGAACTGGTCGGGATCCTCCGCCGAGCCGTATTCGGGGACCCAGAACTGGGCCACCAGGAACTTGTGGTAGCGCAGCATGTCGAGCACGGGATAGCCGCAGGCCACGGCGCCGAACAGCTCGGGTCGTTGCGTGAGCGCCGCGCCCACCAGCAGCCCGCCGTTGCTGGTGCCGGCGATGGCGAGTTTGCCGGGCTGCGTGTAACCCTTGGCCACCAGCCACTGCGCCGCCGCCACAAAATCGTCAAAGACGTTCTGTTTCTTCTCCAACATCGCGGCCTTGTGCCATTCCTCACCGAATTCCCCTCCGCCGCGCAAATTCGCCACGGCGAACACGCCACCATGCTCCGCCCAAAGCACCGCCCTCGGCAAGAAGCGGGGCATTTCGCTCAGGTTGAATCCGCCATAACCGCTGAGCAACGTCGGGTGCGCCCCGTCGAGCTTGATGTCGCGCCGCGAGACGAGGAACATCGGGACCTTTGTCCCGTCTTTTGACTCGTACCAGACCTGCTTGACTTCGAGCCGTGCACTATCCACAGGCGCCTTCAACCGTGCCCACACTTCTTGCTCGCCGCTCGCCGCATCGTAGCGGTATATGGTCATGGGAATCGTGTAGGAATCGAAGGCATAGAAGGTCTCCGAACTCTCCCAGCGTCCGCTGACTGCCGCCACCCGGCCGAGGGCGGGAAGCACCAAGTCGCGCATGTGCTTTCCGCTGGGCTCGAAAACCCTGACCTGCGAACTGACATTTCGGGTGTATTCCACCAACAGCTTGCCGCCCGCCGCGAAGATGTTCTCAATCACCGCATCGGTTTCCGGAATAATCTCACGCCAATGGGCGCGGGTTGGATTCGAGAGATTCACGGCTAGGACCCGCCCTCGGGCCGCCTGCCAGTTCGTGCGTAGGAAGAGCTGGTTGCCGCCGATCGTCGCATAGAAGCGCGCGGGGATGTCGTTGACCACGGGAACAATCGGGCCAGGCTTGGCCAAGTCCTGGAAATAAACCTCAGTCTTGTCGGCCGCGGAACCGTGCACGACGTGAATGAGCAGGTAGCGCCCATCCTCTGAAAGTTGGGCGGTGATGATCTTTTCCGGCCCGTAACCTTTCCCGAAAACCTCGGTGTCGCCGGCAGGGTCCTGCCCCAGGGGGTGATAGAAAACGCGCGAGCCTTCGGTCCCGTGGCGCGCATAGTACAGCCCGGCCCGGTCGGGCTTCAGCGCCACGCCGAAGTAGTCCGCTCGGGGCAAGCGGTCTGGCAAGTCTTTTCGCGCGTCCACATCGAGGAAATGCACCTCGACCTCGTCCTGCCCACCCTGGCGTACCCCATAGGCCAGCAACCGGCCGTCGCGCGAGACGTCCAGCAAGTCAACGCTCGTCGTCCGATCCGGACTCATCGGATGAGGATCGATCAGCGCTTGGTCGGCGCCGTTCAAGCCCTGCCGCATGTAGATGACAAATAACTCCTGGTCGGCCAGCCGCTTCTCGAAAAAGTAGCGGCCGTTACATTCTACGGGCGCGCTGATTGTGTCAATCTTCATTAGCTCGGTGAGCCGCCGCGCCAGCTTCTCGCGTCCGGGAATGGAAGCGAGAACTGACTGCGTGTACTGGTTCTGTGCTTCGATCCAGGCCTGGGTCTCCGGACTTTTTCGATCCTCGAGCCAGCGGTAGGGATCAACGATCTCGACACCGTGGAGCACTTCCTTGACGTTGTCCGTGCGCGTCGGAGGCGGGCCCGTGCGCGTTCCCTCCTGCCCGCATACCACCAGAGCAGTCAGGATTACGGTGACAAGAAAGAACCAAGGAAGGTGTCGGCAAGAACTAATGAAGGTGTTGCGCTCACTGGTGGACTGGGACATCCTGGGCCTCCTCCCTCAACTATGACTATCTTCCCGTAGGAATCTCTGCGCGGGAAACCGTAGTGTAAACCGCTGTATCAAGGCTGTCCATCGTTTTGGACGCAGGGCTTCTTCATGCCCCGTCAAGAGGGGAGATTGGAAGTTCCGCGCGGGGCTGTTGAATAAGCCTCTAGCGCTACAAGAAAAGTGACACACGCGGGCGCTAGGGAGCTTGTCATCCTGAGCGAAGCGAAGGATCTGACTGTGCGGAAGCTGCTGCTCCCGCGCTGCGGGATCAGCATGACACCGTTGGCTTCATTGTGCCAGCAATTTGAGTTACGCGAGGCTGGATTGATCGAGGCGGTAACGTAAGGCAAGCGCTGGGTCGCACCGAGCCGGTTTTCCTGGCCATCAGCACAACCCGAGGTTGCCCGAGGTTCCGAACGGCGCTACAATTGTGTTTACATGGGTGAGCTAGTCAAAATCGGTCTGGCCGCTTCGCATACGCCCAAGCCGGAGTGGCTGAAGGTACGGGCGCCGGGCGGGGAGGGTTACCACGAACTCAAAGGCCTGATGGGCAGGCTCGCGCTGCACACCGTGTGCGAGAGCGCGCGCTGTCCCAACGTGGGCGAATGCTGGTCGCATCGCACGGCCACTTTTATGATCCTGGGCGAGTTCTGCACGCGCCGTTGCGGCTTCTGCGCGGTGCCGAAAGGACGCCCGGGGGGCATGGTGGATTGGGAAGAACCGGGGCGGGTGGCGCAAGCGGCCGCCGCCATGGGCCTGAAATATGTCGTCGTCACCTCCGTGGACCGCGACGATCTGAAAGACGGCGGCGCGCAGATTTTTGCCCTTACCATTGAAGCTTTGCGCCGGCAGATTCCGCAGTGCCAGGTGGAAGTCCTGATACCGGACTTTCGCGGCTCCGACGAGGCGCTCGCCACCGTGCTGCGCGCGCGGCCGGACGTCCTGAATCACAATGTTGAGACCGTGCCGCGGTTATATCCCGCCGCCCGGCGCGGCTCGCACTATGAGCGCTCGCTGCGCCTGTTGCGCCACTCCCGTGAAATCGATCCCTCGATTCCCACGAAATCCGGCCTGATGGTGGGCCTGGGCGAGACCATGGATGAGCTGTACAACGTATTGCGTGACCTGAAGGATGCCGGGGTGGATATCGTGACGATCGGCCAGTATCTGCGGCCCTCGCGGGAGCAACTGCCCGTCGCCCGGTTTTACGCCCCCGAAGAATTCGCAGCCCTCAAGCGCGCAGGGTTGCAGTTCGGTCTGCGGCATGTCGAGTCCGGGCCGCTGGTGCGCAGCTCCTACCATGCCCACGAGCAAACAGTCGCTTTCAAGGCGCGGCGGCACGCCGAACAAATCTGAATCGAGCCATTTGTTCATTGAGTCATTGATTCACTGAAGTGCCAGAGCACTTGCTGGCAGAAGAAACGGCCGGGTGAGGCAATGGCACAATCAGCCAATGACTAAATGGCTCAATGACGCAATGACTCAATCTTTTCTTCGGGGTGGCGTCGCTGGAGCGCTTGGCGCGCCGCGCGGTGGATGGCCTGCTTCACTTCCGACTGCTCCCCTGCTGTCTGCTTGTAGACTTCGCGGTAAAGCGCCTCGCCTTGCTCGGTGTGGCCCAGCCGGAAATGCAGGCTGCCAATAATCAGCGGCCAGAGCGGGTTATGGGGGTACTCTTGACGGAGTTGCTCGAAAAGTTGGAGCGACTTACCGTAAAGTTTTTCATTGCCCCGCGAATAATCTTTAGCCAGATAGAACTTGGCCTCGCCGCGTGTCAGCTCGCCCTTCTGCGCGGCATCCTCCAACTGCTTGAGCCCGAGTTCGCGGCTGCCGCCCGGCAGGGCAATAAAGATGCTCAGAATCTTGACGATCGTCGGTAGCGTATCGACAAAATAGTTGTAGATCCCCAGTCCCAAGTATGTGTCGGTGAGATTCGGGTCTAGTTCCACCGCCTTCATCAGCGCCGACCGCATCTTCTTGCCGGCCCGCGCCGTGGGCAGGTCCTTGCCACGCAGGCCGACCAGCCGGGCCTGGATGGCGTGCGCCATCCCCAGGTAAAAGTAGCTGCGCGCCAAATCTTCCCGGGCCTTGATCCGTGTTTGCGCCTTGTCAATAGAGGTATTAAGTAAATCGCTGAGATGCGCATCGTAGGCAGTAACCATTTTGGAAACCACGTCAAAAACGTCCGGATCGACGAGATTGCCGGTCTCGTAATAGACCTTCCACCAGATGGCGTCCGCCTCCAGCAAATATCCCAGCGGCGACTGCGCGTCTTTCGCCTGAATCTGGCGAAAGATTCCAATTGCGGCATCCGGCTCACCGTCCATCAACAGGTTGAGGCCGCGGAGACCTTCCGCGCGCAGCTCCTGGTCGTCCGGGGGAGAAGGCAGGGGAGCGGCGGCGGCCCTGGGGCCCAAGGCCCCCAGGGCAAGAAGCAGAACCGCGGCAAAGACCCGTGGGATACGCGCATAACGTTCAGTATTCATGTCGCTCCATGATAAACAAATCGGGAAGAATCTCTGTATTTATTTTCGCGGTCGGGTACAAACCGCATGCGGCGGGCCTCCCCAGGGGTCAGCATCCGGGGGCCGGCACGGCGTCGCCATCAACCCCCCAGCCGCCCCCCTGCCTGCCACCGAAGTCTCAAGCAGCGCAGAAACTCGTACATGACCAGGCACTCGAGCGCGAAAACCGGAAAACCCAGGTAGCCCGGCGCCGGCATCTCGAAGATCTTCCACGCCCGCATGATCGGGAACACATAGACCCAGCGCGCCGCGGCCCAGAAATTCCAGAACTCCCATAGGAGGCCACAGACCATTCCCGCAAGCAGATAGCGGTAAGAGGTACCGGTCCGGCCTTCCTCCCATTCGCGGAGGAGCGAGCGTCCATGCCAGCGGTAGCTGATGGGATCGAGGAGCAAGACGAAGCCCACCCACACCAGACCAAACAGATACTGCCCGAGGCGGACCGGAACCGAGACCGGCACGGCGAGAAACACAAGTCCCACCAGAAAAAGAACAGCGCGCCCGCGGGCGCTGAAAACCAGCCGCCGCTTCCCCTGCGGCGCAAAAAGCCCGAGGGCCTCCAGCAGGTCGGCGGTCTCGAAGATTGCCGGCCAGATGGTGGCAAAGGACCAGGCGTAACCCAGCGCGCGCACCAGCAGGCTTTGCGGCAATCCGGCATAACCCCAGTTCGCGAGCCGGAGATTATAGGCTTCAAAGATCAACCACAGCGGTACCGACCAGAACGCCAGCGCCAGAAACGCCCCCGGCGCCCGGCTCCAGCGCGAGTCGCCACGCAGGCTCTCAACTAGGCCGTCAACCAGCAGCAGATACCCCGTCCACGCAATGGGTGTGAAAAAGACCGTGACTACCGGGGTCTTCATGCACAGAAGCACCTCGGCTGCCAGGATGGCGGCGAGACCAACCCAGCCGCGGGCCGGCAGCCGCGCGCGCTTCGGCGCGCGGGAATATCGCACACCCAGCCACACCACCGTTGCCACGACCGCGAGAATGCCAATAGTTACGTGGTTACCACTCATCGCCTTCGTGAGCCGTAAAATCCGAGCCCCGACCCGGCCCGGGCGGGACGGAAGCTGGATTATTCGCGAGTTGTCCCGCTTTGCGGGAAGCGGAAGGGCACGGTTTTAGCCGTGCCGTAAAAGGCGCTTTCTTTCTCTGGGATGCGGTGTGGGGCCGTCCCGCAACGGCGGGACGGCCCCACACCCCTGCGAAAAGGAGTCAGGGCGACCTCGTGCTACGGCAGGGATAAACCCCTGCCCTTCCGCAGCGATGGGACGACTCATGAACAATCCAGGGGAAGCGTCAAACTCGCGCACCCCGGGCCATAGGATTCAAGGGTCACCGTTGCGGGCGCGCGCTGCGGCGGTGGACCCCGCGCGCGTCGAACCCGCCAAGGCCTTCAGACTCTCCGTGTAGGGAGGGCGGGCGACGCCGCGTTCGGTGACGATGGCGGTGATGTAACGGTGAGGCGTCACGTCAAACGCCGGATGGCGCGCCGCGACGTTCGCCGGGGCAATGGGTGTCCCGGCCAGTTGCGTCACCTCGGCGGACGAACGTTCCTCGATGGGAATCTGGTCGCCCGAAGCCAGGCTCAAATCGAGCGTCGAGATGGGGGCCGCAACGTAAAAGGGGACTCCATTCTCTTTGGCCAAAACCGCCACTGAGTAGGTACCAATTTTGTTGGCCACGTCGCCATTGGCCGCGACGCGGTCCGCGCCTACGATCACCGCGCGAATCTCTCCCTGCTTCAGGAAATGGCCGGCCATGTTGTCGGTGATGAGCGTGACCGGAATGCCGTCGGCGGCCAGTTCCCAGGCAGTCAAGCGCGCGCCCTGCAAGAACGGCCGCGTCTCGTCGGCAAACACGCGGATCTTCTTTCCTGCCGCCACCGCCGCGCGAATCACTCCCAGCGCTGTGCCATAGCCGGCCGTCGCCAGCGCGCCCGCGTTGCAGTGGGTGAGGATGGTCCCGGCGTCAGGCAGCAGCGCCGCGCCGTGCTGCCCCATGGCGCGGTTGATGGCGATATCTTCAGCCAGCACGCGCTGCGCCTCCTCGACGAGCCGCGACCTTGCCAGCGCCAGTTTCTCCGCCTCTGCCTGGGGGCCGGCAAGCGCCTCCTCGAAAACATGCCGCATTCTCGCGACCGCCCAGAACAGGTTCACCGCAGTGGGGCGCGTGCGGGAGATGGTCTCGGCAATCCGGTCGAAATCCGCGCCCAGTTCGGCCAGCGTCTTCGCGGGCGAATCTTTCACGCCCAGCGCCACGCCCATCGCCGCCGCCACGCCGATGGCCGGGGCGCCGCGGATCACCATGGAGCGGATGGCTTCCGCCACCTCCGCATGCGTGCGGCAAGTGACATAGACCTCCTCGCGCGGCAGGCGCGTCTGGTCAATCATCCGCACGCCTTCGTCTGTCCACTCGATGGTTTTGAACATGGGCACCTTTCTCATCCCGTTCTTGAACTTGCCGCGTGTGATTATAGCAGGGGCAGAACCGGCAGGGCGAAGCGCGTGGCGGCCCTGGCACCGACCTCGACAAGTACGAGTCCCGGACCATGAGCAGCGACGGTGTCTACGCCACCAGCTCGAAAAGGCCTTCAATCACCAGCTCAAGTTCTTCCGCGCCGAGGTGACCCAAGCACCGGCCCAGGCGTTCGGTTGAGAGCGTGCGCACCTGCGAAATCTTGACCCACGATGGTTTGGGCAGCTTCACGCTCTCGATCTTCAGTGCTAAGGGGAGACCCGCACGTTGAGGTTCGCTGGTGAGGGCCAAGGCAATCACGGTGCCGGAGCGCTCGTTGAACACGTCGTGGCTGATGACGAGTACAGGGCGCTTGCCCGCCTGCTCATGGCCGCGCGTGGCATCCAGATCCGCCCAGTAGATGTCGCCTCTCAGTATTCGGGCCAAGCGGTTTCTCCGGTGAGAGGCTCGGCGGCGAGGGAGCGCTCGCGCTTGGGATTGAGTTTCGCCAGTTCCTCGAGCAGCCGCCGCCGCTTTCGCCGGGCTAGCATTTCGGCCACCGCACTCTGGATCGCGCGGCTGCGGTTGCGGAAGCGGCCCTCGCGGACCCACTGGTCCACCTCGCGCAGGGTGTGGGATTCCAAGGTCACGGCAATTTTCGTGGTAGCCATAGTATGATTATTTATCATACCGCGCCGTCGATGGCAAGGGATTGGTCATCACGGGACCTATACAGCTACATCGTATCTCCCCCCAGGGGGCTGAAGCGGATGAGTGAGCAGAAAAAGATGAACCACCCTTGCAGGGAGAACTGTGACACAACACCCCGCGCCGGCTCAATCCCACGCGGGCTGTGGATAGCCCTTGCCGACCCATATGAGGAAGTCCGTCATGGGCGGAGTCCCGCCCAACTCGCGCAGCCGCAGGGCGTTCTGGCCGCGGTGATGCTGGCTATGCATCACCATCTGGAGCAGCGCCTCCTGCGTGGTAGGTTGGAACGTGGGCGCCCAGTCAACCTTCAGCTTGGCGTGCAGGGCTTCCGGGGAAAGTCCCTTCAGGAAATCTGCTATCGACCGGTGATAACGCCGAAAGGACTGTTGTAGTGCACCTAGGTCCTGAATGGGTTTGCGGAGTTCGGCAAGGTCAACCGGTTGGTTGCGCACAACCATCAGGTAACCGCGCTGCACCATGTTGATGTGGTTCAGCCGGTCAAGCATATCGGGGTTCGCGAGCACCGATGGATGGGCTGCAAGCGCGCGCCATTGCTCAGCGTCCGCCCAGGCCTCATGACGAAACAAAGCGCCAAGCATTTCCAACATGGGAGACACCTCCTCAATAGCAAAGCTATTTCCGCCATCAGAACGACGGGCGACGCCACCTGAAACTTGGCGGCCGTCAAGCCTCAGGTCGCGAAACGCCAAATGCAAATCGCCAGGCCCGCGCCCCGGGCGCTAATCGTCTAAGGGGCACTCGTGGCAGCGCTCCGGGCGCAGGATCTGCTCCACGGAGGCATCCAACTGGCGGATCACATACTGACCTTCCTCCAGGTGGTGGAAGAGTTTTGTTTCCTTCAGGTAATCGCCCGCCAATTCTAAAGCGCGGTATTTGTCCGCCGCCAGCACGTAGATGGCTTCGAAGTTGCGGAAGTTGATCTCGTAGAGGTTGTTCATGGGCATTTCTCCCTCCCGGCCCCGGGTTGGGTGCTGTGCCACCAAGACCGTGACTGTCTTTTTACTAGCTTCGTTGCCAAGACTCAAGCCCTTCCCGCGGATTGACATCCTCCGACGGCTTATGCTACCAAAGGAAGAAGCGAATGAGGCGAAGAAGATGGGTGTCGAGGAGCTGCAATCCGCGTGGGAGCTGCTGAAAGAAGCCTACCGCTACCAGATGGGCGGCGACTACGAGATGGCGGTGGAGCTCTACAAGCGTTCCCTCGACCTCCATCCTACGGCGGAGGCTTACACTTTCCTGGGTTGGGCCTACCGCTATCAGGGCAAGATTGAGGATGCCATCACCGAGTGCAAGAAGGCGATCCAGGTCGACCCGGAATTTGGCAACCCTTACAACGACATCGGCGCCTACCTGATCGAAAAGGGAGTATATGACGAGGCCATCCCCTGGCTCGAGCGCGCCCTCCAATCTCGCCGTTACGATACCTACCACTACCCGCATTTCAACCTGGGCCGCCTTTATATGGCGAAGGAGCTTTATGCCAAGGCGCGCTATCACTTCGAGCAGGCGCTCAAGAACTGTCCGGACTACGCCCCCGCCCGGGAGATGCTGGAAAAAGTCCGCCGCAAGCTGCAATGACAGGGCCATATTTCCCGCCGGGGTGGGCCCGCAGGCTGGCCTTTTCCGCGCGCCCTGTGTGACCTTTGACGCGCGTGACACCCCATTTCCCGGCGCCATTCGTGCGGGGCTTTGTGCTATCATCGGGCCGGGTACTTCAGAGGCGCTGCACGTTGTGAATTAGCGAACCACTGTGTCGCAACCAAATTTCTATCGGACGAAGTCCTTAAAAGTCTCTTACGTCGCCATGGTGCAGTGTCTGCGCTGCCGGCAGCGGCTTCCGATCGAAGTGGACCTCGAAGACCTGCAGCAACTGCGCGCGTTCAAGATGCTGCGCCGCGCCTGCCAGCATTGCGCCCAGGAGACTGAATGGCAGTACCTTCCCCTCGGGGTGAGCCGCTGAGCGGAGGGCGAAATTCCGGGCACGGTTCCACGGGGCCGAAAGGATGCATGGGCGGCGACTCCAGAATGATCCGGATTGATTTCCCCGTTGCAGTTCCAGACTGCCTTCTTTCGGAGGATGACCATGTCCCAAGCCGAGTTGAAGTATCTGAGTGACGAACTGCAAAAACTCCGGGAGCAGAAACTCTACCAGAGGCTGCGCGTGCTCGAGACCGCGCAGCTTCCCGTGGCGCGTTTTGACGGCCACGAGGTTATCAACCTGTCCTCCAACAACTACCTGGGGCTCACCACGCACCCGCGGCTGAAGCAGCGGGCCCGCGCGGCGCTCGAACAGTTCGGGGTCGGGTCCGGCGCGGTCCGCACCATCGCCGGCACCATGTCCATTCATCTGGCGCTCGAAGCGAAAATCGCCCAGTTCAAGCAGGTCGAGGCCGCCGTGGTGTTCCAGTCCGGGTTTACCGCCAACGCCGGCACGGTGCAGGCCATCCTGGGGCGCGAAGACCTGATTATCTCCGACGAACTGAATCACGCCTCCATCATTGACGGTTGCCGCCTGTTGCGCGCCGAAATCAAGATTTATCCGCACAAGGACATCGGCGCCTGCGAGGAAATCCTCGAAGAAGTGGAAAACCGCAAGGGCCGGAAGCTGCTCATCACCGATGGCGTCTTCTCGATGGATGGGGACATTGCGCCCCTGCCGCAACTGGTCGAGCTGGCGGAAAAGTACGGCTGCATCATGATGATCGACGATGCCCATGCCTCCGGCGTGCTAGGCCGCAACGGCCGCGGCACCGTGGACCATTTCGGCCTGCACGGGCGCGTCGATGTCCAGGTGGGCACGCTCTCCAAGGCCATCGGCGTCCTCGGCGGCTACGTCGGCTCAACGCGCGACACCATCGAGTTCCTCTATCACCGCGCCCGGCCTTTCCTCTTTTCGACCTCGCATCCGCCGGCGGTGGCCGCCGCCTGCCTGGCCGCTTTCGAAGTCCTCGAGGAGGAACCGCAACTCATCGAGAAACTCTGGGCCAATACCAGGTTCTTCAAGGACGGTCTGAAACGCCTCGGGTTCAATACCGGCATGAGTGAAACGCCCATCACCCCCGTCATCGTCGGCGACGCGGCGTTGGCGCACGAATTTTCGCGCCAGCTCTTCCAGGCCGGCGTCTTTGCCCAGGGCATCGGCTTCCCCACCGTTCCCCAGGGCAAAGCGCGCATCCGTACCATCGTCACCGCCACGCATACCGAGGAGGAACTCAGCCGTGCGCTCGAGATTCTCGAAAAGGTTGGCAAAAACCTGAGAATTATTTAGCATGGTGGCTGCGGGCGGAGTTCTGGCGGCAAGCATCCAAAAAAGGAGAGAGCAAGAATGCCGCACTTCCCGTGCAGGCATAGGGTGTGGATATGCAAAATAATGAGCATGTTCCTGTGACGCAGTTTCGATTTCTCGAGCGGGTGGCGGCCGGCGTGCCGAGGCTCGTGCATTTGGAGGATGAGATTCCGCGGGCACTGGCGGGGCTCGAGTTGCCGCCGGCAAAGCTGCGAGGCCGGACGATTGCGGTCACGGCCGGGAGCCGCGGCATCGCCAATCTGCGGGAGATTGTCCGCGCCATGTGCGCCTGGCTCAAGGCGCAGGGTGCGCGCCCCTTCGTCATTCCGGCGATGGGCAGCCACGGTGGGGCCACCGCCGAAGGGCAGCGCCAGATCCTCGCGGATTACGGCGTCACCGCCGAGCAGGTGGGCGCGGAGATTCGCTCCTCGATGGAGACAGTCTGTATCGGCACGACGCCCGAAGGGTTCAAGGTCCACATGGACCGCAACGCTTGGGAAGCCGATGGCGTGCTGGTGATGAACCGTATCAAGCCGCACACGGACTTCTCCGGCACGATCGAGAGTGGCCTGCTGAAAATGATGACGGTGGGCATGGGCAAGTTCGAGGGCGCCACCCAGACCCATCAGTCTGGCTGGAAGTACGGGTTCGAGCGAACCATCCGCTCGCTCTCGGGCGTGACGCTTTCGAGCGGCAAGGTCCTATGCGGCCTTTCGGTCATCGAGAACGAGTTGCACCAGATCTGCGCGGTGCGAGCCAGCCGGCCGGAAGAGATCGTCGCCAACGAAGAGAAGGATCTCGCGCGGGCCCGCGCGCTGGTGCCGCGCATTCCGCTGCCGGAGTTCCAGTTGCTGATCGTGGACGAGATGGGAAAGAACATCAGCGGGGCCGGGATGGATACGAAGGTCATCGGCCGCGGGGTCGAGCTCCAACCGGGAGAGGCGCCGTCGATCAGAGTGGTCTACGTCCGCGATCTCACCGCCGCGAGTGAAGGCAATGCGATCGGCGTCGGCTTGGCGGACATCATGCACGAGCGTTTGTACCGGAAAATCGACCTCCAAAAGACACTCATCAATGCCCGCGTGTCGTTGAATGTGCCCTTATTCCGCATGCCGTTCTTCATGCCTTCGGACCGGGAATCACTGGACCTCGCTTTGGGTCATCTGGGCAGTCCCACACCGGAAGAACAGCGCCTGGTGTGGATCCGTAATACCCTGGACTTGGGACATATCGCTGTCTCCGAGCCGCTGGTTCCGCAGGTCGCCGCGCTCGACGGCTGGCGGCTTTCAGCCGAGAGCTTCGCCCCGCAGTTCGACGAGCAGGGAGACCTTGTCTCGCTGTGGTAGGTTGCAATCCTCCGTGGGCTCTGGTGCTCGTTCACCTGATATCACGGCGTTTATTTCGATTTCGAGCGGCGGGGCTGGACGCCACTAAGCCGCGGAGCGGCATCAGAGCAGGTAGGGCGGAGTTGTTCTCTAACTCCGCGGTTCTTACCTACGCGATTCAACCTTCATTCATTCCGGGATTCCGGCGTGGAGTCCTTTGAGGAAGCCTTCCGGGTTGGCGGGCGGGCTGATGAGGATGGCGGCGTACTGACCCTGCGCGAAGAAGATGGCGTTGCCTTCGTAGGGGCTGGAGCCCCGCCAGGTGTCGAAACCGAGTCCATTGAGCGACGCGACTTTGCCGAACCTGCCGAAGTGCTTGCGGAGCTCCTCGAGCCGGGTCTGGGCCTCTTTCGCGTCCTTGGCCTGGGAAAGAACTAACGTGCTTTCCTTGCCATCCCACACGTAGGTGGCCTTATAGGCCGGCGCCAAGAAGTCATGGCCGAGGGGCGATTGCTTGAGGAACTTCTGCGAGTGCGCCACCAGATGTTCGGCGGGGAAGAGGGCGAGCGCCGCGGGCAGAGTCTTGCCTCCGTGAATATGGTCGGAGATGTTGCGAGCAAAGGATTCGAGCACGGGGTTCAGGTTTCCTTTCGGGTCTGTGCCTGAGAGCTTGACGTAATAACAGCCTTGCCAGAAGTTCAGCGCGGAATCACCCAGGTAACCCTCAGCACCGATCTCGACGAAGTGATTTTCAGGCGAACACTCGGCTGCGTAAACGCCAAAGGCGTTGGTCGGCGCTCCCATGTCGTAGATATCCACGGTCACATCGGCGTCCTGAACCTTGTAAGCCTGGTTCAGCAGCGCTACGAAGTCGTAGGCGTGGTAGCCCGCGGCTTCCCCGTCGATGTACTCATAAAGATCAGCCGCGTAGAAGCGGCGCGTGCTGGTGGTCGCGGCGAATTTCGCGCGGTCGGGCAGGAGCTTCAGCAGGCTTTCCTGCGTGGCGGGCGGGACGGTGGGGGACGGGCTGCCGGATTGCTGCGGCCCCGCGGCAAGCAATCCGTGCGCGCCGCACCCTGCCCCCAGAGCAATGTTGATGAGAAGTGCCAACCAAAGAGTTTTCATGTTTTTCCTGAAGCAGCAAGAGTATGATGCAAAGCCGACGTTCCGCGCAAGCTGCGCAGGCGGAACTCGGCACCTTGCCACCGGCCTCCGTCAATTCGTACCGGCCCCTGCCGGCAACCAACAAACCATTATACCTGCGATTTCCGCCGGGACAGCCTGAGCGATTTGCAGGTGTGAGGAGCCGTTACCACCGGCGCGGATGGTGGAACGGTCTGCCAAATTTCTGAGCGTTGCTATAGGCAAGAGTGAACTTTTTGTGGCAGAATGTCGCTGGCGTCTGTGGCGGTCACGAAGCGGGACGCCCCCTGCCGGTCTGACGGGCTGTTTGGTCACGTTCAATTCCTGAAGCAACGAATGGACATTATCAGTTTGGGCGTTTTCCTTTAGGAGGGCACTATGACGTGTCGAGGGAGAGATTACAGTCGCCGGGAATTCATGACGAAGCCATTAGTAGGTCTGGCGTCAGCGGGATTGCTGCACGCTTCGAAGCAGATGCTAGGAGGCAAGGCCCTCTTGGCTGCCGATGCGTCGGCCACGGGGAAAGTGATTCAGCGCCGGCTGGGAAGGACCGGAGTCACGCTGCCCGTGATCAGCATGGGCGTGATGAACGCCGACATCCCCGGGTTGCTGGTCCGCGCTTACGAACTCGGCGTCCGTCTTTTTGATACGGCCGCCGTTTACCAAGGCGGTCGGAATGAGGAAATGTTGGGCAACTTTGTCAAGGAGCAGGGCGTGCGGGACAAAGTGATCATTGCCACCAAGGTTGGCTTCCCACCCCCGCTACGCGGAGCAAGTGCTGTGCAGACCAAGGCTAATTTCCTCAAGATCTTCGAGGGCTGTCTGCAGCGTCTGCAAATGGATTACGTGGACATTCTCCACTATCACGACTCTAGGACCGCCGCCGATGTAAACTCTCCAGGCGTGCAGGAAGCGATGGCCGATCTGAAGAAGCAGGGGAAAATCCGT
>Ga0315280_10005670_pt1 | contig 17654 bp, 16 predicted proteins | sample YL17G06_40_MG_FD_203697 | JGI IMG/M metagenome (GOLD analysis project Ga0315280, IMG submission 203697) | Sediment microbial communities from Yellowstone Lake, YNP, Wyoming, USA - YL17G06_40 | ecosystem: Environmental > Aquatic > Freshwater > Lake > Sediment | place: USA: Wyoming | collected... | reverse complement strand
AGGATCGCAAAGAGATATTTGGTCCCCAACAGGTTGTCTATCCAAATTCCGCCGAGGGCTGGGACAGTCATTACGCCGACGACGGAGGTGACTACGGAGACCCACTTCATGGCTTCCGCCATACTGCTCACGCCGTCTTCGTCATTCTCGGCTGGCAGCATTTGCCTCATCGTGTTCTTTCCGACTCCCCGACAAGTCGAAAACCGGCAGTGGATAAGTTGCCGGAGGCAGAATCACTACGTGGCTTCTGGCGAGTTCCACTCTTACTCAGACCACATGCCCCTTACCTCGTCTCCGCTTTACAGCCTCGCCCGCTCCAGTTCTCCCTCATCAAGCATCCCATTGATCGACACCGACCCCGTAGAACACGTCGGGCCGCCTTCGGATATCATTGTGTTGATGTCATCCAGATCAGCTTGAACGTCTTCAGCGGGGACCTTCCCCGCCTCGGGCGAAGCCTGGAGTTCTGGGGGTGGTCCCACTCCGCATGACCCCGGAACGCTGGGGACTTGTTTGGCGACTCGCTGCTGTGGCTCTCGGATCATGTCACACGTATTCCCTTGAACTAACTGCACGGGCCAAGCAGCCGCCGTCCCGGCCCACTGCTGGTAATCCGACGACCAGCGAACCTCGACTCTTCACCACCTGACGGATGCCGTCATCCTTCTAGATCTCTCGGCCGTTCAATTGCTTTGGAGGCGGTGATTGCGGCCTTCGGCACGATCTCTCAGGTGGGGACACCGGCGCTCGAACACCCAGAGAGAACTTCTCTTGCCAGTCTCCTTCCAACCATGATGTTCCATGCTCAAACGGGCCGCAACGCCCAGCGCCTGCCGTAGCCGCTTCGTGCTCTGCGGCTGGTTCGAGCAAAAGAAGTCATTGATGGGCGATTGTGACTCGGGCTCTCGCACCATTTCGGCCAGAGGGGCTCGGTCGTGATGAATCGCAGACTCCTGCACACGTCGCTGTCGGCCTTCGCAAATGGAGAAGTCAATTACAGCGTCGGAAGGTTGCTCTGAATCGTTCAGAACGTCAGCGAACGCACTGCCTTGACGATCCTGAAGAAAATCGTGACGGGTGATGGTGGGTTTGCGCATTGTAGACTCCAGTCCGCTTGGCCAGACGCTCTTACACTTCCTCTTGCCGCCATACGTATTTGCCGACTGCTCCCTGACAAAGCACCGGCGTTCGGCGTAGCTGCCATGAGACGTGTTCCGCCTCATCCCGGCTGAGTATGCCTTCCGGCTTAGAAACGTAGTCGGACGACTTCGTGGCAGGCAGGTTGCTGAAGGTGAGTCCGCCCTTCCGGGCCAAATCACGATAAAGACCAACTGAAAAGCCCATGGGTGTCCCCTCTGGTGCATGTGCCGCAGCCAAACGGCTCAACGGCGGCGGCAAGACCCGAGCAATGGGGCTATTCAGCGCGGTTACATCTACATTCTACGCTTGCCCTGCCGAACTGCCATAACCCGAATGGCAACTACCGGTGCTCTCCAATGCTCAGGCTCCACAAGATCGACGATTGACCGTGAAACTACAAGAACCCCAGCTTTGGCATGAATAATGCGGCATTCACCCTATGTCACGATCCGGCTGCCAAGATGGCATAGTATCAGATTGGCAGTTGATCGCATGTCCAGCCCACTTGGGGGGACAAACTGCCGTGTGCATTGTGCAGCGGCTACATTACGACCCTAGAGGGTCCCAAGGAGTTCTGTATGATGACGTTTCGTTTTGGTGCTTTGCGACCTGTCTCTCGGGACGAAGTGTTCGGTCCCGTTCAGCGGCAACTCGACCGCATGTACAATGAAGCCTTCGGGCGTGAGTTCTTAGAGGGAGTGAAGAACAACTCGACCTTCCCTCGCCTGGATGCCTACACCACGAAGGACGGGCAGCTTGTGGTGAAGATGGCCGTCGCCGGTTATCCGGCCGAGAACATCAATGTCCAGGTTTTTCCCGATGGCATCCTCGAAATCTCTGGTTCCGCCAAGAGCGATGCCGAGAAGACCGAGGACGAGTATCACATCCGTGAACTGACCAGCGGCTCCTTCAAGCGGCACCTGCGGCTGCCTGACAATGTGGCAGGCGATCCGAAGGCTGAACTGAAGGACGGTATCCTGATGCTCAGCTTCCCGCTTCAACTCCCCAAAGAGGAGCAAGAGCCGGAGGTGAAGAAGATTCCGATCACGATGGCCTGACCATCGGCTTCTGGGATTCTAAGACCCACCTGGTTGTCAACCGGGTGGGTTTTGTGTGGGTTCACCTTGTTCGACAAACTCGACTTCAATACAGCTACGATTCCGACGAGACGATGCAGTTGAAGCCTGCCTTTCGCCCCGTGATAGGCCATAAGACAGAAAGGTAGGACGTGACACTCAGGGAGTACTTTGAGCAGGCGAGAGGCGTCGGCGTCCTGGCAACAACCGACGCAAGCGGGCAGGTGAATCAGGCGATTTACGCCCAACCTTACTTCCTGGACAAGGACTTCGACGGGACTTGCTCATTCATCATGACCCGCCGTCTATCCCATGACAACGTGGGGCACAACCCGAGTGCGGCGTATCTCTTCATCGAAGAAGGCGAAGGTTACGTCGGGAAGCGACTGTCGCTGACGGTGGTCGGGGAGGAGACTGACCCGGAGAAGATCAAGGCGGTCCGCCGCCTCAAGGCCCCTCCCATCAGCGAGGAGGAAAGCAAGTATCTCGTGCATTTCCACATCGAGGGAGTGCGTCCGCTGATCGGCAATGAATGACGAGGCAGGCGGGAAGAGCATCTCCCCGTACGATGCCCTTGGACGGACGTTTTTCTTAGGCCCGTAACGTCTCCAAACGGGAAAACCGAGGTCAGTTCCGGTTTGCCAAACGATCTTTGGGGATCTCGGCCCAAAGTGCTCGGCAAGCTTCGGAGAAGTTCGGATCCAGCACAGGGATTCGTTCGCAGATGTACTCCAGGTGGTCCTTGACGGCATTGCGGAATGCCTGGAGCTTGCGGGCGAGCCGGGGGTCGGTCGCCTCCACAACCCCCGTAAAAAGTTGGTTGAGCTGGGAGGATTCGACCTCGATAACCAGCCTCAACGCATCGGCGATGGAATGACGCTGGTCGAGGATCGCCTCGACCTCTTTCAATCGCCGCTCGGTCTCTGCCACCGTCGCTCGCCAGCGGTCAAAGCACGTCTCTCGCCATAGTCCCCGGCCTGCCGCAGCCCGACATATCTCCAGCAGTTCGGCGTGATCCTGCTCTTGAAGGGCCAGATGCTCAAAGAACTCCCTGACCAGTTCGTTCCGTGAGTACCGCCGCGAGAGCGAGTCGTAGACCTTCATCGCCCGCCGCTCCAGGTCGATGCACCAGCCTATGAACTCAGGTACGGGCTTGATGGGATGCTCGAAAAGCCCGGCCTTGGCGAGCAGCGACAGGAAGGTTTGATTGGGGCCAGCGAACACGGCTCGGAAGAAGACCGCCCAGCCGAAGCACTGGATGGTTATGAGGGGATGGGAGAGGACTTCCCACTTCGAGATCGCCCCGACCATACGTCACCCCCGGTAGAACTGGTACGGTTGTGGGCCAAGTCACACCAGCATTGACGCTACCTCTGCCGGTTGGCCGTGTCAAGCAGATCCGACTTGGGGGCTGGACCTGACCAGGGATTCAAGGAATGCGGCATGAACCCGCTGCCATGCTTCGATAGGAGGCGCAGCCGACTCTGCATTCGCAGGCTACCCCACTGCCAACTCGGAAGTGCATTGCGGGCAGCGGGTCGCCTTGACGGGGATGGCCGAACAGCACTTTGGGCAATCCTTGGTGGTCGGCTCCTTGGGCGGTTCCGTTCTCTTGAGGCGGTTCATCTGCTTGATCACCAGGAAGACTGCAGAGGCCACAATGGTGAAGTCGATGATCGTGTTGATGAACAGGCCGTACTTCACGACCACGGCCGGTGCATCGGCGGACTTCTCCTTTGAGTCCGGAAGGTGGAAGGGGATCGCACGCCCACTTCTTGCTCAGAGCCGAGATCGCACTTGGCTCTCAAGATCTCGCAGTTTGTGCTCCAAGTCCAGGATCTTCCTGCCAAGGCCAACGCCAAGGTTGAAGATTATTTGCTCTGGCTGTTCTCGTAGAACCGATTTGAGAAACCGTTTCAAGTCCTCGACGGGCACCCTTTCGGGGTCGATATCGGTCTGAATCAGGGGAAGCAGGGAGTCTGGCGAAACGGACTGGGGTGCGAGAGAGAGCAGGTCCGGCACAATCACGACGTTTCTATGACGGTCGCACTCCTTGACGATCCCTAACAAGTCACCTTTGGCAGGATGCCTTACATGCACCTGCGCATCGATGTTGGCCCCAAACGCCAGGACCAAAGTGCCTTTCGTGATCTCCATGTCGTTCGCGGCCGGGAAAGGGGCCACTTTCGCGGCGAGCGGGGGCCGGTTCAGTGGTTGCGCGATAGGGCGCGAAATAGAACCCGCTCGGACCGGAGTGAATGTAGGCCGGAGAGATCGACCTCGAAGCTGACCCAAATGTGGATGGACGGCGTTCCGTCGTGAGGGGATCCTGCCATTCGAGTGCCGTCCAAGCCCGATGTCAAAGACAAATGCTGTCCCTCGGTATCCAGCAAAATGGATGGGAGAGGCCGCGCTCACATGGATCGCAAACCTCACTCCCATCCCTTTCGTGGAACCCGTAATTCACCGAGGAAGAAGCTAGGCCCGCGCTAGTGTGTACGCCCATACACATACGGTCGCAAGCCGTGGGGCTTCGCAGCTTGTCACCCGTTGCAACGCAAATTACTTCGTTGCCCGCGGGCAACTCGCTGTTCTCTCGATGGACTCGAAACCAAAGAGAGCATACGCAACAACAGATCGTACCCTGTCCATCCATGCTGTCAAGTCAGGCGCAACGAGAATTCCGAAATGGCTCCACTCACCGCGATCGGATCGCACGCGGCCTGGCCCCCTGGTCCCGCGAAACTGGCCCCCATTTTCGCCGCGACCGACACCCAACGAAAGTGCCAGACTCGCCACGAGGAACATAAGTGAGCCGGAAGACCTGCGGAAAGCTGGTCCACCGAGAAACGTGGTGTGCTCATTGATTTCGTCTGTTAGCATCGCGAAGAGTGCGTCCACATGTTCGGGGGACTTCCGTTCGATAGTAAGCGTTCGCGAAAAGTCGGTAAACCAGACGGTAAGTCCTGAGATGGGCGCACCGTCATTATGGTAGCGGTAGCTAACGTCGTAGGCAACTGGCGGAGTCCTGGACAAGTCTTCTGACGAGAACACGCCCGCTGATTCTATGCGCGTGAGACCGTCAGTCGCTTCCATTGTCTCGTAGGACAAAGTCCCCTTGTGCGAGCCGTTCGCTTTCTCGATAACGGTGTGCGCTCGGCCAAGTATCCCGACATATTCGCCGTACGATAACCGCACAGCCGAGAATTTTGTGCTACGGGCATACGTAGGCCCGGCACGTTGTGGATTGGCTGCGTCTGTTCCGGAAAGGCTCAGAAGCGCGGCAAGGATTGTTGACACCATATTGCTAACCCACAACCAAGCAGACAGACCCAGTGGTGAATCCGACGGTGTCAGAACCCGCGCACGTGCAATGCGAACGAAGTCGTCCAGTGTGGCAGAGGCATTCAGCGCGCAAGGAGCGTCGTCACTCAACCCCGTCGATAACCCGTGACGGACCGCCCAATCGAGAGTATTATACTGGTTGTTTTGGCATGGCTGGAAGTGGTCACGTTCCGGGGCTCATTTCAAAGCAGAGCGCCGTGACCTGGCGCTCGCCGCCATGCCCATCCCCTCAACCATCGCCGGAGCGCCATGTCCGCCCTGACACGTCACGGCCGTCGTCCTGGGGGGCCGGCCGTGGCGCCAAAGGGGTCAGAACAGCGTAGGTTATACATCAGAATCGGTCCCGGCGGTTGATGCGAATCAACTGGCCGGACAGACTCGCGCGAGCCTCGACTGCCTCGTGGATCCGCTGGGCGAGCCCGGAGAAATCCGCATCGAACGTGCAGACCACCATTCCGCAGTGGTCGGGCCTGTCCCGATGCAGACGCACGAAATGCCGCCGGTTCAGCGTGACAATGGCGCGATTGTCGCGACAGGCAGCGTCCAGCACCGCCTCGTCCGGGAGGGCCTTGCCGGCCTGACCCGTCTCGTGAATCGTCAGAACGTCGTGTCCGAGCCGTCGCAGCTCCCCGACTACCGGCAGCGGGAAGTTTTCGTTCGCGTAGAACCGACCCATGCGTCAGGCTTCCTCGTTCTGGCGAATCTGTTCCTCGATCTCCTCCTTGTAACCACGGGAGTAGGCCCAGGCGTTGGCCAGGTCCTCCGCGCGCAAGGTTGGATAGCTGGCCAGTAAGTCCGCCTCGCTGGTGCCAAGCTCCCGTGCGCGAACCAAGAGCCATATAGGGATGCGCGTGCGGACGATGCAGGGTTCTCCGCCGCAGACGCCCGGGGTGCTCTCGATTCCGGGGAAGGCATTGCCCAGGTCGCGGACCACCCACTGAAGCACCTGGGCCTTCTCCGCGGGCGTCATTTGCGACAGAAGCCGCTGGGCTTCATCGAGTGTGCTCATGGGTCGGGCTCTTTTTTTTCAGACGGGGCGGCGGGTCAGTCAAAGGCCCCTTCATTGGATGTCAGTCTACCAGCTTTGGGCGGGGAGTCAAGGAGAGGGGTGAGGGATGAGGGGTGAGGGATGAGGGGCCGGGGGCGGGGGGCGGGGGGATGAGGTGTGAAGGCGTGAAGGTGCGAAGGGGGTGCGTTGAAAAGGAGAAGGGGAGAACGAGAGGAGAGGACGGCCACCCGCCACCCGCCGCCCGTCACCCGCCACCCAGTCACCCGCCGCGACAGGCGAGATGCCTGTCCTCCTGGTGACACACAGGAATGCCTGTCCTCCTGGACGGTTAAACGTGGACGTCGGCCCGGAGGGCGATGGCCTCGGGGTAGTTGGCGCGGATGGGGGCGATCACGTCGTGGAGGAACTCGTCCACCTGCTCGGGCGCGCGGCCGACGAAGTGCTGCGGGTCGAGGGCGGCGTCGAGGTCGATTTTGGTAAAGGCGGGGTCGGCGGCGAGTCGCTCAAGGAGGTCGTTGGGGGCCCCTTGCTGCTTGACCATCGCGGCCGCGGCCTGACTGTGGCGGCGGATCCGCTCGTGCAGGTCCTGGCGGTCGCCCCCGGCAGCCACCGCGGCCATGAGCAGGTTCTCCGTGGCCATGAAGGGCAGCTCCGCCTCCAGGTTCCGCGCGATGACTTGCGGGTAAACGACCAGCCCCTCGGCGATGTTCTGGTAGAGGATCAAGATCGCGTCGGTCGCCAGGAATGCCTGCGGCAGGACGAGGCGGCGGCTGGCGCTGTCGTCGAGCGTGCGCTCCAGCCACTGGGTCGCCGCCGTGATCGCCGCGGTCGGTTCCAGGCCCATCACGAACCGCGCAAGCGAGCACATCCGCTCGGCCCGCATTGGGTTCCGCTTGTAGGCCATGGCTGACGAGCCCACCTGCTCCTTCTCAAACGGCTCCTCGACCTCCTTGCGGTGCTGGAGCAGACGCAGGTCGGTGGCCATCTTGTGGGCGCTTTGGGCAATGCCCGACAGGACGGCCAGGACCTGAGAATCGACCTTGCGCGGGTAGGTCTGACCGGTGACCGGGAAGGACGCCTCGAAGCCGATCTTCTCACAGACGAGCTTTTCCAGCAGCCGGACCTTCTGGTGGTCGCCGCCGAAAAGCTCCAGGAAGCTCGCCTGCGTGCCGGTGGTCCCCTTCGAGCCGAGGGCCTTCAAGCTCGCCAGGCGGTGCTCGATCTCGGCCAGGTCCAACGCGAGGTCGTACGCCCAAAGGCAGGCCCGCTTGCCGATCGTGGTGGGCTGGGCGGGCTGGAAATGGGTGAAGGCCAGGCAGGCCAGGGCGCGATGCCGCTGGGCGAAGGCGGCAAGGCGGTCGATCACCGCCGCGAGCCGCTCGCCGACCATTTCCAGGGCCTCGCGCAACAGCAAGAGGTCCGTGTTGTCGGTGACGAAGCAACTTGTGGCCCCGAGGTGGATGATCGGCCGGGCCGTGGGGCAAACGTCGCCGTAGGCCCAGACGTGGGCCATCACGTCGTGGCGCAGGCGTTTTTCGTGCTGCCGGGCGGCCTCGAAGTCGATGTCGTCGAGGTGCTCCTTCATCTCGGCGATCTGCTCGGGCGAGATGGGCAGTCCCAACTCGGCCTCGGCTTCGGCCAGGGCGACCCAAAGCCGCCGCCACGTGCTGAACTTGCGCTGCGGGCCCCAAAGCCGACTCATCTCGGCCGAGGCGTAGCGGCCCACCAGCGGATTGTCGTACTGATCGTTGGCGTTGGACATGAGGAGGGGTCAGGGGCCAGGGGTCAAGGGGAAATGATGAATGATGATCGATGAATGATGAATGACAAACAACGAGCATCGTTGCGCACAACACTGCGAAGCGGTTCAGCCTTCAGCATTCGCCATTTATCACTCATCATTCATCATTCATCATTCATCATTCATCATTCATCATTCATCATTCATCATTCTCCATGCACCACTCAGAAGTCCGTCAAGCGGATAAACTCCTGCACGAGGGTTTCGAGGCCGGCCTGGTCTTCGGCGTCGAAGCGATCCAGGTAGGGGCTGTCGAGGTCGAGGACCGCGAAGAGGCGGTCCTGCTTAGAAATCGGGACGACGATCTCCGAGTTCGAGTCTTCGTCGCAGGCGATGTGTCCGGGGAACTGGTGGACGTTGGGCACGACCAACGTCTTCCGCTCGGCAGCCGCGGTGCCGCAAACGCCCTTGCCCAGGGCGATCCGCGTGCAGGCGGGCTTGCCCTGGAACGGCCCGAGGACCAGCTCGCCCTCCTTGAGGAGGTAGAACCCGACCCAGTTCAGTTGCGGCAGACTGTGAAAGAGCAGCGCCGCGAAGTTGGCAGCACTGGCCGTCCAGTCCCGCTCTCCCTCCAAGAGGGCCCGGAGCGGCTCGCGGAGCGAGTCGTAGAGCTTCGACTTCATCGACGCCACGGTTGGATCGGCAATGACTTTGGGGTTGAGTGTCATGGAAGAGACGAGCATTAGGATAGCGCGGAGGCGGCTAAGCCGCAAGCGGCTGGCGCTGAGCCGCAAGCGGCCCCTCACATGTTCGTCACGTCGTCGGCCGAGCCGGTGGCGACCAGCTTGTCCATGGCCGCGGAGAGCTCGACGTTGTGCCGGTTGTCCAGGGCGTAGATGCGGCAGACCCGGTAGCTCTGCGGGATCTGGCGGAACAGCTCGCGGTCGTCCAGCTTGCGGATCTGGCCGGTTACGGAATCGAAGAGGAAATTCTGCCCGGCCGCCGGAGTATGCGCCCCGGGGCGATGGACGTGCCGCGCCGGGTCAAACTTCAGCGGCAGGTCCCGCAGGGCCGGCGGGAGCTGGCTCCGCAGTGCCGCCTCAAAAAGCCTCTCGTTGCTGAACACGCTGGTCTGCTCGGTCTCGCCGGGCTTAAAGAACACGGTCCGCTCGCAGGCCATTTTCCAGCGGATCTTGCGGGCCAGAAAATCCCGCCACCGCCCGCCCAACTCCCGCAGCGCCGGGTCCTCCGCGCTGTGCCAATCGGCTACTCGGACCAGGAGCGACCATTCGGTCAAACGTTGGTACTCGTCGAGGTGCTCCAGGGGATTGCCGGGAAGCAGGTACCGCTTGCTGTCGAGAAACAGCTCGGCCAAGGTCAGATCGATCGCCCGGACGGTGCGATGAAAGTAGATCGTCCGGAACAGCTCGGCCCGCACGCCGATGAAGCGGACCAGGGCCGACAGCCCCCGCTCGTGGATCGTCAGCCCTCGAGGGGTGAAGACGCTATAGTGCAGCAGGCGGTCCAGGTCGAAGGCCCGCTGGCTGTAACCGGACATGTAGGCGTCGCGGAGGACGAAGTCCATGTTGTCCACGGTGTAGAGGCCGCTAAAGAGGCTCCGCAGCAGCCTCAGCCAACGGGGGAGATCCTCGGTGGCCCCATCCTTCGGGCGGGTGATGAGGATGGCGATCTGCTCGGGGTCAAGCGTTTCGCCATCCGCCAGGCATCCTTTGGGGTTGCGGCGAATCCGGCGGAGCAAGGGTCCCAGCTCGTGGCGGATGATGTGGGCCCCGAGGATTTCGTGGTTCAGGCCGTAGTCGGCAAGGAAGTGCTGATCGAAGAAGTGCCCGAACGGGCCGTGCCCCACGTCGTGCAGCAGGGCGGCCATCCGCATCAGCGACTCGACGTAGGCTCGGCTCGGCAGGTCCGGGCAGACCTCCCGCAGGCTGTCGTAGAGCTTTTCTACCGCCCGACTGGCGAGATGCATCACCCCCAAAACGTGCTGGAAGCGCGTGTGTTCCGCGCTGGGGAACACGTACCATGCGGTCTGCAACTGGTGGACCTGCCGCAGGCGCTGCACCCAGGGATGGTCGATGATCTGCTGCTCGGCAACCTCGCCCTCCGGCAATCCGGCCGTCGAGGTGAAGGGGATGTACCCATGGATCGGGTCGTGGCTGAGGCTTTCGCTCCGAAAGTACCGCATGGAAAGGATTATGCCGGGCCGGGGAGAAGCCGTCCAGGATGGGTAGCGGGCCGGAAGGCCATTCTCGCCGACCGATCTGGCGTTATTTGGCGGGTCCGCATACACTTAGGCGCAACTTTGCGGTTTGAGTAAACTGCTGCAACTCTAACGAAGTTGGAAAATAGGAGGGAGCCGTGCCAGGTGTCCGAATTGTGGCGTTGAGTTCGGCGATTTTGACACTTATAGGGGGGCTCGCCCCCGTGGCAAGTGTCATAAGCCCGAGCGATACCCTCCTTCCCAATACGACGCGGGGGTTTGTTTCCATCTCCAACGTCAAGACGATGGTGGAGCACTGGAACAAGACCCAACTGGGCCAGTTGGCCAAGGACCCGGTGATGAAGCCGTTCATCGACGACCTGCGCATGCAGATCGAGGAGCGGTGGTCCGACATTCACGAGAAGCTGGGCGTGACCATCGACGACCTGCGCGGGGTGGCCGGCGGGGAACTGAGCATTGCCGCCGTGCAGACCGCCGATGGCAGGCCCGCTCTGGCGATCGTGGTGGATGTCACCGGGAACTTGCCCAACGCCAAGGCCCTCCTGGAGAAGATTTCCAAGAATCTGACGGGTTTGAAGGCCCTCCACGAGCGGATTCAGTTGGAAGGGGTCCCGGTGGACGCCTTCAGATTCCCGCCGGACGAATTCACCAGGTTGCCCAAGGAGGGGGTCTCCAAGCCGCCCAAGGGGAAACCGAAGGCAAAACCCGCGGAGCCTCCCGACCGCTATGCCCTTTACGGCTTGAAAGGCAATCTACTGGTCGGATCGAGCCAGCGGGAGGTGATCCAGGGGATTCTCGCCCGGGCAGCCGGAAAGAAAGCACCTTCGCTGGCCGAGGTGGCCTCGTACCAGGCCGTGATGAAGCGGTGTGGCGAGGACGCCGGCAAGGCGGTTCCGCAGATCCGCTGGTACGTCCAGCCACTGGGCTACCTGCAGATCATGCACGTCCTGCGCGCCGAGACCCAGCCCGTCCGCAAAGGCACCAACGTCACCGAGTTCTTCAAGGAGCAGGGGTTTGACGCCCTTCAGGGACTTGGCGGATTTGTGGACTTTGCCGCGAAGCCCTACGAGGTGGTACACCGCACGGCCGTGTACGCGCCGGGCAAGTACGAGCAGTCGATGAAGCTCCTGAGTTTCCCCAACAGCCCCAAAGCCGGCGATCCCAAGCCCGGGGAGGACCAGTTCAAGCCGCAGCCTTGGATCCCGGCGGAGGTGGCCAGCTACGCGACCTTCCAGTTCGACGTCCTGAACGCCTTCGACAATCTCGATCCCTTGGTGGATGCGCTGTTCGGCAAAGGCGAAAAAGGCGTGTGGCAGGACCTCTTGGGCGGGTTGGAGCGGGACCCGAACGGGCCCAAGATCGGTCTGCGCAAGGAGCTGATCCTCCACCTGGGGAGCCGAGTGACGGTGGTGACCGACTACCAGCTCCCGATCACGACCACCAGCGAGCGGCTCCTGTTTGCCGTGGAGACGAAGCCCGGTGAGGAGAAAGCGGTGGCCGACGCGGTGACGAAGCTCTACAAGAACGACAGGGAAATGCGGCGGCGGGAATTCGAAGGGCACGTGATCTGGGAGAGCATTCCGCCCGAGAAAAGCAAGTCGGAGGTGCCGGAATACAGCGTCGAGTTGCCCCCCTTGCCCGGCGCGAAGAAAGCCGTGCGCCCGGGGCGCGGCGGCAAGCGCGAGCACGTCGTCTTTCCCAATCTTTCGGTGACCGCGGCCCACGGGCAGTTGCTGGTGGCTTCGCACTACGATTATCTCGCCAAGGTGCTGGGCAAAGAGGAAGCGCGGATCAAATCCGGCGACCTCTTGAGCCAGTCGGTCGAGTACCAGCAGGTGACCAAGGCCCTGGAGCAGTTTGGGGTCAAGGCAAAATGCGCCCGGGGCTTTGCCAAGACCGACGAGCAGTACCGGGCCACCTACGAGCTGATCCGTCAGAACAAGATGCCGGAGAGCGAAACGATGCTGGGGCGGATTCTCAACGCGGTGATCGGCTCGGGCAAGAAAGGGGTGCCCCGCAAGCAGGAGATCGACGGTAGCAAGCTCCCCGACTTCGACTTCGTGCGCCGCTACCTCGGCCCGGGCGGTTTTCAGGCCACGAGCGAGAAAGGCCCCTTCCAGGGCTGGTTCATCAAGGGGTTCGTCTTGCCTAAGGGCGGTTCGTAGCGTTTCTGAGAGAAGGCTGTCAGCTATCAGCTATCAGCCATCAGCAAAGCAGAAACCGTTGCCAAGGAGATGACTTCCGAAAGCTGACTGCTGATAGCTGACTGCTGACAGGCACGCGAAACTGCCCCGTTTCTTGCCCTACGGCGGCAGGCAGGATGCCTGCCCTACTTGGCGCCGCTGGGCCACTCGATCTTGGCCCAGAAGGGATGCTGGCGGTCGCCGCGGCTGCGCGCGTCTTCGAGCATGGTCGCCAGGTCGGGGACGGCCGCGGTCTGGTTGGCGCTGAGGCGGCGGCCGTTGACGGTCACGCCGATCCGGCGATCCATGTCCAACAGGTCGGGCGAAAGCCAGATGGTTATCCGGCCCGCGCCGCCGGCCTGGACGCGGATCGTGTTCGTCTGGGTCACCGAGGCGCTCAGCGGAACGTGGCGCCGGCTCCGCTGCGGCTCCCACTCGCTGGGATCGGTCATGGCCTGCGGGGGCAGTTGTCCCAACTCGACCCACCAGAAGCGGTTGTCCCAGGGGCGCATGGTCACCGTGTTGAATTGCTTGGGGAAGAGGTTGCGGCGACAGCGTCCCATCCAGTCGAACAAGCGGATGATCTCGTCGGAGAAGGAGTCGTGCCCGCGGCCGCGGTACTCGACCACCGTGAAGTTGTAGCGGTTAGTCGCGTAGCGGTCCCAATCGCGGGCGTTGTTGGCCATCCTGTCGCCGTCCAGGTCGCCGGCCACGAAGTAAAGCGGCAGCAGGGCCGCGTTCTCCCAATATGAGACTGAATAGCGGCCGGACCGGGCGACGATGGGAATCACTCCCGCCCAAAGGTCGGGATGTGCCAGGCCGATGTCCCACGCCGCGTCGCCTCCGGTCGAGTGCCCGGAGAGAAACACGCGGTCCGTGTCGATGGAGAAGCGGCGGCAGGCATCCCAGAGGGAGTCCAAGACGGCGGCATGTTCCCGGGCGGAGAACTGATACTCCTTTTGAGACTCGCCGGCCCAGGCCGGGGCGATGACGATGTAGCCGTGCCGCGAGGCCTGGCCCCCGCGCCAGCCCTCCTTGTTGACCGGGCCGGCCCACCAATCGATCTCCAGCTCCGGGGACCTTCCCGCCCCGTAAAGCGCAACGATGGCCGGATAGCGGCGGTGCGGATCGTACTCCGGCGGGAGCTGCACCAGGTAGCGCACGGGCGGCGCCTTGGACGTCCCGGGCACCTCCAACGGATACGGCTCCCCTTGGCCGCCCTGGGGCGCCGGCGTTTCCACGGGGGGTTTCATGTTGGCCAGCAGCCGGGCCACCATCGCCGGAGACGCCCCTTCCTCCGATCCGAACGACTTGACGATCTCCGCCCGGACGACTTTGTCCGGGGCGGCAAAGTACCTGCGGATCACGTCGCGCATCCGCACCAGCGAAAGGGCCGTGGAGAGCTGCGTGGTGGCGCCCTGGCTGTCCAAGAGCCAGCCCGAGATGGCCAGGGCCAGCTTGTCTTGCGGCGGGATGCCGGCGTCGTCGGCCAGCTCGCGCAAGGCCGCCATCCGGCCCAGGGTGTTGAAGCTCAGCTCGGCGACGAGTTCCTCGCGGATGGGGGCCAGTTGCCTGCGCAGGGCCTGGTCGCCCGTCTTGGCCAGAAGCGCGTCGATCTGTCCGAGCACGCCCTTGCGCGCGGCTTCGAGCTTCTCGTATTGGCCGATCATCTCGCGGACCGCTTGAAGCGTCTCGCCGGCGGCCCCCTTCTCCGGAAACGTCTTGAGTGCCTCCGTCACCAGGCGGTGCTGGCCCGCCTCGCGGCGGAACGACAGCTCGGTGAGCAACTGCTTGGCGTGGGCCTCGTGGATCGCCTTGAGCACGGGCTCGAGCTGTTTTTTGAGCTCGGCGTCATTGGGTTCCGCTTTCAGGATCGCCGCGACTTCGTTGGCGGCCTCCGTGAAGCGCTCGCACTGCACGTAGAAGCGGGCGATCTTGCGGCGCTGGTCGGTGCCGCCGTCCTCGGCCAGCTTGGCGAGGATCTTCGCCAGTTGATCCTGAGGAATGCTGCTGGTGGCGATCCGCATGTCCCAGACGTAGTTGGCCCCCTGGACCTTTGTCCAGTGTGGCGTAAGCTCGGTAATCCCCTGGATCACGGAGATGGTTTTGGGGCCGAGATTCATCACCACCGTCCGGCGGCCGAACTCGCTGAAGGGCGTCACCTTCATGAACGGGCCGACGCTTCGGACCATCTGACCGGCGACCGAGATCCGCTGGTGGGGAATGCGGAACTTCTCCAGCACCTCGGCATTCTCTTCCTGCCGCAGCTCCTGGAGCGACGACTTGGGAACGTAGGTCCGGCGCAGGTCGTCGTCGAGCATCACGATCGACTTGGGTTCGGGCCCTTCGGCCGAGCCGCCACGCGGTGTTTCACTCATCCCAGAGAGAGGAGGGCCCAGTTTCCCCTTCAGGACTCGCCCGTCTTTCAGAACGAGTTCCACGGCCGCGGCCATGCCCCCGCCGAGCGCCCACAACAAGGCGATCAGGAGCAGTCCCGGAAGGATGCGATCGGGTCGATTCATGATGAGTTCTCGCAGGCCGGAGGGCAGGTTTCCGGATCCGGAAGTTCTCTTCCATCAAGAGCCAAGAGTCGCCGAGCTGCCGTGCGGCGCGCTCGCACTATCGCGCCGGGCCCCCGATGCCCGGCTTCCCCCTCCACTTTCTCCATTGTGACCCGAGCGCGGGCCGTGTCAAGAAACTACCGCTCCGCAGAGGGGACCTCCGGGCCGACACGGCCCGGCTCTGAGACCCCGGGCCGACACGGCCCGGCTCTGAACCCCTGGCCCCCGCTCATTGACACCGGCGTCAACGATCGGCAAAATTGGCATAGATGGGGAATCTGGAATGAATAGAAAACCGATCCCGCGGCGTTTGCTCTTCGTCCTGACCGGTTTGGCCGTGGTCCTCTGGATCGGCGTCGCGATGATCGAGGCCCTGGCCATGATCCTTGGGGCGATGGGGGATGCGGCCGGCAGCCAGGTGGTCGGGTGGATCGCTCTGGCGACCGCCGTGCTGCTGGCGGTGGACCTGATTTGCCTGATCCTGGCCCTCGCGATCAACGCTCTGGCGGACTCGGACGAGCCGCCGGACTCCTCTGGCTGACGGCTATGCCACGAGGACATCCGTGCCCGGAATGCCAAGGATGAACTGCGATCCAAACGCCTTCGCCGGCGTGGAGAATCCCGGCGAAGTTGCGCCGGCCACGACTCGCTCCAGCGATGCCAGTGCGGTCGCCACGGTCAGCGGATAGCCGCCCGGGGTCTCCAGGGTGGCCTCGATCGAGCGGCCGGCAGGGTCCGTGACGCAGCCCCAAAACGAGCCCCGCGTCCTGGCGACGTGCTCCTCCGCCGGGCCATGGACGAGTCGATCAATCCAGAAGCGGCAAAACCCTTGGATTGGTTTGGGCCGCAAGAGCGGCAGGAGTCGCCGCAGTCGGCGGATGCGGCGTATTTGAGGCGCCGGCATGGCGAGATAGACCTCGATGTTGGGGATCCCGGTCGTGTACCAGGCCGATCCCACGTCGCCCCACGGGATCGTGACCGCGGACCTCGGCCCGTCCCGGAAGGGGATTTCGCGGGTCTTCCACGCCACGGGCACCCGCACGATCCGCCCGGCAATCCGCGCCCGGCCGCCGCGCGGGAGGGCCTCCAGCATGGTCTTCGCGGTGCCCGGGCTGGGCGGGCCAGTCAAGCGCAAGGCCAGTTGCAGGTGCGTGGCCCCAGGGAGCCGCTCGGCCAGCATTCCCGCCAGGCAGTCACTCGGGACGACATCGAAACCGACGGCCGGGATCAGGCTCACCCCGGCGGTCACCGCCCGATCGTGACGGGCTGCCGCCGCCTCGATGACCGCGATCTCGCCGGTGACGTCGAGATAGTGCACCCCCGCGGCCAGACAGGCATCCATCATCGGCTCGGCAGTGGCGGAAAACGGCCCGGCACAGTTCAGCACCGCCCGAACCCCGCCCAGGTTCTCCGCAATCGCCCGAGCGGAGCGGACCGGGAAGACACGGGCCGGGCATTCCAGGCGATCGGCCAGGGCCTTGATCTTGAGGGCATCCCGTCCGGCCAGAATCGGCCGCAGTCCGCGGCGCCGCGCCTCCTCGGCAATCCGCCGGCCCGTATAGCCGCTGGCGCCGTAGAGCAGCCAGTCACCTTGTCTGTTCACTTGGTAGGCCCTCCGATTGCCTCACGCTCTCCTGGAATCTAAACTTGGGCGGAGGAAGTCCCTCGTTTGGAAGCAGCGGCGTAGGACGAGGGAATCACGAAAACGCGAAAGGACGAAACCACGAAAACGAGGTGCAGCCATGCGTAAATCGTTTTTCTCGGTCCTCCTCCTGTCTATTCTACCGTTGGTGGCCACGGCAATGGACGATGCCGACATTCCGGGCCGGGCCCCCGACGATGCCGTCATGGCCCCGGCCGACGAGATTCGGGCGATGCTCGACTGGGTCCTGGGCGCATGGACTGGGGGGGGCCGCTCGGACCGCCAGAAGCTCGTCAAGATCGCGGTCCGGCGCCAGGACCACAACGTGCTGCGGTTCGGCCAGTCGTGCACGGAGACCCCGATCCAAATCGGCAAACAGAAGTTCCAGCACGGCCTGGGGAGCCACGCCAACAGCGTGATTGCCGTCCGCCTGCCGCCCGGGGCCAAGACCTTCCAGGCCATGGTCGGCATCGACAACAACTACGATACCCAGGGGATGCGCGGCACGGTTCAATTCAGCGTGGAGATCGGCGGCAAGGAGGTCTTGCACACTCCGACGCTCAAGGGAGGCCAGGAGCCCGTGCCGGTCAACGTGCCTATCCCGGTCGGCGTCCGAGAGCTTGTGCTCAAGGTGGACACCACGCCCGACGGCCCCGCGTACGACCAGTCGGACTGGGCCGACGCCCGCGTGATCGTCGGCGACGGCAAGACCGTGTGG